>Ga0255761_10000105_pt1 | contig 73885 bp, 76 predicted proteins | sample 071ome_29_FD_179961 | JGI IMG/M metagenome (GOLD analysis project Ga0255761, IMG submission 179961) | Coastal salt marsh microbial communities from the Groves Creek Marsh, Skidaway Island, Georgia - 071407BT metaG (version 2) | ecosystem: Environmental > Aquatic > Marine > Intertidal zone >... | reverse complement strand
GAGTAAGTACTGCACTTGATTGAGTCTTATGTGGGAACATATCTGTGATCTGAACTTTAATTTCAGTTGTACTGCTAGTAACAGTAGGCATACAAATGAATGGCATGATAACCTCCTATTTATTTCTTAGTTAAAGAGTGAGCCGTCAGCGTTGTAAACAGTCACGATAGGAGTAGCTGTTTTAACACCTGCGAAACCGACATCAGGGTCTTGAAGTGAAGTAAGACCCTTTAGACAACCTTCTTCAAAAGAAACCATCCAAGAAGAGTCGCCATCAACAGGGTGAAGAACGTCATTCTGAAAGTATGAGCTTGCATTGAGGTCAGGAGCAAAGTTTCCATTTGCTGCTGTAATCTGACTCCCTGCGGGTACGAGGTAAGTCTCACCTGCAAGAACACGAACAAGTTCCTCAATTGAGCTGTTTACTGAAAGGTCAGTACCTGCACCACCAACATCAGCATTATCAAGAATGTCATTCACAGAAGCAAGGTTTACTGCAACGCCTGTTCTAACCAAGTTGATAATGGCTTTAGCACCAATAGTGGCTTCTCCGATAGTCAAAGCGTCACCATTCGCACCACTCGCTACATTCTTCAAAAGAAATGGAACAAGACCTTTAGCTTCATTAACGAAGCTAACAACGCCACCAACAGTCTTTAAGACTGCACGATGTAGACCTTGAACACCGAGATCAACTTGGCGAACATAAATAGGTCCTGCTGAGGGTGGATCGATAGAGGTATTTCTCTGACTGTCATTTGGGAAGAGGTCAGTAATCATAACTGAACCATTCTGAACTTCTGCTCTGCGAGCTACAATGTATACTTGAGCCATTGTGTTTCTCCTTCAAAGGGTTTTCGATGTGAGTCTGAATAAAGACCCATCATAAAGAAATTATTTAGCCTCTATTAACGATGCCACAACGAATGGTGAACAAGGGAGTACCCCCGTCAGCTCCGACAAAGAACTCAGGCACAGAGACTCCTGTGATTGCGATCTCTTCGCCAGGTCTAAGAATAGACGGTGACATTCCTGCCGAAAGCGAGAAAAAGAGGTTAAATCCTCCTTGCACAGAGGACAGATTTTTTATGTTGAACGTACCACTGAAATAGGGGAGGTGTAAGTTCAGACTTCCAACACTCAGCACATCAGGAATTACGCCATTCGTATCAATATCAGGGGCATTTCCTATGGTAGTGAAATAAGGAACAGTCACACCAAAAAAGTCATATGGAGGCACAGCCACGATTGGTCCAAAGTCTGAGAACTGACCATTCTTTAGCTGTGTTCTAACACGAACATAAAGAATGTCTGAGTCAGGGGGGATACGAGTTTGCCCACCTACAGGAACTGTAGCAAAGTCGTTGAGATTGAAGAGGAATCGGGTTTGATCTCTCTTAGTGTCTTCTTGACCTGCGTACTTTGCATTTCTGAGTGTCTTGGAAATAAAAGTCCTACCTACAGGAACTTCAAACATCAATCGAGGATTGGTAAAAGCGTCATTGAGGTTGCTCGCTCCGTAGACCTCAACAGTAGAAGCATTTCTAAGAAAATTGTTAGAAATGCCCATATCAATCACTTCAAAGTTACGATAGTTTAGGCTAGGTATTAAGCGACCTCTTGACATGATTATTTCTCCTTGCTCTCTTTGTGTACGAGAGCATCATAAGATTCGGTATTTTTACCTTTGGACTTAGCGAGTTTTTGAGCTTCAGCCCAAGAGTCCACACGCTCTCCATCAACATTAGGAGCGAGCGTCACATTAGGAGCGTCACGCTTCATTTCATTTTGCCTTGCGTCTAACTTCTTATTCTTCTCTCGCATCTGATTAGCGATACGACTGTTTTTCCCTGCCCAACCGTCACCTTTAAGAATGAAGTTAGTCGTAGGTCTAAAAACCTTTTTGTGTTCAACTTCACAGTCAGGGCAAGGCTGAGGGGTTGCGTGGTCTTCCATCGAAACACGACAGGAGTATTCTTTCTCGTAGTTTTTGCACTCGCTGTTTTTGCATACATAAACGTAAAAGGGCATGGTTTAAGCTCCAAAGAAATCTCTAAGAATGGCATATGCGTGTTTACACAACTTATGTGTACCTTCGGGGTCACGCTTGGTCGGCTCATCTGCCGTACCTATCGTTTTACCGAACAGGTAGCCATTTCTTAGAGCATGATATTCAGCACCTTGATATTGCCAATACCTGCAAGTGCAAGAAAGAAATAGATCGGGGTTTGAACGTGAACCTTTGGCTTCTACCGTAACTATGTAGTCACCTACCTCAAACTCGATAGGCTCTTTCATCACACGATCTTCAAAACCTTCAACAACCACAGAAATAGACTTAGCGTTAGCTATGACTTTTGGGTCTAGGTTTTCTAAGATTTTGGATTTTAAAGCAGAAGTCCTACGCATTTCTATCTCCCCTCATTTACCTTAGTAGAGGAGATAGAAAGACTATCAGTCTTTACTCTGACGGTGATAGTCCTTGATGGCTTCTACTATGAACATAGAGTAAGTAAAAAAAGTGGCTGAAATCATAACACATGAGAAAATAGACATAAAGACTCCGATATATACAAGTAAGTGTGAGACTAATTTCGGACAGGCTTCTATCAGAGGAAATGCATCAATGCAAACTTTCGTACCATATTCGAGCATAAAAAAATCAGCCGAGTCCCTCGACAGGGCGAGATTGGGCAAACAACGCTCAGAATCGAAGATTATACTCAATGTTCTTGAGGCTAAAAAGAGTGGTCGCCACCTCACTAAAAAGATGGGTTGGGTGAACCACCCTGCTGTCCTCATGTGGGAGGGTTATGAGGACTTCCTCAGAGTTTACTCCATCTCTATCTGCCTTGAGTGGATAAAGCGTGGCTACAAAGACACAACTTTACCCTTCTTTCTCAAAGGCTTGGACAGAGAGAAAGCACACATCAAGCCTGAGTGGTGGGGCGATGAAAAAGTCCACCTCAGTCACAGATCAAAACTTATTTCCAAAATGCCCGAACATTATGAGAGCATATTTGAAGGCACTCCCCATAACCTAGAATATCATTGGCCTATAAGGAGCTAAGAAATGTGTAACCATGACGATGAAACTTGGCGAGAAATACTAGACGACATCTTGAACCCTCCTAGAAATGACTAGGACTTGTGAGCGATAACGGCTGACAAAGCACACAAGAGCATGGCGATTATCCCACGCCAATTAAAGCCGAAATAAAAGGTGTTGAGAATAAGGTCTATGGTCAAGCTACATAGACCCCAAGTCACCCCTGCCTTCCAAACATTTCCTATCTCTATGAGCTTCCACCAAGCATAGAGGGTGATGTAGTTTGTCATCAGACTTGTATAGAGCCACCACTTAAAAGGTGTCCAATCAAGTCCATAGAGAGCTTTTGCATTTCCCTTGTACCAAAAAATTATATTAGCAAAGCAAAGCCCGATGACGGGTAGTATGTAGGCATGATTCATTTTTACTTCTTAATTCGAGTGTGAGGTCAATGATGCACTTTACCATAGACGACTTTATTTCCTTCATGGACTACTATCTAAAGATTCATAATCTTGATCTAACAGATGAACCCCCACAAGCAACAGTCTATACCAAGACAGATGAAGTGATGAAGATCGATTTCCCACACATGGAACTTGGAGAAGATTCTTTTTCTACATGGAACTTGGAGTTAAGAAAACTCCTTGAAGCAAACCCTAATAGTGACGGGTTTATCTGCTGGATGATACTCAACGAAGAAGATGAAGATGAGGAAATAGATCGAGTCTTATTTATGTCTTACTGCAAAGAGACAAACCAACTTGTATCTTACTTGAGTACAGAGGGTCTAAACGGCTTTGAGGAAGTGCCTTTAACTGACACGATGCACAACCTCGTAGACGACTATGGTTCAGAGCTAGTCTATCACTAATACCCACCCGTATTGAACCACCCTGAACCCTTTAAGACAAAGGTAGTACCTTTAATAAGTCGAGTCGGCTCTTTCTCCCCACACTTTGGACAAGGGGGGTAAGGGTCACTCATCTTATGGAGAACTGAGAACTCGTGATCGCATTTCTCATTCTTACATTTATAGTTGTAAGTAGGCATTATTTCTTGTTCCTTTCTCTGCGAGGAGGTGGTGGCTCTTGACGAGATTCATTTCGCTTAGATTTATACACCATATCAAGCTCAGCCGCAAGCCTGTCTATTTCTTTTAGGATATTTTCGGCTCTTTTTGAAAAATCTTCCGAACCCACTCTCCGAGTCTTATATGAAAGAGGAGAGGAACGAAGTGTTAAAACGAAAGACTTTAGGCTATCACGACTATTTTGAAGCCGAGACATCAAGCTTTTAATATGACGGAGGTCATCATGTATCATACAAACTCACAGGATTCTAAAATGTTGTCAGCAGACGAGTTAGCTAAAGTAATAGCTAGAGGAGTAACTGAATGTCGCCATTTAGTTTTCCTCGCTGTTCAGAATAGTTTACCGATTAACGAAGCACCACTTTTCAGTTGGGTTCTTGACGGAGATGAAAAAACCAACATCAAAACTCACTCTTCAAGAGAAGAACTTTGTTTGTTCTTCTTAGACTTGCAAGAACACTTACGAAGCACAGAAGAAAAAAGCCCGATATGTGGCATTATCCCTCTTAAAAGAGAAAAACAAGTAGGGTACTTCATCTTCGTAGCTCAAACTAATCAAAATATATGTGGGCTTTATCAACAAAGCCCTATCTTCTCTGAGGATAAAGCTCTCTTGTTCAATAACCCTCTTGAACTAGATGCTTCAGAGGTGGTTCAAGAGTTGATATTTCATAATGTCTACCATTGAAAAAATGATCTCCCAACCCCAATGGCATTGGGAGGAAGGTATGCTTGCTCACCCTTACTACAAAAAGTCTCAGCAAGTAAGAATGAAAGCAGGGTGCGATGAAAGATCATGGATACCTGTGCTTAATGACCCCTGCACTTTATCAGCAATAGCCCTCAAGATAATAAAAGCAGGAGGGTCTATTAAAAGAGAGGGTAAGTCCTATGTAATCAACGATACTCTGAGAGCTAAAAAGTTAGAAGAAATAATATGTGAGGGGCTTCTTCTAACGTGGTCTACTCAGTCCTCTGACTCAAAGAACTCGTGAGGAAGCTCGAACTTGTCTCCTCCACCTCGACCATCGAAATAGCCGACTTTGACTCTGAGCTTGCCTTTAACCTTTTGGATTTCGCCTGCTCTGTCTTTAGCTTCAATAAGCTCGTTACTGTAAGAAGGCTTAACCCCGTTAACGGCTACGGTGATGTGAGGGTACTTGTTCTTAACAGGGAGGTTAGTGTCGATAATAACAGCAACACAACTCTCGTCATAAGCAAGACCGATAATGTCGATTGTATAGGTTTCGCCAAGAAATCTCTTGTATCGCTCAAGGTCTTTAGCTGAGCCTTTCCCACCAAGAAACTCTAAGGTCATGTGGTGACTCTTAACGTCCCAACCTGTAATGCTAGGAGCATCTTCTTGTTGTGCAAGCCAAGAAGTCAAGTCGTTCGGATTCTCTAGGACTGCTTCAATGAAAGTCACCTTAGTCGGCTTTGCTTTTTTTGCGGCAGTTTTACTCAGAGTTTCGTACTGCATGATAACAGGGATTAGCTTCTCACGAAGCTCAGGCTTTTGATAAGCTAAACGCACCAACTTATTTCTTAGATCGGACATAGAAGTCTCCTTTATTTCGTCAATCTTTCAAGTATAGTAAGAGCAATAGAAGTTCTATTAAACAAGCCCTAATGACCTACCCTCAAGAAAGAGGCTGAAATGAAAATAGTTGTTATAAGCACTACAACACACAGTAAGAATTCCACTTCAAAGATGGTCTTGGAAAAGTTAATGGATGAGTTCAGAGAAAGAAGTCACGATGTAGATTACATAGACGCTGACCAACTCCATATCGTAAAAAATCTCAGTTGCTACTCTGATGGAAAGCTAAACTGTGCTCACCCCGATGCAGGGAAATATCGCTGTTGGGCTCACAAGCTTAGTCACGAAAACCCTTCAGAGTATGGTGGCAAAGACGAAATGGGCGTGATCTATGACGCTCTGAAATGGTGCGACATGGTGATATGGGGGACTAGTGCGAGATGGGGCAGTCATTCTGCAATCATGCAGAACATCATCGAACGACTAAACAACCTAGAGAATAGAAAGACTGCCTACTCTGAAAAGAATCCTCTTGAGGGAAAGAAATGTGGGATTGTAGTTACAGGACACGTCTATAAAGTACAGGCAATCGCTTATCACTTATCAGAGGTGTTCAGCATTATCGGATTTGATATGCACCCCGACAATGTTTTCACATGGCAAAGATCACTAGACCCTCGGTTAGAGCAAGAGACTAATAACAACGGCTCTCTAAGAGACTTCATTAAGAGTGAAGAGGGTAAGAGACAAGTGAAGTCTTTTATTGATGGTCTGTGCAACTCAATAGATGACGATGTTGTCGTCTCCTAAAGAGCGTTAAACATCTCGTATCGGTACTGCACATTAGCCCAATTAACCTTGCTCATAATGGCGTTCAGAAATGTGGCTCGCTCGCTCTTGAAATCGAGATAGTAAGCGTGTTCCCAAAGGTCAATACATAGCAAAGGGAAATGACCTCTCATCAAAGGTGTCTGTTGGTTGTCTAGGGACATCACTCTGAGCTTGTTTTCTTTAGTGATGACGAGCCAAACCCAACCACTCCCGAAATGAGACTTCCCCACTTCGATCAACTCTTTCTTCAGGTTGTAGAAAGACCCAAAAGTCTTGTCTACCTCTGCCTTGAAAAAGCCCTTAAAGTAAGGCTCAGTATTAACAGGAGAAATAGAGTCCCAAAAGAGGTTGTGAGTGTAAACACCTCCCCCAAAGTCAATCACCTTATCTTTTATTTCTTGAGGGATATACTTTGGGGAAGCAAGCAACGCATAAAGCCCCCCTACACTATCGAGCAGACTAGGATAACTTTTAAGAGTCTGATTGAACTTGTCTACATAACCTTGATGATGTTTGAGATGATGCTCAATCATTGCCTCTTTAGAAATGATTGGCTCTAAGTCCTCGTAGTCGTATGGGAGTGGCTTTAGTTTAATCATATTTTAAAACTCAATCTCAAAGGGTTCTTCTTCTGAAGCTGTCCTAGACTTCTTGTTGTCTTTCCAATTTCCTTGCCCACCCTTAGCCTCGTATTTCTTCTGCTTCCGAGACTTCTTAGCAGGGGCAGGGGCAGGGGCAGGGGAGGCTTCAAAAGAAACCTCAGATTGAGAGTCTACGATTTGAGCCTCAGCGTCTGAGGTCGGTTCGTCTTCATCGCCCTCACCCTCACCAAAGACCATAGCCGCAGCTTCATCAGGAGTCTTACCTTCAGCTTTCATTTCCTTAATGGTTTCAGCGTCAAGTCCTGTGTCTTCCCAAGAGCGTTCTTTCTCCCCTCCACTACTATCGGACTTGCCCTCTCCACCACTCTCAGACTTGCCCTCTCCACCACTATCAGACTTGCTCTCAGCACCACTATCCGAAGGCTTAGAAGAGTCCTCTTTTTTCTCCTTACCACCACCACCTGACATGGCTCTATTTGCAATAGAAAATAGAGCAGAGATGAACTTCCCGTATTCTTTTCTCCATATCTTTTCATACTTCGATTGTTGGTCAGGGTTCTGTATCTGCTTAAAGTTATTTGTAGTCTCGATCTTAACTTCAGTTTCTCGGTCTTTACCTGCTGGCGTCTTAAACTTGACCTTAACTTTCTCTTTCTTACGAGCGTCCCACTTTATCCTAAGCTGATCTTTCTTCTCTTTGAGAGCAGGCGACTTTTTACCTATGATTTTATAGACCGTCTTAAGAATCTTGTTCTTCATTCCCGAACTAGCTTTGTCGTCTAAAAGCTGTTGCTTATACCTATTCAATAACGCTTTACCCGACTTTTGCTGTTCCTGTCTTTGGAGCTTCGCTTCCTCTTTCTTACCTGTGGACTTCTGCTGTTTAGTCCTCATACCCCTTTCCATAGCCACATCTTCTTTTTTCATAGTGCTTTTGGTCAAGGCTTCATCAGCAGTCTTAGAAATAGAATCCTCAATATAGTCTTCAAGGGCAAAGAACATCTTTGCCCAACGGACAGAACTCGCTCTTTTATTTCGAGGGTCAAAGTTGATACCCTCAAAAGCAGCCTTCTTAAATAATTGGAAATGAACTTGTTCCCCAAAGTCATAGAAAACTTCTTCATCAGCCATGCAGAGTTGAGCTACCTTGATGAGATGGTTATCAAGAGCATTTCCCTGTGGGTAGGCTTTCTTCAACACTCTAACAGCAAGCTCATTAGAACCCTGTGGAAATGCCCTACTGTCTATCAAGTCTGAAATGGGTTCACTCGAAGCGACCTTACACAAGACTTGTGTTTTAGCCCACTCGTTCGAGGGGGTACTAGCAATACGATCACTTTTAGGTAACTTGTTATTTCTAAGGTTCTCTCTAGCAACTTCATGCGAGATTTCTTCTGAGACCAGACTCCTCAAAAGGGTGTCTTTACGAGCTAATTTCAGCAAAGAAGGTAAGTCGTACATATCCTATCTCCTCTATCAATAGATTTCTTATCCCTTAGCTAGAGATAAACAGACTAAAGAGAGGTCAGTATGTTCTGCTACTATTCTGAAGAACTAATGATGTGCCTCTGTGTACTCTATGAAATGAACCTCGTATAGAAAGAGTTGAAGAAATGTCCAAGAACTTAATGCCTGTTGTGTTTGCATCTAATGAAACTAGAGAAATGGAAAAAGTTCTCAGAGTCTTGGGTGTGAGAATCGACTTAGATCGTATGAAATCTAACTCCGTTGAAGAATTTGAAGTTACCGTAGATGGCATGAGCGTCAGTGGGAAAGTTTCAAAATTACAGAACCACGAAGTCCCTGCTATCCACATTGGTTTTACTGAAAGCGACATTGATGAGCTAATAAGTGAATATATTTCAGATAAAGCAGGTGTCCCTACCTTAGACACAGATAAAGTCAAAGACATGGAGAGAGTAAATCAAATCTTCAATCGTGCTATTCACGCCCCTGCTGGGCAAGGTGGACAAGCTCCTACTCCTCAGAGTCAGCGAAGATCCCCTACTCGAAATAAGCTCGATGTTGTTAATCAAGCAATGCCGAATGACTCTTTCGTACAGAGCTTAGATCAACAATATCAGAGAAGAGGCAGGTTAACTCCAAAGCAACAGTCTGCTCTCCAAAAAATCTATGACCGAGTTACGAACCCTAGCTCTGTTCAGATTGACCCTAAGATGAAGGCGAGACTTGACGCTCTAGTTAAAGCGATGCCTAGAGATAGGTTTGTTAAGAGTCTGTCCGACCAATATGATCGAAGGGGTGAGTTATCACCTAAGCAAATCTCTGCTCTTGAGAAGTTAGAGAGAGGAATGGCTTCAGGTGGGGATAAGGCTCTTATTCAGAGGATTGATGCACTCTTAGCAAACACAGTAAAGATCAAGGGTCGCAGAAAGTCTTTACTCACTAGTTTTAGAGAGCAAGTTACGAATGGGAGAAGGCTGTCTCAGAGACAACTAGAGCTTCTTTCACAGTACGAGCAACTTTAACCAAAGTATCTCCGTAAAAGTCGCTCCCCACCTTGTGACCAAACCTCATTGGGGTCTTTACCTCTGTATCGGGCTAGAAATACTCTAGCCCCTTCGGAGGTAAACTTATTTCTGAGCCACTCACTTTTGGCTTGCCCTGTCTCATCGTTATCATAGGCAATGTATATTGATGAGCGAGGGGAAATGAATCGACTAACCATGTTAATCGAGTTCATGTCCATACCTGCTCTCAACGTGGAAATAACAGCGTCAGACTTAGCCACTACTTTCTCCAAAGCGATCATGTCAAAGATGCCCTCAACTATCCACAAGTCTCCCCCAACCCACAACGTCTTGAATGCTTTCTCAGCCCCCAAGAAATAGGGATTCCATTGAGCATTATTAGTGCGATATTGAAGCACTCGCTTTGACCCGTCCTCAGAAAAAGACCGAGCTTCCATACCTAAAATCGCACCTCTTGGTGAGTATATAGGTGTCACAAGTTGACCCCTTAGCTTAAAGCCATTGTCTCCAAAGTTAGCTTTGAAGCGAGGGCAGGGGCAGGGACTTTTAGGTGTTGTCCATGTATGAAATGACACAGACGTTTTTTCATCGACACCTCTTTTTAAGAGGTAAGTCTGATGGTCTTTTGAGAGATCGCCAAATCCCTCCGTCAACCATGAACCTATATTGCCCATACAGGAGCTGTCTCCTCACCACTCTTAACTTTTTCTGCGAGGGAGTACCCTGACATATAGACATCATCTTCTTTCTTTTGAGGGTCTTTCCCTGCCATAAAGTCTAAATAGCCTTGTACCTTGTCTGTAGGAGCAGACGCTACGGGGTTTCCTGTTTTCATCATAGCCATAGTAGTTATCACCTTTTCAGAGCATAAGATTTTTGCGATTGTGAAGTAGCCGACCCAAAAGTCAACTCTTTCGGCATACCAAGGATTACATTTCCCGTATACGCCACTATTGTGATGACAAGGAGGTAGACCTTTATCATCTAGTATGTTTAATAAGCGAGATAAAGTATCGACAGCATAAGGTGTCGTTCTTAACTTACCACACTCTCCTCTAATGATTCGCTTGCTCTTAGGGTCTTTCTCGTCCCAACCAACATACCCCCCTTTCCTACGAAACATAGGGTAAGTGTGGCGAGCATGAATTTGATATATCCCACACGCTTTACCCCGATCTCCAATAGGGGGGCGAGGTCGCAACCTGCTCTCCATCCAAGCCAATGCGAAATAACGAGGGTCAGCCTCGCCCTCTTTCTTAATCACCTCTTCATACAGCCTCTTAACAAATCTCCTACTTGTACCTCTGTAGGTGGTGTTCAAGTTAAAAGGCTTAGTGATCTCAATGTGACTCGCCCACTCAAGTTTTTCTAAAAAGCATTGTTGTGGTGTAGTTAAAGCAAGCGAGATTATTAAACTTAACATTTCCTCTCCTCTCTATGTAATCGGATTTTCTTCTAGGTAATACTCTAGGTACATATAAGAAAGTAAGTAGACATACCCCGAAATATTTGAGTCAATCAAGTTCCACTTAGCATTAAAGATGCCTTGATTTACCTGAGTCGCTCGGAGTCTCTCTCTTATATAGTCCACTATAGGTGTCACTTCTTTTGGAGGTATGTTCTTAGAGGAGCGAGCCACCAAGTCTCTTAGACTCACTCTAGGAAATGCCTTACAAAGCACTTGTGAAAGTAGGAAGCGATTAAACCCTGTATTCTCTAAATACATATAAGAAGAAGACGAGTCCTCCTCATAAATAGCCTCTACAAAGTCACACAAGTAAGTTCGGAAATGCAGTAGGCACTCTTTTGGAACAACAAGAGCAAAGTCCTCTTTTTTAAACCTTAAGTTATAGTTGTCCTCAGTACCATCGAGAAAGTCTGAAACCTTGATAGGTAAGGTCGCAGAGTCCTTTAGCTCCCCTAAGTAAGACCATAAAGAAGACAGGTCAGGTAAGCAGGACAAGTCGAAATGAAACTGCTTCACCCTTGTTCTTGTGAATTTCGTGGGGTCGGCTACAGAAGTGCTAACATACCCTTGCCTCTCTAGGTTTTTAGCTATTTCTGAGGTATTTGTTTGATTGGCTTCTACGCAAGCGAGCTTGCAAATATCTCTCACGTTCATGTAGAGATAACCCTCTCGACCATGAGCCACTCTTGAGTACTTTAACAGGAGGTTATGTACCTCCTCGTCACCTAAGAAATAGTTATTCGTTTGGGGTGAGGAAAGCTTTTCAAGAACACTCAAACAAACGTCTTCGGGTATCCCATAAGACACTCCTACAAGATAAGATTCTATAGCCTCGCTTACTTTCTCTAGCCCATGAGTTGAGATCATTTTTGTGGGGTTAAAGACCCCTTTCTTCTCTAACTCTCCAAGAGTCTTTATTAGTTTGGAAACTTCCACTTGACTTCCTTTCATTGTCAGCAATAAATGAAATAACTCTTCAATTATCTAAAGGAGGGTATGTCTTGACGTACTCATATCAGAATTTACCCAACAAAGTGCTGAAAAAGTGGCAAGTTGGTGTGATTGAACTTTGCGAACTTAAATTTAACTTTAAAAAGACCACGAAATTAAAGGTAAACAACTTAAAACCAAAAGGAATAAACCTAAATCTCAAGCACGAAGAAGTGAAGAAGCTCTTTATGAAGCATTGTGCTCATATGTGCCTCGAAAAAAACTGCGACCCTCAAGACGTACTCCAAGAAGTCTACAAAGGAATACTCATCAGAAATAGAGGGAAATGTCCTTTTGATGAAACCAAGTCAGCGTTCAGCACTTACATTGTCATGGTGTCAAAATGCGTGACGATTAACTACATAAACAAGATGTCTAAGAAAAAGGAGAGAGAGGTCTACGGGAAAGAGTCAAGCGTTGAAGATGAAGACTACATCATAGCTGAATGTAGCACTTCTCCAGATGCTGAAAATGTGCTGTTCCTAAAACAAGCAAGAGAGAGCTTAAAAGAACACCTCGTTGACATTTTCGATGATCTCATGGAGGGGTATAAAGTCAGCCACATTTCTCGCAGACGAAGCATGGACACTCGTAAGGTAAATAAGTACATAGAGGATATTCGCAAAACTCTTAAACCTTACGCTCAGGACTATCCATGTTAAAGTTTACCTATTCTACAGTCAATGCAGGTAAGTCAGCCAACCTCTTGATGAGAGCCTACTCCTGCTCTGAATACAAAATCCCATTTCAGATTTTTGTCCCTGAAGTCGCCTCATCAAGAGATGGAGACAATCAAGTCGCTTCTCGTGTCGGCTTCACTCAAAAAGCTATTTCACTATCCAAGACTGACAACGCTTATGCGATCATTTCTGACATGAGTAGCAAGCCCCAAGTCATCTTCGTAGACGAAGCTCAATTTCTCTCTAAAGAGCAAGTCTTACATTTCACAGAAATCGCTGACCAACTCAAAATCCCTGTATATGCTTACGGACTCCGAACTGACTTTCAAGGCAATCCCTTTGAGGGCAGTACATACATGATGGCATGGGCTGATAACATAGAAGAAATAGCTACGTTTTCTCTATGTGGAAATAAGGCTACCCACAACCAAAAAGTCAACGCTGACGGGAGCAGAAATGAAGACGGGGACGCAATAGAAGCAGGCTTCCACTACGCCCCCGTCACTCGCTCAGAATTCGATCTCAGAACCCATTGGGTTCGTAAGGATTAGATCGAGCTTCTCACATTAAATGTGAACTGAATGTAGAGAAGTGGGAAGATCGGCTTGTAGTACACATCAACAAGCAAGCTCGTTGGGTCTTCGGGGTCAGGAATGACCGAAAGACCTGTGTAAGAATCAATGATCTGCTCCTTCACTAAGTCCTTGAACATCATGTTCACACGACCCTCTACTTGACCTACAACGCTTGGGAGGTATTTCTGACCGATATAACCTGCAAGTAGGTTTCTCGCTCTGAGGTGTACCTCGTCTGCAATCTGAATCACAGTAGGAGTCTTCGCAAGGATTGAGCTAACGTCAGTAGTCAAGCCCTGTCTGATGTTAATCAAAGCACCCTGTTGCTGTAGGATAGTCACACCTGCTGAAGCAGTCTTATTTGCGTCTACTGCGTCTAGGGTTCTCAAAAGACCATTGAAGCCTAAAAGGTTTCTATTAGTCCAAGGAGTAGCCACATCAACTGTTGAAGAAGTTGTCGCACAGGCAAGAGCCACAGCAAGATAACGACCATCAACAATAAGATTGTTAGTCACACCATTCGTGTTAGTTACTGATAAACTAACGATGTCAGGGTAGACAAGACGAACACGGCTATTTCCTACATTTCTTGCAAGAGTTGCCGCTTGCTCAGGTGAAGTCCCAGCAGGACAGCCCAAGATCGCAGTACGCTCTGAACGATACCTCAGACTTGACTGAACATCGCAATGCAAAGAAATGTCTGCAAGAAGCGTTGAGCTTGCAGGCAAGAGAGGTACAATCACGCTTGGTGAAAGACCCGAACTGATCTCACCCTCAACCTCTACAAGAGCGTCAACCATCTGAGCTTCAGTTGGCTCAGATTGACCCTCATCAAGAGAGATTTGCTTGAGAGCAATAACACTCGCACCATTGAGGAAAGCGATATAAGCACCTAACGAAAGTGGATTGTCCACAGAAATAGGTCCATACGCCGCAACTACGTCAGCAATACGATTAAATACGCCCGTTGCGAAAGAAGCCTTTTTACGAGTCACATTTAAGAAATAAGGTGTTCCGATTGAAGGCTCTCTCTCTACTTCAGATGCTCGGAAAGTCTCAACAAGTGCTGTATCACCAACCTCAGTACCTACTGTGTTCGCTACGATCAGACTAACGCCTGCAATCGCATTGACAGGAATGTTAGCATTCGCTGTGAGAACCCGACCCACCTTGAAAGTAAGGGTAGAGTTCGCACCAGTTGGGTAAGGCTGACTACCCTCTCTAGGGAGAATAGTAAAGGTCAAGCCCGTTACGCTATCCACATAAGTCTGACCGACAACACCGTCTGCACCTGTACCATCATTCAGAGTCGAGGTGTTTGCAGTACCTGAACCACTAGCATGAGTAGAGGTGACATAGAAGCCTTGATAAGAAGCCTCACCAACAGCCCCGTCATTCACCTTGATACCAAGATTAGTTGAGACAGTTGTAATAGCGTCACCACCTGTAAAGGCGATTGAAGTCTGAGTGCCTGTTGAGAGAGTCTCGAAGTTGACATAGCGTCTATTCGCACCATCAACAGTAACGTAGGAAATAGCATCAGCTCTATAAGAGCCTGCTACCGCAGCTGGGTCAGTTAAGAACGACTTAACAGAAGCCCAAGCACCTGCTTGCATGAAAGCAGAACTTAGAGCGTCTGCACTAACAGGTCTTGAAGTAACGGACGCACCTTGTGTAAGAGCAAACAGATCATTTGCTGAACCATCAAGAACAGAAATGAAGCTGTCATCATCGAAGCTGTTCGGAGTGATTCTGAGGTTCGCTCCCTCAATCGTTGCTGTAGCAATCCCTGTAAGCTGAGTGTTAATCGCTGTAAGTACAGTCGTGTAAAGAACAGTAGAAGTACCTTGAGCTGACCCTACAAAAGTGACTGAATATGAGTCACCATTAATGTTCAGAGTAAGAACATTATTGGCAGGGAAGTTGGTATCTGTACCGTCATAGAAAGTAACACTTGGAGAGCCTGACACAGCGTCTTGAGCATTCCAACCTGCACGAAGTAAGAGTGAAGGTGCTTCCACAACTGCTTGACGTGGAGAAATGACTTCCTCTACCTCAAGACCAAGCTGAGTGAGAACGCTACCACCAATAACCTCGATACCGAGAGTCGTAGTTGGGAAGTATGACTCACCGATCAGAGTTCTATTTCTGAGGATAAGGCGATCTTTACTAGCGTCATTTCCGACAACTGCTGAAAGATCGTTTGCGACTGAGTATGCGATAGGCAAGATGCCGAACTTAGTCTGACTTCCCCCATCAGCACCTACATCAATACCTGCAACACGAGCGAAATCGTCTGTCGGGTCGCCTTGGGCGATGAACTCGACATAACCAAAGTCACCTGCCAGAAGTGACTTCAGAGTGAATACGAGTCTACCGTCTACAGCAGAAGCACCAAACTGAGTAGCAGGGTCGAAAGTAGCATCAATAGTAATCTGAGCATTGATCTCAGTAGCAATAGCGTCTGCTGTTAAATACTCACCTGGGGTTAAAGTGAGTGTAATCGGAACGAGGTTTTGGGTATTGTCTTCATAGTGGAAGGTGAGAAGGTCGTTCTCACCTGCAATCACAGTGTACGGTCCAATCGGAGTCATCGCTGTGTACGAAGCACCGATAGCCTTAGCCTGTGTGTTAATCTCAGCCGCAATCAAAGCCGCTGTCGCATTGGCGATTGCATTTCCACCACTAAGATCAATGCTCATTTCTACGCCATCAATCTTAAGGAACAAGTCTCCATCAACTGTGCCGAGATTAGCATTGTCAGAAGAAGCTGTATAAGGAAGTGGCTCGCTGACCATATAAGTCATCAAGCCCTTATTTCCTAGACCTGTAGGATTAACAAGCTCTACATTCAAAGCACCTGCATTATCTAGGTTCACAGAAATGGTGTCTGAAGTAGTCTCTAAGAATGAGTAAGGAGCCGCCTTTGGAGCAGTAAAGATCGCAGGGGTTGGCTCGAAGCTCGCAAACTTAACAGTAACTGTTTCCTCAACAGGAGTACCTGCACTCAGACTCACACCTGACTGTGCTTCGCTTCCTGATGGGAAGTTGATCGCAGTAAGAGACAAGTCTGAACCCTTACCCTCATAGGTTGCTCCAAAGAGAGGAAGACCCGAACGAGAGAGGGTGTAAGTACCGACATTTGAACCACCAACAGAAGCAACCTGTACCTCATAGCCACCACCTGCAATATCAAACTCATCTTGAATGTTATTGTAGTAGAAAGTAGCAAAGACCTTGCTTCCGAAAGGAACAGGCTGACTCAGAGTAATCGTACTATCAGCAGGATTTACACGAGTCACAGCAACGGTTGATCTTTCAAGAGCATCTGAAATGCTAGTACCAACTCTGACCTGTACGAGAGCAGGGTTACTTGTCGCAGTCGCTGTACCTGTGCCGTCAGTAGGCTGATGAGGTAGCTTGAAAACATTAGGGAGAGTACGAGGTGGGACTACAGAAGTGTCCGTCACATTAGCACACTCAGCGAGGAACAAACGCTCATCTCTAAGGGCTGTCGTAATCTGATTCGGTCCAAAGCTAACAAGACCCTCTTGGATATTTCCTACAGAAGCATCTACGAAAGTACCCCAATAAATCTTATCGTCTTTGAGAACCCAACTAACACCCTCATAGTAGCGAGCGGCGTCACCACCACCTTCAGGCACAAGGGAAACTCGGCTCACAGAAAGAACATCACGACTTGGGATAAAGTCGAAGTTGTCTTTGAACGAGTTGAAGTAATAAGAAATAGTGACTTCAGCACCAACAGGAGGAGCAACGGCAAGAGTGACTGCACCTGTAGTTGGGTCGAGGGAAATAGGAGTCACCTCAACACCATCTACTTTAACAACTACGTCAGATACTTCTGACGTAACGATACCACCATTAGTACCGTCTACAATCGGGTTGTGGGCTGTGTAGAAAACAGTATTTCTAGCTGTCCCTGTCATGCCCTCAAAGACACCGATGTGAGGGTTAGCAGTACCTGCACCGATTAAGATTGACCCACTTGCAGACAAGAGGAGGTTTGTATTTCCTCTGTGGTCAACGTAGGTGCTTGCACCCAAAGTACCAATCTCAAGAGCATTGATCTTAGACACGATAAAGCCTAAGTGCTCTGTGCGTGTGGTATTAACTGACTTGATAGGCAAGTCGATTACATGAACTACGCCATCAATGGTAGCGACAAGTGTTCTTGTAGTAGGAGTGATTGCCATATCAGCAAAAGTTGCATAGAGGTCTGATTCCTCAGAAGTAACTTGAGTTGAGACATCTTCACTATCTACAAAGTTGTCAGTACGATTGAAGAAGTAAGAAATGCGAACATCATCACCCTCATCAGGAGATGAAGCTAGGGTGACAAGACCCTCTTTCGCATTAATACTTAGAACAACAGTAGCCTGTCCGTTAATCGAAGCAGTAACTACTGAGGCAGTTGTAGCAGTAGTGCCTGTTCCGTCACCATTAACGATAGGCCATTGACGAACCCTAACGACATTAGAAGTACCATCAAAGTCGCCTAGTGAGTACGACCCATCGGGGTTCTGAAATAAGACTGACCGACCTGTTGCATCTTCTTCTACGATCTGCTGATCTATCGTAGCAGATGACCCTCGGACAACAGTTAAGCCGTTTTGAGCAAAAGACTCAGTACCTGAGCCAATGAGGAGAGGAATTCTCCCCGAAAAGTTATTCTGAGGGGTCGGAGACTCGAATACTGTCTCGGTGTAGACCCCAGGTGGTGCATAGCCTCCTCGAATAGCCATAATTATTTCTCCTGTTGAGTGTTAGAATTTTCAGACTTAATGTTTTCCATAGCAGACATTCTACTAGTACGAAGATTAGTTCCCATTTCAGGCAAGACCTCGTAGGTTTGATCTTCCATGCGTATCAAGTCTTGACCCGATACTTTGTGCTTTTCGATCAAGTCCCACTTATCCCTGCGACGTTGATAGATTTGCTCCCATTTCTGACGAGCATCTTCCCCAATAACTCGATCAAAGTCCAAGTCAAAAGAATCCACACCTGTGGTTTGCACTTTCAAACTCTGATCTACATTAGAGGTGAACCCGACTGACGCAGAAATATGTCCATCTAAGTATGCTTGCTGACCACAATCACACTTGGCACTTTCCGTACCTCTGCTCACCCTCTTCTTTGAGGATAAGCCACATGATGAACATTGAAATCTGAGTATAGGCATAGGAGTCTCCTTCTATCTATCCCACTAAAGATAGACGAACTATAAAAGACGCTGAATAAAGTCAGCCGATCTATTTCCAATCCCTGTTATCGGTTGACTTAAAGGTTCTAAAACAATACCCCTTTCAAAAGCACTCTGAATCGGGATAACTAACGGGAAATGTATAAACCAATCTACCTGCATTGAGAAGCTCATACTTGCCGTATAGAAATAATCATCTCCATTATCATCATAAACTTCTTCAGCTTCGCCACCTAGAGAGACATCAGAAATATCTAACCCCAAGTTAGCGAGCTTGGGTCTAAGGTTCGCCCATAACCATATCGCTGTTTGGTCTGCTATATCTGCTTGTGAGTGAACATCTCTTGTAATTAAGTCTATGTCCACACTTACGTCCCAACGACCCCCATACTCGTGAGCTATTTCCTCCCGACCTTCTGCTACAATCACAGCCATTTCGTCACCTACTCGAAGTCTTCTCCCAAAGACAACCACGACACCCTCAATGATATTTCTGTATGCAGTCGCAGGTTTGACTCTGAATGGACCTTGTTGCTCCATCTTCTCGGTGTAGAGAGCTTTTAGTTTGAGTCCTCTAGGTACTTCCTCAGCGAGCGTAACCATAGACCCATTTACAGCAAACTCTGAAGCCCCAAGATTGCGACCTGAAGGGTCTTCAATCAACCTCAAAGATTCCTCAATCGGCTCGCCTGCTAACATTATTTCTGAGGGGCTTGTAAACATCAACTCAGTCTCTACTGCCCTACGATACCTTTGATAATACACATCATGCTGTCGGGTAGCAGGGTCTACACCCTCAGCCTCATAAACTGAAAAGACATAAACGCCAGGATTCTTAGGAGCACCATTTACATCTTCTCTGACCCACTCGATTGAACCACCATAAGGCTTGCTCGGTATCTTAGCGAGAGAGACATAACCCTCAACTGTGCCTATGAAGTTATCGGGGCTTAAAACTACATTGTTTGCCCCTCCTGTACGAACTACCATGCCAAACTGAGGTCGCTCATCAAAGCTATATTTCCCCTGTATATTCTGAGCAAAATCAGGGTATCTAGGGTGGTCTGACCAATAGTCTCTAAGCTCTTTTATAACCCTATCTCGAACTGCTAAAGTTAAGTGCTGAAACATAAGAATCTCCTATCCCTTTTTAGAGACATAAATCAAAAGTCGGTCATTTCTCATTTCCACAGAGACTATACCATTGTAATGACTTTCAGTCACTTTCAGCCCTGTTTCATCTTCTACAATGACAGTAAGCTTTTCAAACTCAGGGGCTTCTTGACGATCTACACCAATCAGAATCACAGGCTGAGTGGTTGTATGAGGGTCTTTATCTTCTTTCATCTTGAACTCCTATATCCGTCATTTCTTAAACTTGACGGATATAGAAGAACTAAGCTGAAATAACTGCCTTAACTAAGGCAAGAGAAACTCTATAAGGGTCTGCGTTTGAGTTAGGTCGTCTGTCCTCGAAATAGCCATGACCATCACGAGCTGTTGTCACAGGAATTCTGACGCTCGCTGTACGATCAGACACGCCCCACTTGAACTCATCGTAGCGACAAGTCTCGTGTTTGCCTGTAAGTCTGATCTCGTAGCCATCACCATACTCTGCTAAATGCTCGGAAATATTTCCTGCGAGATAGTCCATGACTTTTTCGATAGCTGCCATTCCGCCTTCAGCTCTAGTCTTATTAGTCGAGAAATTAGTGTGCATACCTGCACCATTCCAATCTCCCGTCACGGGCTTTGGGTCAAGAGTCGCAGAAATGTTGTAATCCTCACCAATACGATAAAGCAACCAACGAGCTACCCAAAGCTCATCACTTGCTCGCAAAGGGTCAATGTCAGGTCCACCAATCTGAAACTCCCATTGACCTGGCATTACTTCTGCGTTTACTCCCTGTATAGACAACTCAGCAGAAATACATTTCCTAAGATGATCTTCTACCATGCCTCTACCCGAAACTTCATCAGAACCTACGCCACAGTAGTATGGCCCTTGAGCAGGAGGGAAGCGTCTTTCTGAGGGAAAACCTAGAGGTCGAGAACCCTCAAAAAGTGTGTACTCTTGCTCAAAACCAATCCAAGCTCCCAAGTCAGAGTTAGCTTCTAAAAGCTCTCTCAACTTCGCTCTCGTATTTGTAGGGTGGGGCTTTCCATCACTTGTGAAAACCTCGCAGAGAACAAGAAAATTATCAAAGCCACCACGAATAGGGTCACTCGTAACAAAGACAGGCTTCAGAATACAATCTGAAGAACCACCCTCTGCCTGCATAGTAGAAGACCCGTCAAATGACCATTCGGGAAGTTGCTCTAAAAGACTACGCCCTGAAAGACTGTCCTCAGAAATGTGAGGTAGGACTTTTGTTTTTGAACGAACACGAGAGGTGGGGTTGCCACCATCAATCCAAATGTACTCTGCAATCGTATGTCTCATATTATTTCCTTTACTAAGATTGAACACAACCACATTACCAATGAGGGTCAGTCAAAGTTACCTTCTAACCAACTTAAATAAAGACGATTAAAAGCATCGCTATTTCTAAGATTTATTTCTATTGGAATTGTACTGTAAAACTTTATCCCCTCTCTTTCTATTAATCTATAAGGGTGAGCTCCTCGATCTTCAAGTATCGTATATGTGATGGGGAAATGAACCTTTACCTCCCCTTTTATGGAAGGTTGACTCCCTTCCATTTCTACTTTGAGTTCTGCACCTAAAGTAGCAGCTTCTACCCAAATCTTAGGTGCTTCACCCCATATGTGAGCGTTGCCTGCTCTGTACCTAGACTTTTGAACATTCAAACGCTCGTAGTCTTTCTTCCATTGAAAAATAGAAATGTTATAAGGTCTAATATTCTGATAGCGACCAACGTCTAAATTTCGTGTGTAAAGCATGGTATGAGCATCTGCTAAAATACCTGCAATAATGTCTTCATACACATCATGCCCCACAAGAGAAATGAAGCCTTGCTTTTTGGAATGAGCAAGAGCTAGAGCTATGTCTAGCTTGTTATTTCCTGTAGGATCAAACTTAACTTTATGTTGCACCTTGGAAGATTTTTTCTCAATCATCTCTTTGCCCTTTTCAGAAAAAGTAGGGGTGTGAACGGGCTTCTGCCCATCTTTAGCTTTGCTCTCCTCACGCCTCTTCTTACGAGCCAACGTAGCCCTCTGCTCTTTCGTGAGGTCGTGGGCTTTGTCTCTAGGCATACATTTAAGGGGGTTCTTTCCTCCGTTTGTAACGCTTTTCCAACTTGGTTCACTAGATACGGCACATGGGCCAACAATGTCTCCTGCGTCATAAGTCTTATCTTCCCCGTCTTCTTTTTTTATCGTGTGTTTTATCGGTGTGATCGCTATCCAATCACCCCAAGTTGCTCTCTCATCGGGTTTACCACCACCATGCCCTGCAAACCAAGTATCTAAGCCCCCATGCCCTGTGTTTTTCAGTTTAGAATCATCTCGCTTCGCTGACTCCAAATAGCGTGACGCAACCCTTGAAGATTGACCATATTTCTTTTTGATCTCAATCGCTTCCTTAAAGTCGTAAAAAACTTTGAAGTACTCCCCCAAGTCCTCATTCTTCCTTAAATCAGAAATGACTTCCGAGACACTTACAATCTCAGGCTTAATGAGCTTCACAGGTTTATCCCATTTCACTTCTTCAGGAAATCCATACTTCGGCTCTGTCCGAGTCTTGAATTTAAGAGCTACGATTTTGTCCATGTGGTCTTTCCTAGAACCACTGACTTGGAGACTTGTGACCTCTTGCCCATAAGAACCCGAAATAGCAAAAGCTCCAACAGCACCAGGCTGATCTTTATAGAAGTTAGGTCTTAAAAAGCCGTCTTCAATTATTTCCTCAGCACGATCTCTATATGTGTAGTGATAGTAATAGTCATTCTCTACTCGCATAAAGTAGAAGTCGTAAGGCATCACTCCACTTTCTGAACCTAAATACCTAAGTTTAGCTTTAGAAGACGCTTGCTTACCCTTAGAGATCATATCTTGTCTGTTAGACCCTGTTTTATCCCCATAACAGTCAACATATGGACGACAAGAAGCCTTCTCAGAGAAACCCATCTCGTCACAGGGTTTAGACTCACAATGCTCTCTATCCCACTTACGAGGCATCTTGTAAGTGGCAGAACTCTTTCTCAGAGAAGGGTTTCTGAGCATGGTGTCTCTTGTTCTGAAGTCTTTGTTTCTGCCCTTGTTGGGCTTGAACCCAAACCTCCTGTAAAACTTAGTCAAACGAGAAACAGAACTCGCACCAAAGTCTGTCGAGGGAGAAAGAGATAGCATAACCCCATGACCATCAGCCCAAGAAATAATCTGAAACATGACCTCTGACCCCAAGCCTTGCTTTCGGCTATCAGCGGGAATCTGAACTGTCATAATCCTGACAATGGGAGGCTCGTACTCGTCCCCACCCGATAAGAGGCTCGTCATCAAAACAAGACCTTGATAGCGACTCTCTAATCTTTCTTCTAGTGATCTCAGCGACTGCTCTAAAGTACCCGTCAGACCTGCTTTTCTTATCGCAGACCCGTTGTTAGTGAAACCACTATCATAAGGGATTACTCTCGCTGAACCACTACCACTATCATGCACATAGCCGAAGTCTTGACCCTCAGCAGGTGTTCTCCCATTGGCTTCTGCTCGATCAAGATTTCTATATTTCAGATTCGGAGAGTCAGGTGAGGGTCTGCCTATATTTCGAGCCACCTCGCCATTTGGCAAAGCACTGTGCGAGCTAGTGCCGTCAGGGTTCTCAGAAACAGAGACGGGTGAGCCATTTGAAAGAGAAGAAAGTGAGTCGGGAGGGGAAACTTCCCTGTAAAAGTCTGCGTGTTTTCTTCTCATATCTAGCCCCCCTAAAGATCACTCAAATGATCGAAATATATGTCATTAATCTTATCTGAAAACTTCAAATCAAGAGAAATGGGTATCTTAGTCTCTACTGAAATAGTGTGCCTCGCTCTACCATTAGCCCAATAAATCAAAGTCATCTCAAAAGAAATGCCAAGCTCGACCTCTGCTTGAAATGTTGGAACTTCTTTAAGGTCTATAACACTTATAAAGTGGATATTTCGATCAACGCTATCAATACGCCAAGAGAAGCTTTCACTTAGCCTTGGTACGGGTAAATTGATAAAGTTAAAAAGACCATTCTGATACTGATTCGGACCATGTGGGTAGTTGAGGGCATCGTCTACTTCTTTTTTGAAATCGTTAGAGTCTACTATTTCTTCCACCATAGAAAAGAGTTCTTTAGGGAAAGTAATCAAGTAAGCTTCCAACTCATTAGAAAGTATTCTTAATGACCGATTCAACGTCCAACGCATATCACTACCTTAAAGATCACTCAAGTAGTCGAAATAGATGTCATTGATCTCATCTGAGAACTTTAAGTCCACCTTCAAGGCTTCTGTTACCCGAAGTATGGGCTTATAGGTTGTGTCCTCTATTTCTATCCTAAAAGGTAAAGAAAGATGAAATAAGACACCAGCACTGAAAGTCGGGTCTGTCTCAGCTCTGACAACTCTAAGACCCTCTAGTTGGAGATTCTTGTGAGCCTTGATTTCTAAGAGGTGAGAACCTGTAATTTTAGGAAGACCCTCAATTCTAAGATTGTTCGCCCCAGGGCGAATAATCATACCTGTACGAGCTTTCGCTAGTGCATTTCTTAATGTGGTATCTACACGAGGGGCTAATACATCTCTCACCTCATCAGGAAATGAGTTAAAGTATTGTAGTAGCTCTCGCTTTAACTTGGTCGTACTCATTATAAAGCACTCATTAACACGCTTCTAATCTCAGAAGCAGGGTATCTATTTCTTCCGTCTTTAATCAGATCAAGAAGAACAGGTCTATACTTGGGGTTCTCGTAAGCAACTCTGACGAGAGCTTTCTTAGACAGAGCCTTTTGGATAGCTTCGTTCGCCTTAGCTTTCGCCTCATCGGAAACACCCTCAGCTTCCTCTGTCTCCTCAGAATCTTCCTCAGCTTCCTCTGTCTCCTCAGCTTCCTCTGTCTCCTCAGCTTCCTCTGTCTCCTCAGCTTCCTCAGAATCTTCCTCTATCTCCTCAGCTTCCTCTGTCTCCTCAGCTTCCTCAGCTTCCTCAGCTTCCTCTACCTCCTCAGCTTCCTCAGAATCTTCCTCAGCTTCCTCTGTCTCCTCTGTCTCCTCTGTCTCCTCAGAATCTTCCTCGTCTTCAACAACCTCACTCAAGTATTCTTCAAGAGCTTTGATTGCTTCAGCACCTTGCTCCTCTAAATCCTTGTTAAAGGCTTCTACGTCAAAGTTACCGTCATCTTGAATATATGGCTCAAGAGCTTCCAACTCATTTGGACCGATCTCTCCAAGATATTCAGAAATATTGTCAAGTAACTCGTCTACAGTAGCGTCAACATCGCTCGCAAGTTTGACTCTATCTGCGACTTCTGCACCCTTTTGTAAGACTTTAAGTCCTCCTCCAAGAGCTTTGAAAGCACCTCCTGCTATCCAAAGAGCACCCGAACCCACACCACCCATAGCGGCTTCACCTGCCCCCTTAAGAGCACCTACCCCTGCCGAACCTATTTTAGCCCCTGCCGTCTTCATCATACCCATACCGACTTTTTTACCTGCCATCATCATTGAACTCGCAGATTGGAAGTCTTGAACGCCTAAGCTTTGCATAGCTTGATTATAATGACCTTCATTCTTAGCTTTATCTTTTTCAAGTTGCTCAGAAATCTTTCCTACGGCTTCTGACATTATTTCGCCTGGTGTTCTTGAACCACTTAAGATCATGTTTCCGATACCATCTGAAAGCTCAGAAGCGGCTCCTAGACCTGCTTTAACACCCTCAGCTAAAAGTCGGCTCGCTCCTGCTAGGGCTTTCTTAGAGGTGTCTTTAATCGCACCTTTAATTCTGTCATTCCTTTGTTTTTTCCTAAGTTGCTCTACGAGCTTTTGAGCTTCTTGTCTTTTAGGGTGGTTTTTGTCCCCTGCATAAGAAATAAGAGTCTTTAAGGTAATCTCACCTCTACGACCATGTTTCCAAGGTACTTTGTAGCCTTTACCTAGAGCCTCAACTAAACCCTCACCTGCTTTGGTAGCGTCTCTCGCCGCATTATTCTCAGCGATTTCAGCATCTCTCTTTTTAGATCGCTCAGACCTTTGCTGATTCTTCTTCCTCTGTTGGTTCATACGCTTTCTTGTATCGGCAACTTTAATACAAGGTAAGACTAAACCTCTCAACTCAGGGTGAGCATACGCTAGTCTAATAGCCCTCGCTTTTAAACTAACTTCCGTACTTGCAACCCTACTTGTAAGGATAGGTAAAATTAAAGCTCGAACACCCTCATGTTCATAAGCTACTCGGATTAGTTCGCCTCTAAGTGAAATAGCAGTCATTTCTTAACCCCTTGTTCTTTGTCGTAACAGATATAGATTTGTTTCGTGAGCATTAGCCATAGACATCAAAAAGTCGTCCATACCTAAAGTGAGAGTGTTCATTTCTTTGAGAGATTTATAGATGTTCTTAAAGACAACCTGCAACGCTTCTTCAATGACTAAAGCTCTACGGATAGGGTCATTCTCTGCCTGTGCCTCAGCTACAGGTAAAAGAGTGTTCGCCATAATCTGAGCCTGCTCGACAGGAGCTACAGCCATCGCACCGTAAGTGCCTACGATCTTCTCTGCGAGGGTATCTATTTCCTCAATCAAAGACTCATAGATTCTCTCTAGTAATAGATGATCTCCATAGTAGCTCTGCCCCTTGACTTGCCAATGGCTTGTCCAATGAGCCCAATGTGCTCCTCTCAGAATAGCTAAGAGAACCTGTAAAGTAGGCAAGGAAATATCACGCTGACTAGCTTGCTTAGACCAAGTACCACCTAAGTCCCCATAAGCTTTTGAAGCCCACCCATTTGCATAGGCACTTGGGTATTTCTGAAACCCCTCACCATCTCTAACAGGAGAAACGCTAACCCCACCTTTTTCTACAGGAGTCTTACGTTCCCCTTTAGCAAGCTCTATAATTTGCCCCCACAGTTTAGGGTCGTTCGGAACATTCTTAGCAATTCTTTTCATTTCAGCTATTTCCTCTACAAAGTCATCAAAGTCCCATTCATCTTCTTCATCATTCCACTCGGCTTCCCAATAGAAGTCGTAAAGCGACATTTCATAAAGATCAGACTCATCGTTCTGATGACTGAGAATTATAAAAGAGGTACAAGGTGAAATACGCTCGACACAAAGAGGCATACCCTCAATAGAACACTCTAAAAGAAATGGGTACTCAAAGAACATTGAAGCTTTCTTGCCCATAGGCTTATACCTCTTGAGCCTTTGCTTATGTTTTCTTCTCCAAGTCTTCACTCTCTTTTTAATCTTAGCTTTGTTCTTGCGATAATATCTCTTTCTCGCCCTACGCAATTTCGTATAGTTCGAGTTCCTCAACTTCTTACGCTTACGTCTAGTTTTCTGTTGCTTGTGGGTACTTCTCGAACCAGGTCCACTTTGATAGCGAGGCTTCGCCATGATTTCTGACGATTCCATTTCCTCTGCCATTCTATCGAAGATGTCCACATTCTGAACCAAAGCCAAGGTGTCTTTCATCATTTCAGCTCTCTTGCTTCTGTTATTTTTTTGAGTTTGAGTAGAAGGACCTCCCTTAAACCGTTTATGCTGTTCAGGGTGCTCCCTCCTGCGTTTTTGATACCTCAGAATCAAGTGCTTATTTCTTTCGTAGTACCTCTTACGCATATTAATCTTTTTACTAAGGTTTTTACGCTTAGTTCTAGCCCGATTAACTTTGTATTCTCTCTTGAGCTGACCTTGCCACTTTCGTTGTCGAACCTTTGGTCTTCTCCAATTAATCTTAGCTCGACCCACACCTTCTCGGTTAGAAAAGTCGCCATCGTCTTCAAGGAAATAATCAAGGTCATCACCCTCTGATAAGTCCATTTCAAAAGCAGTTTTGAAGGTTCTCCTCGACAACCCTGTTGTATTCTTAGCGTCTATGTAAGGGTGTCCGTATTCATCTCCAGGAAGCCCTGAAGAACGAGGTCGCTGATGAAGTGGTTTCCCATCGGGTTGGTTCGGAATAGCATTAGGGTTCATCGGAGTATTATGATTAAGAGATGAACCTGCACTATCAGACGGAGTGTTAGAAACAGGTGGCCCTGCCCTTACCTCATCTCTGCCTTTAGGGTGTCCACTAGGTAAGGGTAAAACCCTGTCTCTCTGAGGCTTCCCGTCTTGGTAGTCAGCCCTGCTAGGTTCGGGTGTCGAAGTGTCGTTCTCTATTTGATCTTGACGAGTCTTACTTACCCATGTCTGTACGCCTGCAAGGTCTTGTATTAGTTGTCTCGCTACACGAGCTTCTGAACCCTCATTTACAGCTTGATAAAACAGACCCACAGCCTTGTCCCAATACTTCTTCTTAAAGTGTTTGAGCGATCTAAAGAAAGGTCTATTATTAATATACCTAGAAATAGTTCGATTGTCGGGGTTCGGGTGTTCGTCCTTAAAGCCCTCAACTTCGTCTAAGAGTCTTGTGTAGAATTCCACATCATCAAGGGCATGAAAGTTAGCTAAATTGGGGTCTAAGCCTAACTGCCTTAATTCATTACGGACTCTTCGCTCGCCTGCTTGGTCATGCTGTCTGAATCTTCGATCTCTCTTAGAGAAAGGCAACCCACCACTCTCAGCTAATAAGTTGCGTGTGGCTATTTCCTCTTGCACAGCATGAACTAACTCATGTCTAACAGTATCTTCAACAGCATCTAAATCTTGCTGACTATATTTCCGTTTGTCGGGCATAGTAATCAGAATATGGTGGTAATTCCCAACCATACTATGACTGCCCAAAACCCTAGAGTTTTGGAACTTAAAAGTTAGCTTTATTGGGTGGTTAAAGTCATTGTAAGTAACTTCTGCTTTAACGCCTAAATTTAAGTGGGTGTACTTGCTTATGAGATACTCTCTAGGAAGCTGAGATAAAGCTCGTTCAAAGCTGTCCTTATCTTCATAAGGTTCTCTTTCTTTCTTGAGTCTTAGTTGCTTCGTGACAAAAGAAAGAGCGGCAACAAGTAGTTGTACTGCTCTCTTACTCTCTCTGAGCTTCTCTAAGTCTCTATTAGAGTAAGGTTTGAATTCTATGTCGTGGAATCTTGTAATTTCCTCGACAAGCTTCAACCCGAACTTTGCATCTTCTTTAATTTGAACGTCTTCTGGATAATCCTCATAGTCGTTAAGAATGACTCTGAGAACATCGTGGTATTCGATACGAAAGCTATCAACAAGCTCAAAGAAATCCTCCATGTCAGCTTTTTCGTAGTTGTTCAGAACTTTAAGTATTTCTTCGTTTACTTCTTCAAGATATTCTATTTCTTCCATACCGACTGTGGTGCTGTATATACTACGAGTAACATGGTCAGCTAATACACCTTGAGCGATCTGTGTCACTAATCTGAAGAGTGCAGGTGGTGGCTTTACCAACCCTGCTTCTTTGTCTATGTGCTTTGCCATGCTAACCTACCTCAAAATATAAATGCTTCTTCTAAGAAAGGCTCACATAAATGGGATATGAAAAGATAAACCAACCCGACCATTATAAAGGAAATGGAATGAAAGCCATAGACGTAATCGAAGCCTATGATTTGAACTTTTCACTCGGCTCTGCCATCAAGTATATTCTGAGAGCAGGGTCTAAACCCAATGAGTCCTTTGAAGAGGACATCAGTAAAGCAATATGGTATCTCCAACGAGAAATGGAGCGTAAAAGCAATGAAGCTAACCCCTCAGAAAAACCCTAAGCACTTCATCTGTTGGCGATGTGGCAATACGCTTAAAGTATCTTGTCCGATGAGAAAAGACCTACCTTGTTTTACCCGTGTAGGAATGCACGAATACCATCTTGAGTCACCACAAGATACGAGCCAAAATTCTGAACAAGACCCTCTCTCTCAAAAGAAACCAACGCACCATATTGACTAGGGTCTGAAAGCTCTCTGCGAGAAATAGTAATCTCTTTGTCTCCATTCTCTATCTTCTCAGAAATGAGATCAGCAATCTCTTCCCAAAACTCACCTGAAGTACCTGCTTCTTTGGAGATCATTTCCGAGTTAATCATACGAGCCGCATGAGGTGCAGGATTATACTTAGAAGCAATATCTACAGTCTCACGATCACTATGGGGCAGTCGCTGACGGTAGAAATCAGCACCCATTGTAATAAGTGCATAATTAGTCTTATCTAAATGTCTCTCAAGGAGAGCAAGACTATCAGGAATAGAGAGAAATGTATCACCACAAAGGCGATAAACTTCTTCAATAGCAGGGGAATCTTTAAGAGCTTCAACCATCTGATTGACTGCTATTCTGATCTTATACGCTTCAACTCTAGCGTCTGAAACGCCCCCTGCTAAAATCGACCAAGAAGCTTGGCTTGAGGCTTTCTTATTTCTCATGGTTCTCTCCCTATCAAAAACTATTCAAGGAAGGGAATATATCAAGAGATTATTAAGCCTCAATCGCTTTCTTGATAGAGTTAACAACGCCCTTAGACTCTACAGCCATAATCGCTTCTAAGATTTCAGGGTGGTCACGATAAAGCTCAACAGCTAGGCTTGCTCGCTTCGTCCAATGGGGAGCCATATCCCAATCAATGCCTACAGGTAAAGACTTCACCTTTGAGGTATCCTTACCGACTGTGACAGCACCTTGTGTTGGCTGTACTTCACCATCAACAGCTGCAAGAATCTGAGCCGCCTCTAGTGCTTGGTCATCAACGGCAGGAGCTTCTTCCTCAAGAAGATCAATAAGTTCTAGCTCCTCATCGATTTCCTCAATCTGATCGTTGATCTCAGAAGCAATCTTCTCAACAGAAGCCTCAGTAGTAGACTCAGATTTCACAGCGTCACGAGAAAGGTTCTCTAGGCGAGAGATTTCAGAGCTTGCTTGTGACCCGTCAGAAATAACGGTCTTCTGCTTAGAAGCTGTCTTGATCTTGATCTTGCCCACTGACTCAGCACCTTGAGACTCAGCGATACCACCACCTGTCTCGGCACTAGAAGCGTTATTGATTGTCGCACCACTCTTATTCTCTACCTTAGAGACTGCGATCATATCATCGTCTTGTGACTCAACAACAATAGGGAACTTCTTTGTTTCCTCAGTCTTAGTGGGGTTGATCTCAGCGACAGACCTCTCCTCGTCATACACGGTGTCGATCTTCATTTCTTTCTTAGGGGGTGCAGGAGCTTCGACCACAGGCTCGGCAACAACAGTAGAAGCTGAAGCCTCTGTATGCTTCAACCAACCACGCTTAATGCCCGCCTTCAACTCAGGCATAACAGTCTCTTTCCCTGCAAACTTCAGAGTATAGCCATCAAACTCAACGAGATCGCCCTTAGAAAGATTTCTTTCCAAACGACCAAGATGAACAGTAGTTTGTGACTCAAAAGTTTGGAATGTTCCTCGAATGAACTCCATTGTGTTCTCCATTTCTTTCTTAAGTAGAAGATTGGTCAGTTATACCGACCTACATATAGTTTACATCATACTAAACAACAAGAAACTATTAAACTTCAGCCTCAGTCAACTTATTGAAAGAATCTCTGATCTCTTTGTCCTTAACACCAAAGATCAAGTCTCGTTTGTCACGATCTTTAAGTATATCTATTGACCTTTCAAACATTTTTGGTGTCTCAGACTCAAAAGCAGAAATAATCTCTTGTTCTGCGTATGCCTGCTCTAGTTCTCTCTGTATGAGTAGTAAAGAAATGCCTGCGTGTTTTGGCTCTGAAGCAAACTTACTCCTTAAATCTTCAGTCTTCGCTTCTGCCTTAGAAACAAGATTTGCTAAGTTAGAGACTCCTGCTATGGCTCTGTCTAACTGCCTTGAAACAGAGGTGTCTCTTTGACCTCTAGGCGTATTCTGAATCTCCTGATTACCCCTGTTCCTCGCAGAGTCTATTCTCTTGTAAACCACTGACCTTTGGATAGACCTATCTATATCAACCTTAGCTTCTGTATAGTATTGGTCAGTAGTATTTCTCACTTCTCCGATTAAAGAAAGTATATCTTCTCTAGTTTCAGCTTCCTTAACTTTAGCTGAAATCTCATCTACTCTGCCTTGATAAGCATCATTAATCGAAGCAGGTGTCATCGTAGCTTGTAAGAATTTTTCTTCCCAATGTTCGCCCGAACCTTTTGTCCCTCTCATCTTGTCTACCCCCCGACCTACCACCTCAACCACATTTCCTTTCACTTTTCTCATCTTATGTTCAAAACCGAAAGCATTTGCAATAGCAGTTACAACACCCCCTCCCACAGCCCCCACTGTAGCTTCTAAAACAGCCATAGTCCCCTCAGAAATAGCTTCCTTACCATACTCTTTAATCCCTTTAAGTATTTGTTTCCCTAACAGATCGCCTAAATCATTTTGCAGTTTTTCTATCTGAGCCTCATATTCTAAATTTACAACGGCATAAGTCCCTTTCCCTAACAATTTTGCAACTTCCTCAAAGACTACATCATCAAGTGGTTGAAGCTCACCTGTCGTTGACAGGCTTTCTCGGTCTTTCTCTTTCATCTTTTCTTTTAGCTCATTCAACTTACGAAGGAGATCGGCAATCGGAATAGCCTGTCTTTCAAGACCCCATAGGAAGTTGTCAGCCATTTTAGAAATGGCTCCTGATCGCTCTACGAAAGCACCCTCAGACATCTTCCTAGAAATTAAGGTACAAACTCTTCTCGAATCTTTTCTTAGCTCATCAAGTGCTCCTGTATTAGCTAACCCATCAAGCATTTCGTGAAGCTGATCTAACTCGGCTTTATATTGATCTCCACCATAAGCGGTGTCTACAGATACTTCTTCTCTATGTTGTTTATATAGCTCAGAAATAATACCACTTGCCCACTCTTGACTAATATTCTCACCAGAAATATCAGACTGCCCACGAGCTTTAGAAAGAATAGAGTTAATGTTATTCTCTAGGTTAGTATTTGGGTCTACCCAAGTATTGTCTTTTTGAGTTCTCTTGATGTGAGCAATAAACTCAAAGTCAGATAGCATTTCTTCTATCGTAGCATTCTGAATCCTCTCCCTCTCCCTCTCTCTTTCTTGCTCCTTCTCCCTCTCTCTTTCCTTTATTTTTTTCTTTTTTCGCTTCTGTGACTTCGTGGAAGCACCTGTCTTGAGCAAAAGTTGAGGGTCGATCTCAGAAATGATAATCGGAAGCAATAAACTACGCAGGTCAGGGTTGTCATACGCTAACCTAATTAATTGAGCTAATGTCTCGTTCATGCTTCACCTCTTTTGTAAACTATATATGCTGTATTATTATAATGACTCTCGATAAAGAAAGGATAAGAAATATGAAATCCCCTACCTTTTACTTTGCATATGGACTAAACCTAGAAGAGTTTAGAATGACAACAGAGTACCCCTCTGCACAGTTCTACAAGTTCGCAACCCTAAAAGGGTTCAGACTCGTCTTTGCAGGTAAGGATAAAGAAACAGGTAAAGGGTTCTGTTCTATTTCCCCTAGCAAGTACAACGACTATGTAGAGGGTGTTCTTTATACCGTAGACTCTAAAGAGCTACCTTCGCCAATAAACAAGTCTAAAGTATCTGAAATGGACATACTTACAGACGAGGGGGGATTCGTTAGAGCTAAAGTTTACTATGTAGATAGTGAGGAAATGAACACGCCCTCACTCAAATACCTAGAACGAGTACATAAGAAATACCAAGATTACGGGTTTAATATGAAAAACCTCGAAAGAGCCTTAGAGCTTCTGACTTAAAAAGCTAAAACCTCGTACCTGCTCCGTAAATGATACCCCAAACAAGATCACCCTCAGCATTGTAAGGCGAAGTCGTAACCCCTGCATACATCGTGCTGTCTTGAGAGGTAAGAATCTTGAAACGGAAAGCACCCACAGGAAATAACTGCCCGTCAAGCGTCAAAGGTCTGCCCACAGAAGCACCTGCGTCTATACCCAAACTCTTAGTTTTACTGATCTCATAACTCATAAGCTCATAGCTCGCCCCTAACATAAATGTTGGAGGTGTCTGAGTCTCTACTAGTAAACCGTCTTCTGTTACTCTCTTATTAGGTACAAGTGGGAGATTAAACACACCCCATAGGGCAAAGTCTCCAAAAACCTTACGAGAAAGAATAAGAGTCGCTGAAGCAGTCGGTACAGGTGAAGAACCCTTGTCGTACCAACCGATAAACATTTGAGTCGTGCCGAAGCTCACTTCCCAATTGTTTTCCTCTACTGTTTCCTCTGCTAGAGTAGTCGTGGGAAATAGAAGAACTAAGCTCAGAATCATTAACGATAAATATTTCAAGATACACCTTCCTCTATCATTAACGAATGTAGAGTCCTGTACCATCTTCAAACCGATCTTTCAAGTCCTCTGCATAAACATCATTGAACTCTTTTACTACCTTTACGCTATGACCATGAGTGCGAATGAATTCCATGTCATAGAGGTCTTTACCATTAAGAGTGATACGAACCCTATTCACAGCACCTCTATGTTTAGGTTTTGGAAATACTAAGGTAACGGCATTAGACGCAGTAAGAATCTGCTTTAACCCAATGAAAATTTGAAGCCTACGACTACCACCAAGCTGTTGAACTATGGTGTTAGCAATGATACTCGCTTGTTTTTCAAGGTTGGCTACTCTTATTTCTAAGTCTCTAAGGACTTCTGATGCTGTTCTTCTCATAATCATTTCTCCGTATGAGCTAAAGGTTAAAGGAACACCTAATAGAGAAGATAAACAAACAAAAAAAGGGATAGAAAAGTATGCACTTGTTGTTAAGTATAGACTTTTCTATCCCCTAGAATCAGTCTACTCCAAACTTCACTAACCAACGACCAACTGTGCTCGCACCACAATCAAGATACTTAGCAATCCTACGCTGACTCCAACCCTTACCCCTAAGCTCTAATAACAAGTCCTTGTCCATCTTCTTCTTAACAGCATTGTTGCGACCTTGAAATCCAAAGTCTAACTTGTATTTCATACAGTCGGGTACATGAGGGCTAACGATCTCAATAAACCTCTCAGCATCTTCCTCTCGGAAATGGAACTCTCCTGTCTCACCTTTCCTGAGTTTCCATCTAGGGGATAAACCAAACTTCTCAAAGATTAAGTAAGCGTTCGCTCGACTCTCCCCTTTAGCTCCAAAAGTGATACAAGGCCAATGACCACTAAACCCATCATCAAGATACCACATCGCAAATGCTAACTCGTCTACTTGATCTACAATGTCATACTTAACTACTTTCCAACCCTTATCCCTTTCCTCATAGAACAAGTCTCGGTACTCATTCAACATAGGGTGAGCATGGGTGCGAAAGATATAAGAAGTAAACTCTCGACTCATGGCTGTGGTCAACTCGCCACTAGACCACTTGCCCCATTTCTTTTGCTTCCATTCAAGATACTCTTTCTGATTAGGTGCGTGGCGTTCCTCATAATGCGAAGCGTTCGTCCTAAAGGCAATACGACCGTCACCAAGCATTGACCCGATAAGGATTGACTTTAGCTCTCCCTCAATCTTAGGTAAATCAAGCCGATCATATTTCGCAACTGTCTCAATCTCATAGCGTAGTCTCCAACTACGAATACGCTTCATGCTTGAGTCAAGACCCTCAGAAATCAAAAGCTCGTTGATCTGTTTCTCGGTTAAGCATTGGTTCACATAGAGGTCTACAAACCTCTCTCTACTGATAGGGCAAGGTATCGCTCTCATAGTGACTCCATGTGATATAGGACACCTTTAAGTTCTCTTCTAGTTAGCAGTTCGTATGTCACCCCAAACAACGCAATAAACCCACAGATAAGGGCGTACAAAACACCTACGAAAATCCCCCACCCAAGAGGTAAGGGGAACACATACCATAAGACCCACCCTACAAAGTCGTCAAAACTAAAGTAGCCAAGCATACCCCCTACAATGAATCCTAAGATGCAAGCTGACCCGACACAAAGATACAGGCACACAAGAGTAAGGAGGAAATATCCTACCTTTGCTAAGGCAAGCCCGATACCTTCATATATGCGTTCAAAAGCGTTCATTCTCTGACCTCTCTTTAGGTTCTAGTGTGGTTGGTTGTGTACCATTCGTACCACTAAGAACCTAAAGAGGTCAAGATTTATTTCACCTAGATACGAAAAAACCTCATCTCCCGAAGAAGATGAGGTTTAATCTGAGATTACCTAAGCCCACCTAAGTAGGCTTATTTACTAGCTATTTCTTAAAGATTAGCGAGTAACGGTAAGGCGAGCTAGACCCTTAGGGTTGTAGGCTCCAATACCCAAATTCTCAAATACGCTGAATCCAATTGTACGAGCCTTTGGATCGTCAGCAGAGAGAACGGTAAGCTCGGTACGAACAGGAATACGACCGAACATCTCAGGCTCACAGCAGACGTAAACAGTTCCAACAGGAACGAGACGGCTAGTGATAATCTGAGCACCCCAAAGGGTAGCCTGAAGACCTGTCTTGAGGAGAGCCGCTTGGCTCTCGATGTCAAGAATATCACGACCAAACTTACGGATGTCAGCGTAGTCACGAGCATTCATAAAGACACGAGCTACACGAAGATCGTGACGCTCAATCTGAGCGTATGCGTCAGCGAGAACAGCACCGTTAAGAGGAGCGATAACAGGAATGTCAGCGTTAGTCTGACCTGCGATTGAGTCGAAGCCCTGAGTCGCAACAGCATCGAGGATAGCGAATACACGCTCGTCCTCTGCCGCCTGAATCTGAGCACGAGCCAAATCCTGTGCTCTCTCGATAAGATCGAAGCGTCTTTCCTTAATCTGAGTCAATGGAATCTCAGGGTTAGAAGCGATCTCAAAGAGAGGGAAAATGACACGACGTGGCTTGGTGATAGCAAGAATGTTCTCGCCTTCTTCACCAACTACGAAAGCAGTTACGTCAGGGTCTTTGTCGTAGATCGGCAAAGCACCATCAGGAAGTTGCTCTACGAGGAAAGTCTTACGACCAACACTCGTATAGTCACGACGAAGACGAAGTGGTTGTGTCATTGAAGCGGCTAGCTTGCTACGACCCTGTGGGGTCTTGATGTAGTCAGCAATGATCTTCTGCTTTACTGCGTTATCAACTGTATTACTCATTGTAGGCTCCTTTCTAATATCAGATGCGTTGGTCGTAGACTAACTCATCAGAGTTTGAGTCAGGAACAATTTTAAGAATACCGATAGTGGTAGCAGAAGCTTTAGCACCACCGAATGCGTCAGCGTCTGTAACAGTACCATTATCAGCAGATGTAAGATAACCGTTAACAGAAGCGATAAGTCTATCACCTACAGAGTAAGTAAAGTCAGTAGCTCCAGCAACATTAGAAAGATCACCTTTAGTCTCATAGAGCTTATTTCCATAAGTACCCTGAGCTGAAACGTAAGGTCCTCTGTTAGAAGCAACGCCAGGTTGATTCTCAAAGGCATTTCCTGCGGCATTGTTGAGGAAGACACCAAGAACAGCAACGGCATTCTGAGGTCCACCATGCTCGTTAGAGCCTGTATTCTGAGCGAAAGCAACAGAACCACTAAGTACGCCACGAACTAGACCGTCAAGAAGACCTGAAGCCTCAGTTTTATTGATTTCAGGCATAGCCGCACCGGTTGATGAAATTGGGGGGTTAGTCTGAGTGAATGCGTTCGCAGAAAGCTGACCGACAGTGTTACGAACACCAACGTGCAGAATTCTGAGAGCCGAACTTGACTCAGTAAACCCACCACTAGCTTGTCCAAGTAGAGCCATAGTATTTCTCCTAGAAGCTCATACTCTCTGTTTCCAAGAGAGTAGTGTGTGTTAAGAAAGGGGAGGGAAAGTCCCAACCCCCCGAAAGGGTTTCAATAATAAAGCGTGTCATTATAAAGGAACTAAAAGAACCTTTATTACATTTCTTAGCCGAAGAACTTAGAAACGTCAGGAGCAGACTCCCAAAGCTTGCTGAGTTCGTCAGAAGCAGAGCTTGCTTCACGGCTAATATTTCCGAGAGTCTTAACAGACGCTTGGCGAGCAGTTGTCTGTGGACGGAAAGAAGCAGACTTCTTGGTAGCAACAGCTTCCTCAGCAGTCTCCTCAGCTACTTCCTCAGAAGCCTCAGAATCCTCAGCTACTTCCTCAGCGGCTTGGAAGATGCGAGCGAGCTTAGGGTCAAGACCCATTTCGTCAGACATAAGGTCAAGACCCATGATGTCACTAGACTCAACGCTCTCGCTCATGTGGTGAGAAGCCACCTCGTCAGAAGCCACCTCGTCAGAAGCCACCTCGTCAGAAGCCATCATGGTATTCTGATTAGCCATGCTCTCCATTTCAGCGAGCATCTCGTCAAGCATCGCCTGCTCTTCAGACGCAAGCTGATCGTCAGCCATTTCCATTTCAGCTACACGAGGATTAGCAGGGGTAGGCCAACCTTCAATCTTGCCACGATTCTCAGAGTAGTAGTTCTTGTTGTAGAACTCTTTGGTCTTCTTGTTCCAATCACTATCTCTGTTGGCACGATTCTGAGCACGAACGTCAGGGTCTTGATAACCGAAGCCTGGAGCCGCTTCGCCATACTGATTGATGACTTTGCGTGAACCCTTAGAGTTACCACCTGAACCCTTACCACCTGCCATTTCCTCAGAAGCCATTGCTTCCATTTCTGCCATTACCTCAGCAAACTCCTCATCGCTAAGAATGTCAGAAGCCATGAAGTCTGCCTTCTTCCAAAGCTCTTTGTTTGCTGTGTAATAGTTGAGGTTGTGGAAATGCTTGGTCTTCTTGTTCCAATCCTTATTTCCTGTAGAACGGTTCTCAGCACGAGTATCAGGGTCTTGATAACCGAAGCCTGGAGCCGCCTCACCATAAGCATTGTGCTTCTGATAAGTCTTAGCTACAAGATCCATTTCAGCCATGATCTCAGCCATACGAGCTGAATCGCCCATGTGAGCCGCCTCAGCCATCATTTCAGAAAGAATAGCCATGTCCTCAGCCATTGCCTCAGAAGCGAGCTTCTTGGTTGGACCCTCAGACTCAGTTGAGTCAAGAGTCTCTACGCTCTCATCAGTACCCTCGTAGCCTGTCTCTTTTTGGACAACATCTTCAGCGAGTCTACGCATTTGACGAGTAAGACGAGCGTTAGCCGCTTTAAGCATTGCGATTTCCTCAGCGAGGTCTTCAGCAACGGTGGTGTCTTCAGCAGTTACGTTGCCAGGGCCGACATCATCGCCCTCATAGCCTGTAGCTTCTTGCATTTCGTCACCTGCTAGGAAATCAGAAGCAAGGCTCTGAAGCTTTGCGTTAATCTGACGAGAAGGCAAGTCCATGTAGCGAAGTGCGAGGTCTTCGATCTCACCCTGTGAAGCAGTCTTACCAAGACGGCTCTCAGCGATCTCGATGCACTTTGCCGCTTTACGCTCCATAGCGAGTTTCAGATTCTGCTCGTAAAGATCACGAGTCTCTGCGAAATCGTCAATGATCTCATCATCTGCCGCAGGGTGATCGGGAGTCCAAGCATAAGAAGCAGGTGCAGGACCACTCTTATATGGACCTTTGCGTACACCTTCTCCGAACTCGGAGTCAATGCCATAAGAATCAACAGAAGGCTGTGCCTGTGAAGCAGGGTGTCCGAAACTCTCAAAGCCAAGGTTATCATAACCAGGGAGCCCTGAGTTAGCCCTGCGGAAGCGATTATTTCTAGCCATGAGAAATATCCTTTCTTGTGGGGGGGTGGGCTTATCGCCCGTGTATGAATGAAAGAAGCTTGGAAAGTCGCACCAAGCGAAGGGAATCTTTTTGAGTCAATTTCTGACCATGAACACGTTCAGCGTCAGAAATAAAACTACCGACCTTACTATACTTGTCAGCAGTTTTTATTTGTCCTGCTATCTTGTATAAATAAGAAGGAAGATAAACGTCAAACCTGTCATTGACAAGTCTGATGTTTTCAATCGCTTGTCTCTGAGAAGAAGCGATTTTCACAGCACGATCAAGAGCCATAAGGTAAAGAGTCTCTTTACGCTTATTTGTACCCTCTTTAATGATCGTATCGTCTGTTTGAGTAGCGTCAGAAGTTGCAGGAAGGTTAACTGCTTTTTCGACAAGGCTTTGCTTAATCTCATTATCGAGCTTCTTACGAAGTCTCTCGATTAAAGCCTCAGTAACAACGCCCTCAAGTTGATCTAAGATTGATGCGTCAGGGTCTACCTTTGGTTCTTCTTCTTTTTCTTCTTCTTCTTCATCTCCGAAATCAAATCCGAGCTTAGAAGAAGCTGACTTGCTTAACCATTGAGCAGGAACTTCATTAAGAGTAGCTTCCTGTGGGTTAGCATCAGTCGAAGGTATTTCAAGCGTATTTCTAGCGACAGCTCCCTTAAAGGCAGGAACTGCAACCCAAGACGCTTCAATGAAAGTGACACCTGCTGTTTCACCCGTAGTCTCGTGACCACAAAGCTCTGCAACTCGGTGCTTATTTCCACTCTCATCGTAGAACCAATTTCCCTTTTCATACTTAACGTGTTTACACATCTGTGGCTCATCTGCCGCAACGTGTCCACATTTCGTACAAATAGTAAAGTCTACAGAACACCCCATAGACATAGCGTTCATTTCGCCTGATAAGATTTGGCGAACTAAGTCCTCGTGTTTTCTATCTGTGGCTACAAGAATATCCACATAAATAGACTCACCAACATCTCTAAGAACAGCGTCAATAATACGCCCTTTAGAAAGTTCTTCGACTTGAACGTGTTCCACAAAATTATGAGCCCCTACAAAAGTCTTATAAGACTTCTTGATAACCCCTCTTGACCAACAGTCGAGGTTGTTATTGATGTACTTATCTGTCTCTGAGGTGACTCGGTAGTCTGCGTATTTCCTGTTGATCTGCTGACCCTCTTCCTCAACCGAACCTGTCTTAGTATTAGGAACAGAAACAGCGTCTACAGAGCAGACGATTGTCGAGTGAGTTAAGAGGAAACGATCAGGTGTAAAAGGCTCGCCAAGTATTTCCTCGGCTTTTTTCTTGAGAGAAATGTCGAGCTTTTTCGCCCCCGAAGCAACTCGAATCTTATCCCATTCTAGCCCATGTAGCTGAGGTCGTACTACCTCAGCTTTTGCGTACTTTAGAAATCCCATATTTTATCTCCTCATAAGTTTTTTCATGTAGAGGCTCGCAACACGCTTCTTAGAACTATCAGTTATAAGAGATTTAGCAGAACCCGAAGAAACGGGAACGACCCCTCTACCGCCAGGGATAGAGTCGGGGGTATTTGCTAAGTTCTCATAGTCACCTGAAGTATCTAAGACTAAATCCTCTACAGGGTATCGTGAAACTCCATGAGGGAATTGGACATCGACCATGCCGATAGCAGGGAAAATCTGAACTACTACACCTGACTTGTCAGGCTTCCCTCCGAAATAGGGGTACACACGCATACCAATCTCAAACTGGCGTGCTCTCTGCTGATAATCTACATAAGATGTAGCTTGTCTACGCATAGGTGTATCTCCTTCGGGGTCACTAGATAAGCAGGTAGATATAAACATAGTATTAGAAATAAATTTCTGAGCTACAAATTTAACTGAAGCGATGCGTCTTGCACTTGCACGACGACTAAACCTATTACTATAGCCTCCACTGCTTGTTTCAGTGTTCAGTTCTTCCTCGATCTGTTCTAAGACTTTGTTAATAGTTTCAACATTGTCGCCCTCATTCGCCTTCTCAAACAACTCTTTGAGCTTTTTTACTCTGAACTCTAGTAGCTTCTTTTCATCAAGTCCCTTCTCTGCCTTATCAAGCTCTGAGAAAGAATCACTAAAGCTAAATTTATGTTCAAAACTAGCCTTCCTCATCTGAAACATAAGCCAAGCAAGTGCTTTCTCTCTAGCTTCGCCTGTAGGCATACCAAGAGCCTTGATTAACTCTTTTTTATTTGTTTTCAGTAGCTTGTCGTAGGCTTTCGTTGACTCTGAACCTTCATCATCATCGTCACCAAAACCACCACGACCTCCTTTGCTATTTCGGAAGTCTCCACTTGGGTCTATCGAGTACAAATCCACAACCATTTTAGAAATGGTTTCTCGGATAGCCTTTCTGATTTCAGGTGCTACGGGTACAGGACAATCCTTGGTAGGTACTTTACGACCTGCCGAGTCTCCGTTCAAAGGAATGTCGGGACAATACTCAGGGTCAATCACTTCCATCAAGTCTGTAAAGTCACCACGATCACCTCCAACAGCTTGGGCAAAGTTATCGTGGTCTAGCTCGTTAAGGTATTCTAGCTTTTTACGTCTTATTCTAGGGTCTGAAACAGACCCACTCTGTGCAAGCTCTGCGACTAACTGTATTGCTGTGGGGTGATTCGATTGTCGGGCGTGTTCTAAGAAAAAGGAATCTACTTTAGCAAGACCTGCGGGGACATCTGCATCACCCTCCATCAGCTTCGCCGCAAGCACTCCGTTATAAGACGCTCTATACTTAGCTACAGAAGCATCATTTCCTTGGTCTATTGCCTCTTGCATTTTCTTTTTATAACTTGCTAGAGCCTCCGTCCTCCTGTCTTTGTCATCATCTCTTGTCCCTCTAAACCTTAATGCTTGAGAAGCAACCAAACCCTCAACTTTAGCCGAGTTGATAACGCTGTCTGTCCTACCATTACTATCTGTGGAAGTAATGGTTAGGTCATCGTCAGAGGGAACTCCATAATCGAAGTTATCTAAGAATGCGGCTTTCATCGCCATAGTAGCAATGGTTGCCCCTATGTCACTAGGTTGAGAGCTACCACTAATTTTGTCTTCGTAGTCGTTATCTTCAATCGCTTGTTTTATCGCAGAAACAGAGTCAGTAAACGAAGATTGCCCCATAAAAGCGTCTGACAAGTTCTTAGAAGCCTCAAAGAACCCCTCTTGGACTTTCTGCATCTTGTCGGCAGGTAGATCATCTAGCTCACTTATAATCTTATCAACTGCCCTACGGAGTCGTGAGTCACCAAAAACTTCTAGTTGACCGACTGCTGATTTCAGCTTGGTAGCAAAGTCTCTCTTAATTAGGTCTGCTTCTCTACGTTCTAAAGTGTCTTCTTCATCAGAAATCTGTGTAGAGGTGTTCGCCTTATGTAAATCCTGTAAGAATTTGAGCGTTGGGCTTTCCTCAGCCAATTTCCGAGCGTCTTCCGTATCTCCCTCAAGGACAGCTAGACTCTCTTCTTTAAGAGACTTCGCTTTAGAGTCTTCTCCATCTTGTTGCCGACTATGATAATGAGGGAATTCCTCGTCTGAAATGCCTAGCTCTTTCTTAAGTTGTTTTATCTCGTTCTGTATTTCTTCTGTAGATTGCTGATTTCCCTCTTGCCCCTCTTGACCCTGACCTTCTTGACCCTCTTGAGTCTGACCTTCTAACTTACTTTCTAACTCAGCGAGTCGATCTTCTTTAGCTTTCCGTTTCGCTTCTAACCCAAAAACGTCTTTCGCCCCTGCTAAAAGCTCTTTTACTTTTTCCTTACGAGCCTCTAGGTTTCTCTCATTTCTATCAGAATCTTCCTCGTGGAACTTCTCTTTGAGGTCTTGAATCTGACCCTCTAAAGATTCTTTAACTGTCTCGTCTGTAGCTCCCTCAAGTTGTTGGTTGAGCTTATATAGCTGACTGTCACGATTAGCCTTTTCTCCTTGGCTCAAAACTTCAACAGCAGGAAACCCAACGCTGTCCTCAAAGTTCTCGGAAAGTGTCATTTCTGCGATGGCTTCGATAAACTCATCAGCCTCATTAGTAGGGCTACCATTTTGAGCGAGCAAGACAAAAGTCATAGGGTCTTCACCTAAAACTTTTTTAAGACCTACTCTTGTCTTCTTCTTCTTTGCCTTTTCTACTTTACGCTTAGTGGCTTCTTCAGAAACCTTAGCTTTTTGCTTAGTTTTTGCTAAAGACGCTATCGCTTTCTGAGCCTGCTGATAACCCTTGCTCTTAGAGTCATAGGAGATAGCTGTCGTAAACTTGACCTGACCTCCATTTTCTGCTTCAGAGTCATAGAGTTGCCTGTCACTACGACTTAGCTCCTCAACTGCTTGATTATAAAAGTCTGAGTTAGGTTCTTTTTTTTTTTGCTCGCCTTCCTCTGCCAACTTTCTTAAGTAGCGTGACGCAACTAGATGAGCCACTCGCTTATGGTTCATAGACAAGTCTCTATCACCCCCTGCACCTGCCCCTAAGTTTTCAAGGTCTTTGTCCTCAACCTTTACACGCTTACGCATGAGGTCTTTACGAGGTGGCTTCTTCTTTGGCTTCTTCTTAACAAGCCGTTCCATTTCCCGTTCCTCTTTCTCGGTCTGAGAGAGGGTAGCCATTCTATTTCTCTTTAGTTTTTTAAGCTGATCTTGAAAGTCCTCAAGATGTTCTTCGAGGCGAAAAGTCACCGAGTTATTTGGGTATTCTTCCTCAATCTCTTCTATTTCTTTTTTCAAGCCCTTGATTATAGCCTCTACCATAGGGATATACTCAGACTTGTAGAAGTACTCAGCACCCATCAAACTCGTCTCGTATTGGCGTGGCATTTCATTTCTAGCCAAAAGGTAAAGACCCTTAATATGAGAGGGTTTTTCAGGAGGGAAAAAACCGTCAAAAGACCCAAAGTAATCTGCATTCTCCATTTCAATATCAACATAAAGAGTATTCTTACCTTTATTGAAGTTATGTAAAATGATGTCCATGTGGTCTTCAAAGTCACTATAATCTTTTGAAGAAAGCTTCATGTGACGGCAGAGGTTAGGTGCTTTTATTTCTCTCAGACTAGCCATCTTCCTGAGATCAAAACACTCAGGGGCAAAGTCTTTTCTAATGACTCTAAGTCTCTGTGAAATGTCAGTACAAACATCTCCATATTTCTTAGTATCTCTTGCGTCAAGCCACTCAGCTTGAAGCTCCCTCATCATTTCAGCCTTGCCGTCTAGGTACTCATCAAACTTGAACTCTTTATCAAGAGAGACAGCTTCCTCATAAAATGCTTCAATGGTTAAGAAATGCTTCCTAATACAGTCGGGGCATCTCTTTCTTGGGTTATTGAGATGATCTTCCAAAAGAGCAGACTGCTTACAAATTTCTCTAAGATTGAACAGAGGGTTCATAACAGGGAGAATCCCTTTAGCCACTTCTTCTTTACTTGCATATCTCATACTAATAACCTCACTACCTTAATTTACATTATACTAAAAGATAAAGAGGCTATTAGATTAGAAACGCCCACCCTCATCTTCAGCAGGTGGTGTATATTCCAAACCGAGATTAGCAGCGATCTTCTCAATAACCTCAGAGTTCTCTGCAAGCATACGACCTGCTTCACCATAAATGCCACGCAGAACCTCATTGAATTGAGAGTCATTCATCGTCCACATATCACGTTCTAACTTCCTCTTTGTGGACTCAGGGTCTACGTTGAGAAGCTCAAGAATAATGTCAATGTCCAACGACCCCTTTTGATAAAGGTTGAACAGAGCGTCAAAGGTATCTTGGTTATCTCGCAAACCAAGACGAGTGAAGCTCAGAGTCGGGTGTACCACCACTTCCTCACCGTCTTCATCTTCCTCCACGAAGCCCATGCGTCTACACATTGGTTTCAGAATGTTTTCCTCAACCATTTCCTGCAAGACCTCTCTCATTAACATATAGCGAGTGTTAATCACCTCTAGGTTAATGCGATCTCCCGAATAGCTAGACTCACCCGATAAGAGTGATTCCGTAACCCCCAAGCCTGCGTACATCTGTCGGTCAGTCATATCATACTCACCCCCAAGATCAAGCAAGCGTTGGTCAGCACCCATTTCTTCCCAACTAATCTGAAAGTTAGCGATGATCGAGTAGTCGGGGTCTTGGAGTGCTAAGTCTACTTGCTCTCTCAACGCTTCCACATCATTCATGTCCATATCCTCTGCATAGACAAGACGAATAGGAGTCATGTGACGAGAAGCAATAGAGGTCTGAGCCTGTCGGAGTTTGTCTCGATACACCAAGATTCTGAGACATCTCTCAAGCATAGAGTGACCACGAGGTTCATACTGCGATTTCTTACGAGCCATGAAATAGCAGAAAGAACCTAATGTGGGGTCAGTATTAAGAGGAATATTTCGCCCCTCTCTAATCGACTCCACTACGTTTTCGGGCATCGAGTCCACGATACGCATAGCGTCAGGGTCTTGCATCGCTGAACGCTCGACTACATCTTTAGTCTTAGAGTCAGGCACTAAAGAAATGATCTTCTCATCTGTGAAAGGAAATGACTCCATGTGAACTTGTTCGGGAGGCAAGATTCTAATCGCTGTCCACCCCTTGTAGTTCTTCTTCATCCACTTATAAGCCAAGTCATCAGCATCGTCTTTTTTGTAATACTTAACCTCAGCTCCTTCTTCTGTGATCTCATTGACTTTGTTATGAGTCACTTCTCTAGGCACATCGGGGTTATTATCCTCACAGAAAACGAACACTTCACCGAGTAGATTATACTCATGGAGAATCTCAATAAGCCTGTGTAAAAGACCGATACGCTTAGCCCATTTCTCGCAAAATCTGAGAGAGGCTTCTGCCATCTGTCTATTTCTCGACTTGGGCATACCGAGCCTAATCTTTGAGAGAGGTAGTTCAGTATGTAAGTCAACAGCTTGACCCACGAAAGGGTCAGTACGATAGAAGAATCTGAAATAGTTGCGTTGTTCGTCTTGGCTCTGTGGAAGCTCAAGGAAATCAGTAGAAAGTTCAGGCGAGTAAAAGTTACCACCCGACCCCATCTGAGTCCCTGATGTAGTCATCGCTATCTTCACACGAGACTTCATTTCTGAAGCCGTCAAAGAGCGTGAAATAGCTTTTGATCGAGGGAGTATCTTCCCTACTTCTACGGAATCATCACTCATTTTCTTTTTCTCTCTTAACGACTGCCGCCGAACATTGTTTTAGTAATCTTACTTGCTTGGGGTCGCCTTGAAAAAAACCTACCCAACTTCCTCCCATACGCATAAATAGCTCAGAAATAAAGTTGATTGTCGAATCTTTAGGCTCTTTTTGTCCAAAGCTAAGTTCTAGTATTCTACCAAGCACTCGATGATCTGCTGTCTTTCTTTCTCTAGGGAGCATGATATTACCTCTTTTTATTTCCTAAGATTCGATTTCTTATGCTGTGTTTGTCAGATCGGTTTGTCGTTCGGGGAGCAATTCTACGAGGGTCTGAGCCTCCTCTAAGTCTTGTGCCTCCTGCAAAGCCTTTCCCACTAGAATAGTTGCCCATTGATGATCTACCCGAACCTCCTGCGAAATACCTCTGCTTCCCTATCTGCTGAGAAGCTATCCAAATCATACGAGTTAATGCGTCTGACATATCGTCATGTTTGCCCTGTACTTGTGGTGCTTCTACAGTAATGAGGTGTTTACTCTGAACCTTCGCTTGAAGCTCTAAAAGCTCTTGTATGTAAGGCTCATGTCCATCTTCTTCAGGGTTAGGTCGGTCATATAAACCAAGCCTTTCGTCCCACATCATGTCCTTAAAGTTTTGGAAAATCTGAGAGGTCAACTGCTTCGTCATCTGCACCGATTTCATCTGACCTAAACCACGCTTCGACAACGCTTGCTCTAAGGGGATACCTGCCCATTGGTCAAAGATACCCTCAACCACATAGAACTTCTTGGTCATTTCAAGAATCCAATCAGCTACATCATCAAAGTCTAAGCGATCTTTTTCAGCATACTCTCCCTCACCTGCTTTGATCTGTGTCACCAAGTCCACAACAATCTTATCTTCCTCAAGATGCCCGATTGCTATCGCTGTGCCGTCACCTACAAGACCCAAGTCAATCCCCATGAAATGAGGTTTCCTCGCAGGAGCTTTCTGTTTTGCTCTAAGACCGACATCAACGCAGGCAAACAAGTCCTCAGACTTTTCAATCCAACCCCTAGTACGATCTGTAAACTCGCCACCATACTCCGTAAAGAAGACAGCCGCATTTTTAAGATAATGCTTCTCGAATTCCTCAGCAGGGACGGTGGGGTTTACTTCCCAAGTAGGAGCTTGAACGGCAAGGATATTCTCGCTCGCTTTACCTCCTCGCATACCGATCTGAAATAGATTATAGAACAGACCCTGTTTACCTAGTGGCGAAGAAATGAGAATAACACGACCCTCTACTTCTCCAATAGGAACAGTAGGGTTGTCGGGGTCTTTCGGTGAATATGCTGAGGTCGAAGGCACAACAGCGTTATACACTTCCTCAGCACCCGATTGACCCGACTCTGTAAAGTGAGCAACCTCGTCAAGAATAACGCATATATTACCTGCACCACGAAGACCCTTAGCGACACATGATCTGAAGGTGACTTTGAGCGTTGCTTTCGCACTCGAATTCTCAATGTACCTACCGTACTTTTCAACATCGGCAGGGGTCTGAAATCGAGCATAGCTCAGAGTATTATTCGCTGTGTATGGACCGAAGAAAGAACAGTTGCGATAGTGACCCGACACTTCTTGATAGAGCAACCCTGCTTGGTCTTTATCTGTCGCCACCGAAATGATCTGAATGTTATTGCTCGCAGGAAGTCCGTAGTATTTCTGAGGGTCTTGTTTCTTGATGAGTTTGTACGTCTCATAAGCCGCAATACACGCAGAAATAGTCGTGTTGTGGTTAGTGAAGCCATTCGCCAAGAAGCTCGAACCATCAGGCACATTCAAGTCATACACCCGATTCTCAGAATCCCTCACTTCAACTACAGGGTCAAAGTAGTAGTCAGCGTCTATTAGCGTTTCACATTTCTGTCTGATCTCACCCCTAAGCTGAGGAAGGATTTCCTTGAGCTTCCAATAAGGAATGGTGTTCTTATCATAAGAGTAAAGGTTCAAACCCTCTTTCTTCAAGAGGTCTAGGAAGAACGGAACGCCCTCTCTCGACTCCCGATATGTGAGGGTCGAAACTAGCTCTTGAAGTAGCTTCTTTTTCCTCTCAGAAATAAACCCGATCTTTTGTGCAAAAGTTCTCTTAGACCTTGAGCCTTTAATAGAAACAACGAACTCATTTGAGTGGTTCTTTTTAGAACGCACTCTCTCAGATCGGCTCGAAGTAATCCCTAAGTTTAACAACATCACTTGAACTTGACGAGCCAACTCTGACGACACTGTGCTGAAAGCTATCTTCGGCCCTGAAACACAGCCATCTGTCTCAAATAACCCTCTCAGAAATGCCATCTGAACTAAAGCAGGAGAAGCCTTGATTGAATGAGGTATTTCTTTCGTGCTAGAAGTGACATCTATAACCCAACCTAGTCGGTCTAAGAAAAGTCGGTTATATGAACCATTTGCTACTACAGACCCTGCATTTTCGGTTCTCAAGTCAGGGTAGTAAGAGACTCTTTTAAACAAACTCTTAAAGAAGTTAACTAGGTAGTTGTCAAAGCCACTTTCCCCCACAGAAACTTTAACGCATCTATGTTCTGTCCATAAGCCGTCACCCACTAAAATACCTAGAAGCTGACCCCATTTCTCGTCTAAGTAGTTAGGGAGATGTTCTTGGTCAGTGAGTCCCTCTTTATACTTGCTGAGACATAAGTAGTTATAAGGAAATAGGTTATTGCTCCTGTTGATACCAACCATATCTCCTTCAGAAATATCTTGGAGAAACTTCCACTTGATCTCACATTCGGGAGTAAGGACTTTCACTCGATGGTTGCCTGTTCCCTCAAGGTCATATCCCGACTTGGTTCTAAAGTACTTCGTCTGACGAACACCACCATTATAGAAATAAGCAGACCTTGAAACTCGACCTCCCTCTTGAGTAACGGACACAGAAAGAGGCTGAAACTCAGCCCCATTCACATCACCTAAAGAATCTATTCTGACGAGTCCTCTATCTGTAGTGACAAGAGTGTCTCCTGTGACGCATTTCCCCGAACGTCTACCGATTGACAAGATCATTTCCCTACGTTGTTTGCCAGGGATTACCTCACCTACGTTGCACCGACCTTCGTCATAAAGTTTCTTGAGATAAGATTTTTCAGTATGTACTTCTACGTTCTGCCTTCGCCAATCAGATATTTCAAAGGTCTTGGTATCATCTAATTCAAGCCCGTAGTGAACTTTTAAGATCACTCGCTGAACAGGAAATAGCTTCATCTTCAAGCCCCAAGGGGCTTCCACGAACTCGATAATATCTGCGTTCTTTTCTGACTGCTTTCCTGCCCTCGCACTCGCTGAAATAGCTAAAGAGGAAAAACTCATTCTTAGTCGTCACCCTTCTCCATTTTTGCCTTAGCTTCAGTTATCCAATCTTGATCGTCAACTAACTTGCCGAACTCAGCAAAGACACTCTCTGCCATTTCGGGTCTGACACCTGCTTCATCACAAGCCTTACGGAATGTCTCAGCGATATGTGTAAAAATAATCTTAAATGAAGGCGACTCTAGGTCTACACCCTTTGAAGAAATGATTTCTTTCTTCTTGAGCCAAGTATCTCCAACAGCCTTGAGTGCTTGGACTCTACGCATACTAATCTGAGAAGTAGATTCACCCTTACGCTCTGCCTCTTGTCTCTCAAAAGCTAGTGAAGCCGATTCCTCTGCTAAACCCTCAATGACTTTGGTCAGTACATTAGACGAGTCGGGGTTAGCTTTGGTGACTTGAACTATTTCGTCAGCATCTAGGCTGTCCTTCTTGCGAGTCTTAATCGCTGAAATGACAGCATTAGAGGGAGGTAGTTGCGTAGGGGTGCTTGCTGTTTTTGGACCGACCCCAGGAGTCCCGAACATAACATAAGGCTCGCCTGTATTCGGATTAAACTTAATCGAATCCGTTGTGCGTACATCAGAGGGCTTTCTCCACACAACTTTCCCTACTTCGTCTGTCACTTGAACACGGGTTGCCCCTTTAGGAATTAAGTTTTGCATGGGAAATGTCCTTTCTGATTAAATGCTTCTAATCGAGCCAATGTCCTTACTGTTCGCCTTTATAGTACCCGAAGAAGTCCCTGCAATAGCAGGGTCATACAGAGTATTTCCATCTGTGTCTTCAATCGTGAAAGGTGGGACACCGTTAAGTAGCAAGTACGAGTAGCTCACTACATTTAGAATAAGTGCGTCATCTACTGCTGAAGTGGAAATCTCAACCTTAGTATTATCAAGATTGCTGACATTCGCTTCAATACCATCAAGGGAGTTAAGAGCAACAGCTAACTCACTCGCTAGTACAGGGATAGCCCCCACACCATGACCATGAGCTTGACCGAAATGGACACCTGCTGAAAGAGGACTCACTTGGTCGCTTTTCTGAATGTCACTCGCAAGAGCTTGGATAGTATCAAGGTCATAATAAGGTGGAGGGTTGCCAATCGCAGGATTAGCAAAGTCAGCACTATTAACCTTAATAACAAGAACAGGTGTGTTCTCTTGTAGATAGCCCAAGACGGCTGTTCTATGCTGTGTCGTCACGACTTGCATTTCAAAGCCATTACGAATCTTAACAGGATTACCTGCTTCTCCCTTAGACGGGTCTGAAGCTCTCGTATGATGAGCCACAAGCATTTTAAAAGGGGCTGTGACTGTCGATTTTTGTAGATACTGAGGTAATGGCATTTCCTACTCCTTACACTTCAAAGCCACCGAAAAGAACATCACCTACGGTAGCTGTTGTCGGTGAATCTGAGAAATCTACATTCGAGCCTGCTTGGGTCAAACCAAACTCAGACTCATCGTAGTTATTTACGAAAAGAGATGCCGTCTGCTCTGCGTCACTCGCATTGGCAAGCCTAATCATTTCTTTCTGATACTGCTCTTTGTCCTCAACGATTTCAGAAGCACTCGCCACTACAACCTTGTTGTACTTCTGACAAGAGCCTCCTGAGTTGAACACGCAAGTACCACATTTCGCTGTTTTAAGAAGTGTTGGGATTTGGTTTGCTCTGTGAATAAGAGCACCCTTCTCACAACCCTCTGTACCTTGTGTCATGTAGGCTTCTGCGTCTACATAAGCATGACCCGAAACACCCTCGTGTTCATTTCTAAGTGAAGCGATACGAGATTGGTGATCTTGAAGAACATTCTGAGAGAACCTAGTAGAGAGTAAGATGTCAAGTTCCTCGCCTGCTGAACCCTCTGACATCTTCTGTCGAAGCCATGTAGCTACACGCACTTCAGATTCTGTCATCTGAGCTGACTTTTTGCTGTTAAGGAAATGAGCTGTTTCACCACCTTGATACTCGGTGGCTTCACTAGGCTTAGACGCAATATCAAACGCTTTGCGTACAAAGTCATTCGGGTCAGAAATACCACTTAATGACTCGTACTTCTCTTGTGAAAGCAAGCCTGCACTAACAAGACGATCTACCTTAGAGTGAGCTTCTTTCCAAAGGTTGGCACTCGCTCGCTTCTCCATATTAGGGACTTCATCAAGAGGCTTATTACGACTCTTAACCATGCGATGTTCTGTCACACTATACTGATTGTAGGAAGCAGTCTTTTGTGGCTTCGCAAGGAAAGCAAATACGGAAGCGACTTTGCTTTCGGGAGTCTTCTGACCCTTGATTGCAACGGCTACTTCGTCATAGGAAATAAGCCCACTCTCGATCATCTTAGCGATCTTAGTCTGAGCTACAATATTTCTCTGTGCGAGGTTGCGAGCTTCTTTGTTATCTACATGAGCGTTAGGGTCAATAGTAGACTTCTTAGTCATGTAGTGGGCTTCTTGCTCCCCCATGTATTTCTGAACCTGTGCAGGACGAGAAAGGAACTCGTAAACAGAAGCCAACTTCGCTTCAGGAGTTGAAGCTGTCTTGGTTACTTCCTCTACCTCAGAAATAGAGATCAAGCCTTGCTGAATGAGCTTAGCGACTTTCTCTTGGCATTTCTTCGCTGAAGCGATCTTGTCTTTCTGAGTGGCAGAAATGACTTTAGCGTTCGGGTCGAGAGTAGACTTGTAAGGGTTGAGCAACTTAGCTTCCTTGCCTTGCCCCTCATACGAAGATGCGACTACAGGCTGTGAAGCGATCTCGTAAAGACGATCAATTTTAGCACTCGCTGTGCGATCACTCTGAAGAACGTCTTCAACGATTTCGCCTTCCACTAAATGCTGATCGACAAGCTGTTTCGCAATCCTATTAAGGCGAGACTCGGTAGCTGAAAGGTGTCTTTGCTCTTGCGTCTCTATGAAAGGGTTGTCCACCTCAAACTGCTCAAGAGCAACCTTAGCTCGATCAATAGAAATAAGATTCGTCTGATCGGGTTGAACTTGAAACCAAGTAGAGGACTGCACAGGAGACTCAATACGACCTTCCATAACGTCAACGAACGCTTGGCGAAGCATTGAAGCATAGCTAGACCCCGACACCTTTGTGACACCATAAGTCTCAAGTTTAGGCATGAGGGTCTGATAAGCCTCTTTCCAAGGAATGTCCTCTACTGAAGCGACTACCTTCATGCCCAAGAAGCGATCAAAGGCACAATCAGACTTACTAGGGATAATATACATAGAGGTAGCACAACGCTTATTGATTACCTCGTCCCAACGCCCATTAAAGAGACCAGGGAAACTTGCTTCCTTTACATAGACTCGACCATGCAGACCATACTCATCAGATAAGTCTGACATGAGTCTACTAGCAGTCTTGCCGTCTAATGAAAGGCTGTCTACTATTTCATCAAGAGTCTCATTTCCGTAAGCCACTTTACGAGAGCCTTGTTCTACCTTTTGACGATAATCGTCCCCTGGCAACTCTGATTGATGCTCATGGTACGGATTTGTGTATTTCTGATGAGTGCGTTGGCTATTGGGGATTATTTCTAATCCTGTTGTCGAGCCATCTGCCCAAGACTCCTCAAGGGTCTTGAGTTGGTTGGCTTGAGGGTGTTCAAAACGACCCTCAGCAAATTGTTCTAAGATTTCTTCGTGAGTACGCATACCATCAAGATTCTCTTGTGGGTTAGACGCTAACCAAGAGTGATCTACTAGAGGGATAAGTTGCTCGGAAGCATCTTTTGTTAGGTCAGACAAGTCGAGATCGAGGTCTACTTCCACCCCTGTCGGCAAGTCTGAGGTTAAGGGTGAATCAGGAGGTATCATTCCACTAGGAAGCGTAGCTAGTCCCTTAGCTTCGGGTAGCCTTGCTTTCTCATAGACTCCATTTCCATACTCTGTATCGAACTGAAATCCGTCTAACATATAGTTAGAACCATTAGTGAGGGAGTAGCCCCCATTAGGAAGTTTGCTATTACTCATATCATTTCCCTCATGTATTTCTGAGCCACCCTAGTGGCTGAAGTTGAAAGGTTAGCCGTCTTACCCCTAGATGAAGAAAAGTCTCTTTCGGGTTTGAGGTCTTCGGGCTTTTTCTTAGCCTTAGCCTGTTCCCTTTTTTCATGTGCTTTATCTACTAGGGTGGTCATATCTTCTTGTGTTTCAGCCCAAGCCTCTGGGTCGTCTTTTATTTCCTCGACCTCGTTTAAGACTTCTTGAACTAAACGACCTTGAGCGTCTGCCCAATGGTCTGCTGTGATCTCATCATAGATCGTGTCAGACATAGCTGAGAGGGCTTCTACTACATTCATGTACTGTCTACGGATTGCTTTGATTTCCATGATATAACCACGACCCCCTAAGTTGCCGTCAGGGGAAATATCACGAGACTTCATCTTAGCGAATACGGTGTACGCAGACATAGCGTGACCAAGACTCATAAGAGTAGACTTGAGAACTTTAGAGAGGTTCTTTACACATTTCTTATTGTAGGTGTGGTTTATGTCCATAACACGCTGTGAAGGTGGGTGTTGACCCCAAGCCCAAGCGTTAGAGTCATCACCATGATCTTTGATGAAGCGAACTTCACCTGCTGTTCTGACCATTTTCCTACGATTCAGCTCATTTCTTACTTCGTTACTCATCGGCTTAATCCCTTCTACGATTTCTTCTTTGTACTATTGTCTTCTTTGGACTACTGCTTGAGGAAGGTGCAGAAGTCTGTGAAGGCGTAGAAGTCTGTGAAGGCGTAGAAGTCTGTGAAGGCGTAGAAGTACTCTTATTCTTCTTCTTCTTCTTCTTTGAACTACTACTACTATCACTACTACTATCACTACTAGGGGAAGTGCCTTGACTCACACCTTTTGGTAAATAATCGCCCCATTCGTCTTCTGAGACTCCTTCAGATTTTAAAAACCATTTAATAGATTGAACTGTTTTTTGAGGAGATTTCTTACCTTCAAAAAAGGTGAAAAAGTTTGCGTCTGCTATCTCTCTTTTATTTTCAGGCGACCTTTGAATAGTCTGAGCTGAGGGGTTTTTCCCCCTCACTTCGCTGTTATACCACTCAAAGTATTTCTTCCTGTCCCCACCTTTTCCCGGAGCATTGCCCCATTCGTGGTAAATGTTATAACATTCCCCACCTGTGTACTTGCCGTCTGCATAGTCTTTTAAGTATTGGAGCTTATCTTCTTTCGTAGGAGTATTGCCTTTCCCATAACTTTTCAAAGGCTTACAGGGCTTTTTCACTTTCTCGGACTTGCTTTTCCTATATGCTTTTTTTTTAAGAAGAGGCATTATTTCACCCCTCAAATGTGGGTTTTCGTAAGCCATCTTCAAAAGCCCCATACGCTCTTGGCGAAGCTCAGAAATGAGAGTCGCCTCTTTCTTCTGAGAGCGATCAAGCTTATCTCCTTTTGGCTTAGGTACGATTTTCCTACTATCCATGCCGTCTTTTGGACCTGTCTTATAGTCGTAGTGATGCTTACGATAATTGACCATGTATTCTTTACGCTCGTCACTACCATTCTCGCCCGATTTAGCTGTGCCATAGTCTTTGTGGACTTGATAACACTCACCATCACCCGAACCTTTACTTGGGACTTTATGTGGGTCACAGCCTGGCATTCTAGGATTCTTAAGAGGTCTTTCGCTATCAGCGAACATCTCGTCACTTATCTTCTCAAAGGCAAAGTCCTCATCACTATAAGAGTCATAACCAAAGCTATCCGAACCATACCTAGACTTTAAGTAGGCTAGTCGAATGTATTTCTTGTTCTCTGCTAAAGACATAAAGCTACCCCTAATAAACTAACACTATGTTTTCCTCTAAGAGCATTATAAAGAAGCTAAAAGAACTCGGAAAACCCTTTGATTCTGACTTGGTTTTCTAACAAGTAAGACAGCCCCTCTCCATGTACCCCACCATGATCTAAAGGTGCGATAACCATTTCTATGCCTGCGTGATGAATCATCTTCGCACACATTAAACAAGGGTCACAGTTTACTATTAACCATTTCCCCATAGTAGTCTGACCCACTCTACAGGCATTAAGTATAGCGTTCGCTTCTGCATGATGACAACCCACATCATTTCTCGTACCACTCGCTACATTCAGAGTATCTCTCTTACAAGTATGACCTCCACACAAGGGCGACCTGTTTCCTCGTGGCGTTCCATTATAACCCTCACTTATTACAATATTTGAAAGAGGGTCTAAAATTAACGCACCAACTTTCCTACGCCCACAAGGTGACGCTGAGGCGATTAAATCGCATTGTTGGAGTCTTATTTTTAAATGTTTGGGATTCATCATAAGTTTCTCTCCTTAATAGAGTAGTTATGTATTCCATAATAGGACAAGGATTGGAGATAAGAAATGTCTAAACAAACAGTTATGCTTGATACCTCTGTGTTAATCCATGAACCCACTTCCCTGCTAGACTTCTGCAAGGAAGCTGACGTTCTCATACCTATTTACGTCATCATGGAGCTTGATGTCCTCAAAGACAAAAAGAACCATGTGTCTCACCTCGCTCGGAAATCGAGCCATCTCATTCTTACCGAAATGGATAATGGAGATCACGTCAAAGTCGTCACACACACAGAAGAGCTCGACATCAAGTCACTCGATAGTGCGTCTGAAATACGATATGTGGATTTACTTATCCTCAAGACAGCTATGAGATACCACGAGGAGCTTGAAGACTTCACGCTCATCACAAGAGACACCAATCTCAGAATCTTGTGTGAAAGTATGGGTATTCGCTCTGAGGGTTATGTCAAAGACGGGTCTTCTGAAAGTACCCTAGAAGGCAAGATCGAAACGATCACACCTAGCCCCTTGCTTATGGCGAAGCTACAGAAGTCATATTGGGAGGGGGCTGTCAGACTTACGGAACAAGAGTGCTTTGATTACCCTTTACATGACAACCAATATGTCACCTTTGTAGACAACAAACAGAAGACTCACATCTTTCAGTATAAGGAACACAGCTTCTTCCCTATTGAGAAGAAAAACGTCAGAACTGAAAAAGTTAAGCCTAGAAATGTAGAGCAAACAGTCGCTCTTGACTTGCTTCTTGATGAGGATATTAAGCTCGTGGCTTTACTTGGGAAAGCAGGCACAGGGAAGACATTTCTGACCCTAGCCGCAGCTCTACATCAGAAAGCGATTTACCAACGAATCTTACTTTCTAAGCCCGTAGTTGATGTCGGCAAAGGTATCGGATTTCTGCCTGGGGCTGTTGGTGAAAAGCTCGAACCTTGGATGCAGTCTTTCTTCGACAACCTCGATCAGATTAACCCTTATTGGGACATGGAACAAGGCGAGGAAAGGAACTTCTATTTCGAGAAGAACCACATTGAAATACAGCCTATCAACTCAATCAGAGGTCGCTCTCTCAAGAACGCCTTTATGATTATTGATGAAGCTCAGAACCTCACCAAACATGAGATTAAGAGTATTGTCACAAGAGCGGCAGAAGGTACAAAAGTAGTCCTACTTGGCGACCCCTATCAGATCGACAACCCTTACTTAGACACAAGGTCTAATGGACTTACTTATGTAGTCGAGAAGATGAAAGGTCAGCCGATCTTTGGGTACACTAGCCTACACAAATCTGAACGCTCAGAACTTTCCGATATTGCCGCAGACTTGCTCTAAGGTATAATCCCTCAGAAAGCGAGGGAAATGAAATGACTTGGAAACGAGCTGACTCTGAAGACACGACTTGGGAAGAGATCAAAGACATCTTAACAAGTGTCTGCGAATCCAACCACAAGATCATCATCGGAAGTGACAGTCAGCCGTTCAGAAGTGGGGTGGTCGTTGTGACGGCTATATGTCTCATTTCCTCTGAAAACTGCCATCACCGAAGGTATTTCTATCATCGCAAAAAAGAGCGTTATACTCACAAGATCAGTCTATATGAGAGGCTCTACTCTGAAACAATGGCGAGTATCAAAGTGGCTGAGGAGGTGAAAGAAATAAGCTCTGATGCGAGCATAGAAATACACTTAGACGTAAGCCCTGAAAACTCACGACATAAGACCTCGAAGTATGCGAACGCTATGATGAGTTTAGTCAGAGGCTACGCATATTCTGAGGTAGAAATAAAACCGAAATCTTGGGGGGCTTCGGCTGTTGCCGACAAGTACACCAAGAATTGGTAATCAGTCGATGATGTTAACCAAGTAGGTTTCAGCCCAATCCTTAAACCAACGATCAAAGCCATCATCTTCCGGCCATTCACTCATATCCACGACAACTTCTTTGTCGTCCTTAAAAGAAATCGGAAAAGACTTACCTGTTTGAGATTCGCAAAACATAATAAACATATCAGCGACAAAATCGACAGTGTATTTCTTTCTGAGTGTCATGTACTCTATGATCTGATCTTCATCTATTCTTCGGTCTTGAACCATCGCCTCTAAGACTCTAGGAAGTGGAATGATCTTGATCGTGCGTTCATCATGCCCTTGAAATGTCGTGTAGATAGGGTAAACCTTATTTGTAGCTCGCTTCTCTAACCGAGCTATTCGAGCTTCTAGTTCAGCGAGCTTTCTCATCAGATCACGCTAAACCTAGCTCATAAGGTAGGTTGTCAATGTCTTGAGCAACGCTAGTGAGCAGACGATCTTTGAAGACCAATTCCTCAAGAATCTTAGCTTCAGCATGATCGTGATCCCACAAGCCCGTACCATGCCCTACGATAGAAGCAAACGCTTTCCAAGCCGTTTCACTCACGCCCTCATCGGAACAGATGCTGAGGTTATTTCTTTCGCAAACGTCTTCAAGACGATCTTCAAATCTCTTTCTCAGAGTTTCAGCTGCTCTATGACCTTTGCGATCATCTTCAAGCCCTGTTTCTTCATGGATAAAGAAGACCCACTCATCAGCGTCAAATCTGCGACCTGCATTTCTTAAAGAGGCACTACGAATAGGAGTTCCAATAGCGTCATTGATGTCTTCTTCATAGAATTCAAAGAGATTCTTAGCGACTTCTTCTTTTACTTGGCGAGAAATGCGAGTAGGTAAGTCGAGTCCCTGTCTGCGATACTCTTTGATACCTGCGTTTACGACATTCATAAAGCCCTTGATAGCACCTGCTTCGTTCCAACGACCTCTTTGGTAGTGCTTCGCTTGGTTCTTAACAACTGCCTGAATCATTCCGTAGAGGCTGTACTCGTTGGTGATGAACAACTCTAGTTCATTCACGAGCCAATCATCGTCTGATGATGACTTTTCAAGTTGGGCAACTCTTATTTCCAAGTCTCTTAGAACTTCTGAAGCTAATCGTTTCATTTCTTCTCTCCTTACCGTAGATGGTGTGAAGTTAGTTAAAACACTACCTACGATAAAGAGATTAAGAATCTATTGAGGAGTCTTCATATTCGTATGGGAGAGGCTGTAGCTTAATCATTATTAAGCAATCCCCTCTTGCTCAAGAACTTCTAAGAAAAGCTCTAACCTCTCTTCGGGGTCGTCAGGTATTTCGTTAGCCACCCTCAAAGAACCTAACCCTCCACCGATGATTGTGCCGAGGTAGCCACCTGCCATAATCGCTAATGCGGCTACGATTGATTTCAGAAGCATTACCAACAAATTTCCAATCAAACCCCAAGGGATAAGCATAAAGACAGAAATGCAAAGCCCTACAACTAAAGCCCCTACCCCAATCTTAGCAATAGCCTTTAGCACCTTAGCGGCTACTGATGAGTACCTCTCAAGTCTATCCCAAAATTTCTTTTCAAACTCTTTTCTAAGAGATGCGTCAACACGATCAGCAAGTGTTGCTAAATCGCCTTGAAGCATGGGTAAGAATAGTGGCATTTCAAGAGTCTCAGTGATTATTCTCAAAATCATATCCCACACTTCAAAAGGGATTCTTCTGGTAACCTGCCTTCTTGTCCAAGAGTCTTTCGTCCACTCGGTCTTAAGGTCCCAAACATACATCTTTAAGGGTATAAGATCAGACATTTCAGAGATTTTAAGAGTGATAGAGTCCTCGTTATTGAGGGTATCTACAGAAATGCTTATGACTAACTGACCCGATTGGATTGAGCACTTGACTCTACCTTTAGTTTTCCCTACCCAACCATCCCCTTGAAAGCTCTCAATAGAATTAATCAGTTCATCTTCAAGGTCAGAAACAATCTTAGAAAGTATTTCTTTCCTTTCTTTCTCACCTGGCAACTCTCTCTTCAAGTAAACATAAAAGTCTTCTACTTTCGAGGCAAGCCCACTTAAGACTGCACTCTTGTTGTGAGAAGAAGACTTTGACATACGATTGAACCCAAAACCGACTTGTCTTTCAAGACGAGCGACTCTTATTTCCAAGTCTCTTAGAACTTCTGAAGCTAATCGTTTCATTTCTTACGCTCCTTACCGTAGGTGGTGTGAATTTGGTTAAAACACTACCTACGATAAAGAGATTAAGAATCTATCGAGGAGTCTTCTTCCTTAGCTTTCCTGCTGTCCCATTTCTCTTTAGCCCCTTTAACACCCTTAGCCCCATCCACGATTTGCTTCCTCAAGACTTTACCCTCAAGTTTAGCAATACGGAAGATTGCTTCTTGATGCCTCATTTCACAAGTTCCTGCTTTCAAGACACGATCAAGACCTGCTACCTTTTTAAGAACAAACATGAGAATCCCTCCCATAACTACAAAAGGAGAATAAGGGATTTCAGCAGGTGGGGGTAGAGGAGGTGGTTGCTGTATTTCCTGTCGTATTTCTTTTAGTACGACAACAGGTTCTCGAAGCCCTTCCTCCAAGAAATGAACTTCCTCAGAATCACTAAAAAGAACTTCCCCCTTAATGACTTTTTTAGGAGGTTTACTTCGGGGGGGTTTAGTAGAGCTTACTTGCCCTATAGAAAGAGCAAGTCTCCCTCCTGCTTCCAACGTACAGTCAGATAAGTGATAGACATCACCATTCTTGAGCTTAACTAATCCACCTTTAAGAAGAATTGCGTATTCGCCTTGTCCGATTACACACATAAGCCACCTCAACTTTTCTATTTCTAGCTGAGGTAGATAGAAAAGTTATTAGTCGCCTATCAGACGAGGAGCCTCAGCCCCTCCCCTTGTAATCTGAGCCGCAATCAGAAACTCTGCGTATCTGTTGTTTAGCTTTGTAATTCGCTCAGTAGTGTACTCATGCTCACCATGCTTTTCTTCGTACTTAACATAGAAGTCAATCATTCGCTCTAGGGCTTGTATCTCTATGTTTATATCTCGAATGTTAGGTTCTATTTCATTTCTTAATAAAGGGGGCATACTAAACCTCAAAAATCTTTAGCAATCATAATCAAAAAAGGTATGCAACATAACAAAAGTATTTCAAAGTCATTCATATTTCAGAATCTAAGGCAGGTATCTTCCCATGCTTCACAAAGTTAGCGTGGGCAAGAGGCCATACCTCAGCGATCTGACGGCTTATCTCACGAGCTAGGAGCTTGATTTCCCATTGAGCATCTTCGTGATCTCGCTTGGAAATGAAGCTGTTCACCCAATTGTGAAGTGAGCCTGTTGCCCAATAAGTAGTATAGATATTCTGAGGCAAGACCATACGAGCCTGCTCTCTTGCAACACCCTTATCAATCATCTGATTATAGAGCCTTACTGAGTCACTAACATGGTTCTTGATTGCAGACACAGCGTCTAACTTTAAGAACTTAGGATAGTCATAAGGGTCATACTCAATCGTAGGATTGAAGGTTTCATCTAAGCTCGCCTGCCTGTTCTTCTCGTCTTGCTTCCTCATTTCTTGAGGCAAGTAAAACTCTAACTTCTCTGAGGTATATCTGCGAGAAATCTCGTTATAAGAAAAAGTCCTATGTCTCATCTGCTGACGAGCTACGAACATAGGAACTTTAATCCAAAAAGTGATTACATTATGTTCTGTTGTGGAGGTGTGACCTGAGCGAATTAAGAAGTTTGAAAGCCTCTCTTCTCGCTCTCCCATTTCTGTTGAAATCTGATCGAGACTTGCTCTCGCAGCATTTACGATAGTCAAGTCATCACCCATACTCTGAATGAGTGCAACCCCTCCGATACCGTCATTAAATATATCGACTTTCCTGTCTAAGAAGTCCACTGACATTTACAATCTCCTTGAAGTATGTGAGGTATAGCTTATACCCAAACCGAAAGGAAAGTGACCTACCTTATGACTCAAGAACACACAACCAAATTGATGTTAACCCTCGCCATTACTATCACTTCAGTCTTATTTCTATCTACGCCACAGAAAATAAAAACTGTGGTATGGTCGCTCCCTCTCTCTAAAGGGTGCAACTATCCTACTAGGGAAGTACGCTTCATCAGAACAGAAGTTAGACACATTGTCCCTGTTGCTCAGATTCACAAATGCACTTATGACGAATCAAAGAGATTAGTGAAGGTCAGTACCTACAACTTTGAGAAAGGCTACCAACTGAAAAAGCCTACAGAAGAAGTGATTTACGAATGGACTAAACTTAGACTTATTCAGTTCTCTGTACGCAAAGCAAGTCATGGAAATGGTGAAGTTGATATAGAGGTCTATAAGCTATACAACTAGACCTTAACCAAGTCACCATTTACAATCTCGTACCCTTTTACATTTCCAAGTCTGACCATATCAAACTTATCCCCCATAGAAGCAATCTTCTGATCGGGGAATTCTCCATAGTACCAAAAGTGAGCCGCTTGACCGATAATCTCGATAAACAGAGCAGGCACAGCTTTACTAGTCTTACCTACTAGATTCATGTGCTTGTTATAAGCTTGAAGTTCACCTTTCATACCAAAGCTCTTTGGCTTGTTCTTAGGGTTCGCACCCAAGTGAGCTTGGAAATCGTGAACAGCTCTCAGCATTAAGTTTACGTCAGGTCCAAACCAAGCGTCTTGGTTGTAAAGTTCAGTAATCTTTAGAACATTGTTCTTGAGTACGTCTTCTCTCATTTCCTCAGCACTTGAGTAGGGGTCGTAATCTACAAAGACAACATCAATCTTACTGTTCTGCCTTTGGAACATCGTAATGATATGCCCCTTAAGAGCGACAAAAGACTTCTCACCCTCTGAGGTGTAGCTAGGAAGACTTGCGTAATGTTCTGCTACTAGTTGAACGTACTTATCCCAACCATGCAAAGTACCCCCCGAACGTACAATCTTATAACCCTCCCCTGGCTCAGTAGTGACAGGAGACAGAGTTCCTCCATAGCTACCCCCTGCCCAAGCACCCTCTTTAGTCATGCTCATACCTTGAAGATAGAGACTCGCTACTCTTATTGCAGATGCTTTCTTGTTCTGCTTTTTCATTTCCTTCTTCTTCTTTAGTTCTTGTCGTTTCTTCTTCTTACGAGGGTCGCCATCTCCACCGATACCACGATTAAGTTTTGTAAAGTCTTCGACTTTCTTCTTCTTCCCAAAGAAGCGATTAACCTTGTCTCCAACTGTAAATTGGTTCTCTTTTTTATTAGCGAAACCCTCTATTTCCTGAAGATTCTTATTAATTCTCTCTTGGCTAAGACCTTGAGAACCAGGTGACATAGCACCCTCGTATTTCTGCCAAGTCCACAAACCGTCACCTATATTCTTTTGGTTCTTCCACTCCTCGTATTTCTGATCGACTTCTTTCTGAGTCCAAACACCACAGTTTTCTTTGGTTCTAGGAAGGCAATTATTCTTGGTCTTATGCCAAGGCTTCTTGGGGTTTGTCACTCGTTTGATATTTCCTGCTGACGGAATACGAGCTTCTTTTATATACTCAGAAGCGATCTTATCAAAGATGTCCATAGCTAATACCTATTTCTTTTTCTTAGAGTCTTCAGGCTTAGAAGGAAATGGTGTCTCTTGAACAGGAGGGACTTCCTCTTTCTTAGGAGTCCATTGATCGACTACTTTAGGGAGAATAACCGAATCTTCGTCCATTGTCCTAATAGGACTACTCCCATGAAATACAGAGAGCTTTTCAATCACAGCACTTTGAAGCTCAAATATCTGCTGTCTCAATAACTGCATTTGAATCTGAGCGTCTCGGAGTCTACCTATCAAGGCTTCTCGGTCTGCGTTTGCACTAGCAAGCTTATCCTTCAGCTCCTCTACTTCTGAAGGGTCACGCCCACTAGCTATCGCCAACATACTAGAAATAGAACCCGTCAACATACCTATAATACCTATAAGTATGTCTCGGTTTTCTTCTACTATCTTCGTAGTAGATAAGAAATAGATAAGCTCACAAATCATTAACATAAAGACGACAGAAGCCCACCAACCACGTTTGGCTTTATCACTCTTGGTAAACTGTTTGTTTGTCAGATCATTCATGGTTCTAAATCTTTCTTAACTACTTCAAAAGCATCTTTAACTATTTCAAAGAAGTAAATAAAGAAATCACCGATGGCATCTAACCAAGGCATAGAGTAAGGCAAACCTAACAAGTACCTGCCTGTTGGGGAAAAGATCATTGGTATTAAAATCCAAGACCATAATAGAAATGATAAGATTCCTGCCCTCCATACAAACCACCAAAACCACTCTTTGAACTTTCTATCCCTAATTCTTGACTTGATGTATTTCGGACCTCCTAGTCTCTTTACTTTATCTGAACCAGGAGGAGGTTGGAGTGACTCAATGGTTTCACCTACGGCATACACCTCTTGAGGATCTCTAACGCCCTTAAACTTATACATACCTACGCAGACGTATCGAGTGCTTTTGGGAGTATGTATATTAACCCTATGCTTCACTATCTGCATAGCTTCTTTAGTGAGTAAGACTTGTCCTGCTTGGCAAAGGCTCATAGTACGAGCGGCTATATTCTTAGCAAGACCCTCAAGTTCGACACGCTTTGCTCCTACCCCTACAAACAAGTCATCTTGCTTCACCTCTATGATCTTCCCCCAATGGATTCCAATCCTAGTCTGAAGCTTGATTTTAGGAGGAATCGTCTTTTGGTATTTCAGAGCAAAGTTCACAGCGTCAAGAACTGTCTCAAAAGATAAGAGAAAACCATCGGACCTATCTATTTCTCTACCATTAAACTTATAGCAAAGACTGCGAGCGAGACGGTCATGCACTTGAAACCATTGAGCCGCTGTTCTCGCACCGACCTTTTGAACGAAAGCCGTAGAACCTATGATGTCTAATAAGACTATCGCTAGGTATCTTTCCTTCATTTCTATGTCATAGAAAGGCTTCTTCTTGTGTGACATTCAAAGCTCCTCTCCACGAATGAGCCTCAGAACGTCTTCACAACTAGAAGAAAGGATTTGCTCAGAAATAGGTTGGCTACAAGAGTTCAATTGGGGAATTCGACCCCCCACACACTCAGAAATCTTATCTGCGACTTGCTCGCAAAGAGTCTTTGTGTTTGGAGAATCCGTATCGTCACAAGAAGCGAGGAGGGTCATCGTAAATATTAAAATAAATCTAGTCATCGCCTTCTGCCCCTTCTTCGTCTTCCTCATCTAATGTTTCTTGGCAGTAGAAACATTCATGCTCATGTTCTCCCTTTAGGCATCTAGGTATGCAATCGCACTCTATTTCAGCTTCGCAACAAGGGCATATTTCTATCTCTGAACGAGACATGACTCAAACCTTCAGAGGTTCTCCATTGTCATCAAAAAGTCTCTCTATTTCGTATGAGCCGTCTTCACCCACTTTAACAGACCAAAGGTCTTTAGTAGACTTATGAACTAGCTCACCTGTCCCCTGTGTAGAGTTGGGGATAGTTAGGGAAGGACCTGATAAGACAATGAAGTTGTCAAGGTTAGCGACTCGCATACTAGCCAATCTAATGAAATCTACGGGAACTCGATCAATCTTATTTCCCCTACCGTCCCATTGAACAAAAACCTCACCTTCCATAGAGGTCACATCACCCGAAGCTGTCCGTACAGAAACAACCGTTCCCTTTGAGCCTGCTGAGGGGAGGGTATTAGGAATTAGAAGACCGTTATTCGTTGTAGCGTAGACCCTCATACCATCAGTAAATGAAGAGGTATCCTTATGCACCTTACGACCATAATCGGTGAGGTCTGAAATCTTAGTATTCAGAACCTCGTCCATACTAGCCGTTTTCACACTGCCGAAGCTAATGCTGTCCCAAAAGTCACTCATGTCGTATCTCCTTTGTCTTAATATAAAACAAGGGAGATATAAAGAAATAACAGAAGCCCCCACCAAGACGAACTTAATGAGGGCTTCTACTACACATCAACCAACTCCCGAAGGAGTCAATCTAACAACTACACGCTAACTCTTACCCAAGAACATCATCAAGTACATCATCAACGTCTAAGTTAGATGACATTGAACTATTTCCAACGGGAGAACCAACTTCACCTGAGAGCTTCTCACGAATCTGATCGAGGGTCAAGTCCTGTGCAATATCATTTTGCAGATTTGCATGAACTCCCTTAGCAACATCAACAACGCTGTTGAACAGATCAGTCTTCTTGTCTTTCAGAGTGACGAGAAGAGAGTCACGACAAGGACTGAAAGTCATCTTGTGATACTGTGGGTCTGTCACAACCACATTAAGGTCATGCTTAGTCAGAGGGAACTCAGCGTGGATAGCCTCAAGCTGACGATACTTGTCGAGTGAGAACACCCAAGTCTTGATCTCAAACTCGCCATTTCCAAGACGGGTCTTGTCGAGCATACCATTCGCATCAACAGGCCAAAAGCAAAGGGTGGTAGCAATCGCTGTCTTTGAAGGTCCACCTGCAATCTTCTGATACTCAGGTCCATGATCTAAGAAATAACCAACACCCTTTTGATAAAGTCTGCGACCACCTTTGAATGAGGGTGCATCTGCGTCAAGATCGGGGTTGCCGTTCTCAAGACCTGGTAATGCGATGAAGGACACACGATACTTGCCCTTTTGTGGCTTCCAACGAGCCTTGCCTGCTGAAAGAATTGGGCTACTGCCACCGAGAGAAAAATCTGAGAAACCACTCATGTGGGACTCCTTTGTTTGTTGTGCCTTTCGGCTGTTTAAGAGAAAGAGCTTGGGCGTTCTTCCGAAGTGATTTGCCTTTGCTCAGTTAGTGTATATAGGAAAGGAAAAGGTTCTGACGAATTTTTTTCACTTTTTTTAAGAAAAGTCGTCAAGGAGAGAATCAAGGTCAAATTCCTCGATCTTAGCGTGATCTACACGCTCTAATGGAGAAGAAAGAAATGTATCTATTTCCTCACTTGAAGTTTGAGCAGGCTCAGAAATAATCTCCTCACCCGTAGCTTCACTCAAAAGATCATCGACAAAATCTTGAGTGTCATTTCTCAATGAAGCGTCTGCCTTAATGAGTACATCTGATTCTGTCTCAAAGTCATCAACAGAAATAACGTCCCCAAAGACATTCTTATCAATCTTCTGACCCCAACGCTGACCAAGAGCGATCTGCTCTTGACATAGCTTCAACTGATCTCGAATACGACCTTGTAAATCTTTGAGGTCAGTACGCTTGGCTTTGATTACTTTCAGTACGTCTTCAAGGTCATGTACGGCAAGACGACACTCATTAATCTTAGACTGAATATGTACGAGCTGAGTTGACGCTAACGCTTCTCGCTCTTGCTGTGAGCGACCTTGCCGTACATGAGGGTCTTCTGCCATGAGTCGAGTTTGCTCAAGATTATACTGAGTTTCAGCCACAAGTAAGTCTCGCTTGTACTTGTGAAGGTTCTGAGAAACCTGCAAAAAAACCTTCTCAGTCTGAGACAGATATTTCCTCGACTCAGCCGTCTTATTATTTAACCTAGACGGTCCAAACTCAATCGGGTCGGGGTCTAACTCAACGTCCATTTTAGAAAGCTGTTTGTATATGCTCTCTATATATTTCAAGTCCACGCTCATTTATTTTCACCTAGTTTAGAGATCAAGTAAGAGAAGTTCCCCTTAATTTTTTTGTTAACCATTTCTGCTTGATTCTGAGTAATCAACCCACTTGCTGAAGCCTGCTCGTGGGCAAGGATATTCACCTCTTTCGCAAGGATATGTGAAGCGATCTTAGCATCTTCGATAGATAGCATTTCCGAGTCGTCAGAATCAGTAGGGTTTCCATAGTTCGCTGTCATTGACAGAAATACGTCACCACCACTACGAGGGCTTTTTACAATACGAGAAACCATGATCTGTGATACCTTCGTACCGTTCTTAATCATGGTGATTTTTTCTTTTAGTTGGGCAAGTTGCTCTTGAGTCATATTCGACTTCCGTTTCTCCCACAAGGGATTGAGTGTTTGCTTATTATATATCAGAAACGTGAGTGTAAGCCGCACATAAGATTATCAGAAGACACATTCGATACGGAAATAGCTACAGCGTCTCTCTCTCCTACCAAGTACACTTTTTCTTTCGCTCTTGTCACAGCCGTATAGAGTAAACTTCTTTGGAGCAAGTTCGCCCCATGATCGCATGACATAGGCATAAGAATCGTATGGTATTCCTGCCCCTGTGCCTTATGGACAGTTGTCGCATAGGCTAATCTGAGAAGGCTACCCACCCTCTCTATAGGCAAGCTCACAAGCTGACTATTTCCTCCTTTAATCAGCACCTCAACGTCACTACCTGAAATGTGATGAATCACACCAACATCGCCATTGAACACTTCAAGATCATAATCATTCTTAGTGAACATCACTCGATCACCAATACGAACTTCATCATTTCCTACCTTGACTGATCTGTGACCCAAAGCGTTGGGGTTCAAAACAGACCTTAGCTCCCTATTTAGATTAGTCACACCTAATACTCCATGATGTGTGGGACTCATCACATGGAAATCCACTCCGTCAAGTTGAAGCTCTTTGCATTTCTCCAAGATGAAATCGAGGACATCAAACTTTGTGTATCTATCAACCATTTCATATTCACCCTCTTCGTTTGGTATTTCCCCTGCGTGAATCTTATGGGCGGCTTTCACCACACCACTTCCCTCACCTTGTCGGAAAATGGTGTCTAGGTGAATACGAGGAAGAGCTTCAGACTCGATGATTTCCTGTAAAGCGAACCCTGCTCCGACAGGGGGAAGCTGTGCTATGTCTCCAACCATAACAACACGACAAGAGGGTGAAATACCCCTTAGCAATCTCCACATTAAGTGTAAGTCCACCATACTCGCTTCGTCTATGATGACTACGCTTTCGGGTCGAGGGTTATGTGGGTTGTATTTCCAATGCTCTTTATGTCTGTCCGACTCGGCTTTAGTAGACAAGCTATCGTCCTCAGACTTCTTAATACCCTCATAGTCCGACTTCTCTTTTTTATCATCATCGGGCATACCTGCACCGAAAGCTCGGTGGATAGTCATTGCTTCAATACCTGTAAGACTTGAAACACGCTTAGCGGCAATCCCTGTAGGAGCAACTAAAAGTATCTTCTCTTTCCTTTCAATCAGAGCCTTACAGAGAGTGTTCAGAATCGTAGTTTTCCCTGTGCCAGGCAACCCTGTCACAATACTCGCAGGTTCAATCAAACCTTGCTTTACTGCTCTGATCTGTTCCTCAGTCAGAGTAAACCTTGATAACTTGGTTATTTCCTCATCTTTTATTTCCTCGTATAGGGAGTCGGAGTTTGTATCTCTTTCAACAGACATGAGATATTCTGACACTTCCGTTTCCATCTTATGTATTGAGGGTAAGTAGAGAGCGTTCTTACCTCCTATCTTGTCTACTACCAAGCTCCCATCTTCTTTGAGTTGCTTGACCACTTCAGCTATTTCTCGCACTTCAGAAATACCTGTCAAGATAGAAGCATCTCGAAATGTCGTGGTGGAATCGAGATAGCAGTGACCCTGTGCTGTAGCTTGTTTTAGTGACCATAAGATTGATGCTGATACACGCTCTTTACAAGCAGGCTCAAAGTCACCTATTAGTCGTTGGGCTATGTTATCTGCGACCTTGAAGGTCAGACCTTTTTGGACTAGAAACCAAGGGTTCTTGGAAATAATCTGAGGGTTCTGACTGACCTCTCTCCACAGGGAGTTTAGCACCGAAACATTAGCTCCCGACTCAGCAAGCGTAGCGAATATTTCAATGCTTTCCTGCACAGAAGGGTCAGACCAATCAGCCCACTGCGTGAGAGAGTTCCCCTGTAAGAATTTAGGGTTAATCGGAGTACGATCTATTTCAATGGCAGGACGACCTTCCTTGTCGAAGGTTTTCTTACCCTTAAAAGTAAAGACAGTCCCTCTGCCGACAGGACCTGCTATCTTGCCCTTAACGACTGAAGAAGTAGTCTCGTCTCCATGAGACACAAGACACCGAAGCACATAAAATGGAGGGTTGGCAAATATCTGCCCTAAGACTTTTGCTACGCAGTACACGTTGTTCTCCTTTCGCAGAGACTTTCTTTGTGTACTACATATCAGAATCTTAAGAAAACACGACTATCTTCTCAAAAGACACCCTCAATAGATACCTTCAATCGAAAGTTCAGCCATGAACTCCTCATACAGTCTTTCTGTGTTATATTTAGGTTTATCTGAAATGAGTTCCCCAATGTCCTCCACATACGCTTTGAAACGGAACGCTCTCATCAACTCTTCTTTTGCGTATTCATACACATCAGAAACAACCTCGTTTATTTTCGGTTCCCTTCTTAGAGTGCCCTCTAAGAATTCACTACCTAATTTACCTTTTAGGATAGACTTAGTTGCTTGGTTTGATTTACGACCTATGAACAAGCGATAAGCGTTTTCAGCTTCTTCAAAGATAGTAGCAGGCAACTTCCCCTTGCTCGTATTAGCGTAATGGTCATGTACTGCTCTCGTTAAACCAGCTTCTGCTTCAGAATTATCAATCTGACTGATATTGTATCTCACAACGGTCTTAAGCCATTTCTTGAACTTAGCAAGATTTTTAGGACTAGAAGAAATGTACTCAGCAAGGCTACTCCAAATAACTTTAGAGATGACTTGCTGAGTCTCACCAACTTCTGTTGAGAAGCCACTAATAGAGTCAAATATGCCCACATTAAACTTAATCATATATTCAAAGAACTGAGCAACTAATGGAGAATCCTCTGTGACGGTATCGACAACAATCACGTCTCGCATAGCATAAAGTACTTTCTGCGAGAACTTCTCCTTAATAGAAGCTTTAACCTCCTCAGAAACAGCATTTAACGTAGGGTCTGCTAACGCATCTTTAAACGCATCTTCTATCAAGCCTTTGACACTTTCCATTCTTTCGTCAGTAGTACTCCCAACAACTCTGCGAAGAAAATTCTTAGTGTACTTTTTGAACAAACGAGTGACTTCATCTTCTACATCAATGCTCCAAGCATACTCTTCTTCGTTCCATTCAAAGTCCTCGTCAAGAGCCGTCACTAAGATTTTTAAGGCATACTGATTAAAAAACATTGACCTAAACTTTGAGATCAATCTCAGACCTGTAGCATTGTAGGTCTGAAAGCCGATAAGAGGCTTCAGTTCACTCTCGTTTTTTTGAACGTACTTTACAAATTCATCTTCTGAACCGAAGCTCGAAAGTAGCACTCTTGGGTCTAACAATTTCCTAAGCCCTTTGAGGACTTCTATAGCAGTCCTATTAGAGTGGTCTTCAAGAGTTTCGGAAACTTTTAAGTCCGCCCCGACAGCCTCATTTATAGCCATCATTCGCCCGATTGTTGAAGCTATCTGCGACCACTCACGCTTATTTCTCTTAACCACCCAAAGCGACATATCCCCAATATCCTCAGCAAGATTATCAAGCCCTCTGTGGAAAGATGGAAGTCCCTCATATAAGTCTAAATCTAGTGAATTTGATGAGTATTTGTGGTGCATCATTTTTAAACCCTTCTCTCTGTTAAGGTAATATCCTTACATTTAACTTAGAATAAACAATCTATTACGGACACTCCAACAGCCGAGCTTGGTTCTCCATGTAGAGCCTAGCTGACTTAGAAATCTCCACTACATCAATACGGGCAGTTTTAAGATGAGAGGACTTCTCAACCTTCTCTGCATCTATTTCTGCAAGAAGTCTCAATGAGTAGCATTTCTCTACTCTGCCTTTATTCGTATAATATGTAGGAAGCCCTGTAGTCTTGTTTTGAACGTAATACATTTCTATTTCCCCCTCATCTCTTAAATGCCGTTCCAATCAAACTCGCCTGTAAGACCATCAGCCGAATACGAAGTGACAACCCCCTCAAAGAAATTGGTGTGGTCTGCACCACTTACAACCCAATCGAGCCATTTCAGAGGGTTTTCTTTCTGCTTGAAAACAGGCTTTAATCCGAGCTGTAGGAGTCTGCGATCTGCAAGGTATCTGACGTAGGTCTTGAGATCACTCTTAGTGAGTTCATTCATTTCCTCACCCACAAAAACAAGATCAATCAGAGCGTCTTCATGTTCTACTGCTTTTGTGTAGTTGGTGTAAATGTAAGATTTAAGATCGTCACCCACCACTTCGGGGTTCTCTTTGCAGTATTCGTGAAATAGCTGAGTCATACCCTCAACGTGAGTAGTCTCATCTCTGATCGACCACTCTACTATTTCACACATACCCTTCATCTTCCCGAAGCGTTGGAAATTAAGAAGCATAACGAAAGCTGAGAACAGACTCATACCTTCATTGCATACTGAGCGAGCCAACTCAAAAGCCAACTGAGCTTTATCAGAAAGCCCTTGTGGAGCATTGGTCATAAACTCGATCTTGTTCGCCATTTCTTGGTACTTCAGAAATGCAGAATACTCTTCTTCGGCAAGACCGAGAGTATCATTGAGTAGTGCATAACTTCGCTGATGAGTTCCCTCACGATTAGCGAAGCTCAAGAGCATATTTCTGATCTCATTATTTTTGAAAGCAGAAATGAAAAGATCGCAGTAGTTGCCACCGACAGCGACATCTGACTGTGTAAAAATTCTGAGAATCTGAGTGATGTGTTGTTTTTCGTCATCACTCATTTCGCCACTTTTCCATTGGTTCACATCTTCTTGTAGACGTGCTTCCCAAGAACCCCAATGGATTTTCTCGTGTTCTTCGGCAACTTGCATAGCCCAAGGGTACTGAAATGGCTTATAAGTCTTACTAAAATCTGTAAGAGACATACCTTGCTCTCCTTGTATTTTTTATAGGTCATAAAGATATACCTACAAGGAGAACATAAACAAGCTAGTGCCTGTTAATAGTGTCTTCTAAACTGCTCTCTACGTTGACGAGCTGTTCTTATTTCCTCGTAAGGAGGATTCCACTCAACATTACCACTGTTCAAAGCCTTTGAAACTTGAGGAATTTCGTCTTTGTTGATGACAGGCATATCGTGTCGAGCAGGAGCCCAACGAGGAACTCTTAAGTTCAAACCTCTCACGTTCCGAGACATCTGACTGATACCCTCTTCTACGCTACCAAAGTTAGAAATGAGAGTGTCTTGGATTTGCTCTGCCGTATAAGCATTCCCTGCACCGTTCAAAGCGAAATCTTCAAGTTGTTTTCTAACATTGGATTCTTTGTAATCCCCAATATTTCCTTTACCTGGATTACCGTTCCGACCATTAAACATACCCTTTGTGATTATGTTTAAGACTCGGATTAGCTTGCTCCCCGTCATTTCCGCTCTGACGAACTTAACATTTGGACTTATGTGTCCAAAAGCTAGAGCCCAAGCTGACCATCTGTGGTGTCCATCAAGAATATTGTCATCTGCTGAAACAATAGCTCCCATATTATTGTCTTTAAACTCAGGGTGATCTCCCCTCAAGTAAAAGAAAGCGAATAGGCAGGTCTTAAAAAGTACCATAGTGCTTTGTGATGGGTTTAGATCATAGACAGAAGCAGAGTCAGGTCCAACTTTAATCCTATCAGATCGACCATCACCCTCAGTAACAAGGTATTTCGCAAGAACGGGGTCTACATTTGAAAGACGGTCTGCCTCTTCATACTCTTCTTGAATCATTTCGGGAGTAAAAACTCTACCCGCAGCTTGACGCTCAAGGCGAGCCACTCTTAATTGTAAGTCTCTAAGGACTTCTGACGCTAGTCTTCTCATTTCTGTCTCCTTGTCGTGGGTGGGTTGAGAAGTAGGTTAAACACTACCTACGATAAAGAGATTAA
>Ga0255761_10000093_pt1 | contig 76390 bp, 73 predicted proteins | sample 071ome_29_FD_179961 | JGI IMG/M metagenome (GOLD analysis project Ga0255761, IMG submission 179961) | Coastal salt marsh microbial communities from the Groves Creek Marsh, Skidaway Island, Georgia - 071407BT metaG (version 2) | ecosystem: Environmental > Aquatic > Marine > Intertidal zone >... | reverse complement strand
GTCCAGAAGGGCTTGAGGCCGTCGTTCTGCTGGACGATCTTGCTGACGCGGAGAAACTGCGGAGGGTATGGCGAACCTGCTCCAACGTATCCGTTCCTTGATGCGTTGCTGACGTAGCCGCCAACCCTAAAAGTGTGCGAACCAACAGCCGGGGTCATGCGGTATTGCAGCGCCACAGGGACAAGATGCCCAATAGCGTTCGTGCGGTTGGCGACCCTTCCCCAACTGTCCTCTTGCACAGAACCGTCATAGACAAGAGAGAAGTTGAGTTGGTCGCCGGTTCCCGCAGCGTCCTGCGTTGCCCTAGCGATTGGCGCGTAGTATTCGACAAGAACTGGTGAGCCGTCGCAAACCAACGTCATTTCCGGCGTAAGCCAGTCGGGTGACGCAGACGATGTAGCAGTGAGGGTGACGGCGTTATCGTTCTCCGAGTACCCCAACTCCACCAGTCCACCCGGAGTGATGGGCTGCGCCCCGCCGAACGCTGACAGGTTCGCCATCAGTCAGCCTCCGTAAAATAACTAATAACTTGACTTCCGCTAGACGCTATAGCATATATTGCAGAGGTTGGAGCCTTATCAATTACTAATGATTGACTGGGGGCAAGTCTGGCGCCTGTATTGACAACAATTGCAGTTGATCCGCCAATCCATACATAGTCACTCCCAAGATTTTGGAGTAAAATTGTTCTTCTGTTTGCATCTGCTGTTAATACTGTTCCCATACTAGTAGTAATACTAGCAGATCCTTGATCAATTGTCGAACCACGTTCAATAACATTTGCAGTTCCCGCAACAGAAACTGTACCCTGAGTGTATATAGCGCCTGTGTCTGCGTTAGTAACGGTAGTTGTTCCAGCGACATAAGCGGGAGCAGAGGCTGGAATAGTTACTGTACCAGCAATATATCCGGGAGCAGTGTTTGGTATTGTTGCAGTAGTAGTCCCCTGTACATAAAGTGCGTCAGTTGATGGATTTGTAACTGTTGTAGTACCTTGTATATACAAAGCGCCAGTATCAGCATTAGTTGCAGTTGTTGTTCCTGCAACATAAGCAGGGGCTGTGTTTGGTATCGTTGCAGTTGTTGTTCCTTGCACATAAAGTGCGCCAGTATCAGCATTGGTTGCCTCAACAGTTCCGCCAACAAACCAGTTACCTGATTGGATTGCAGTGACGGGCCAAGTTCCAGAACCAACATCAGCAGTTACAGTCCAAGCGCCACCTTGATTGACGGTTCCACCTACATTCCACACTCCAGATTGAATAGCGTTTACATTCCATGTTGCGTTTTGGTAAACCGTACCAAGCACAGGAACCGTTGTTGACGGATCAGCAGTTACTGTACCTTGAACCTTAACGGTATTTACTACAATTGGAGCGCCCATTATGCTGTAATCCTATTCACGAATCCACCGACATTAACAACTGATCCAACGTCGGCATATGCTTTCACAACAAGTCCATTTTGTAAAACAAAAGACGGGATAATTTCAATAAGACCCACATCTGGAGGAAGTGTGAATGAAACTTCATTATTTGCACCAGTTCCACCGTACTCAATTGTTAGAGTTGCATCGCTAGTGTGATAATTGGTTGCAAAAATGTGAAGTTCATCAATGTCATCGGTGCCGGATACGGCAGTATGGATTGTATTAGCCCCAGCAGTTGATGTTCCTGTTATTTGAATAAACCTACCATTAGTAGATCCAGATAGTAAAAGTTTGCTAATAGATGCCATTATCCGAATACCTCTTTGTTAAGTTTGACTAAGAGGGCTAAATCATCCCCTCCTACATTAAGATTCGTGCCAACAACAAATGTTCCATCTGTTGTTAATTCAGCAGAACCTGAACGATATAATTTTGTATCTTCTGTCGCAGAACCTGAACCCCACTCAACCGTACCACCAGCATCAATTGTTAAACGAGGATTACTATCATCATCGTCTTTTATCTGGAAATTATTATCATCAAGAGCAGTTCCTTGAAGTAATGATTGTTGTGGATGATCTACATAATAACGAGAAGTTGCAGTTCCAAAAGAAGAAGATATTTCTATATCATATACACCAATTGTGAGCCAACCATCAAACGATCCGTCAGCATTAGAAATAAGTGGTTGAGTGACTGTGCCCGAACCAGTTTCAGCATCATAAACAGTCGCTACGCTAGCGCCGGGGACGGTGGTAATGTTTGCAGTGGCCCCCTCAATAGCGTTACCATTTAAATCTAATACTTTTCTAGTTATTGGTGTTCTTAAAGAATCGTAACTCATATTTTTAACTCAATGTAATATTGATAGTAATTTCCCAAGTTTCGCCAACTTGCTTTGTCCCGATGTAATCAACTTTTCTATTCAATACACGACTTGTTGCAACTGTTCCATTCAATATTCCCCACTCATTCCAAGGAAACACGGCAGCGGCACTTCCAAAAGAACTTCTAAAAGATATCGTTGAATTAGCAGAACCCGTTCCGTCTGAATGAAGTGGATACCCTGTTTCCATCGTACCATATGCTCTATAGGTGTCTGTTGTTCCTAAAGCCCCAGTGTCTAAATCTGTTTGATTAGCAGTTGCCGGAAGAATAGATGTTCCAATTCCAATATAGGCATTATTTGCATCAAAGTATGATAAAGCAGAACCTCCACCACTAATTCCATTTCCTAGCATGAATTCCCACATAGCAGATGCTCCACCGTGTAGCAATAGATTTCCTTGTCTTTTAACAGTTTCATAAGGTTCTATTAATTGTTTTTTAACTATCTCAATAGAATCTGCTTTATATTTATTAACTTCCCAATTAACTTTCCACTTAAAAGAATCTGACATTTTATTTCCTATAATAAGCAATTATTGAATCGTTTACACCCGGAGCGGTTGCCATTGTAATAGTAGACGTTCCTAGTGTATAATCTCCAGCCGTTCCTGAAGTCATCAAAAGTCCTCCTACATAAAGTCTTAGACTTTCTGGGGGAGTTGGAGTTCCCGCAAGCGTAAAGGTCACATTTACGTTATTTTTAGTTCCTGAAGGAACTTCGTTATCAACAAAAGTAGTTGATGTTGGTAATGCTGTTGGCACATATGCTGTTCCGTTAAAAATCAACGCTTGACCAGAAGTTGCTGAACCAGCAGATAGGTTAGAAACGCTTAAACCAGCAGTGCCGATATCTGCATCTTCTATATTTAGAGGGCCTAATCTGCTTTTTGGTACTTTTGAATTACTCATTTAAATAATTCTCCATTTGCTTTTTGATGTAGTGTTAAAATAATTCATCCAATATTGTTCATGTTGTTTTTTAGGACTTACTATATCAAGAACAGGACTTTCTTCTAATGATTGTATATTTTGTGGTGTTTGATTTTGTGCAGAAAAAGTTTTATTGTATTCTTCTAAGGTTTCTTCTGGAACTTTTAAGAACATTTCAACTATTTGTTGAAGATAAAGACTAGTATTTTTAGAAAAGTTTGTTTTGAGCCATTCTTGTGGAGTTGAACTTTTTTTAAAATTTTCTACTTCTTTTTCTTGTGCCTGTTCAATTTCTTTTAGCACTTTATAGTATTTATTATCAATAAAAGTTTTTTTTGCTTCAATATTTTCCATATAAAATTTATTATATTGATTATTAATATTTAAATATTCGTCGAAAGTTAAGTTTCTATTTTGATTTTGTAAACGTTCTTGTAGAAGTTGAAGATAATAAAGAGAATCATTAAGTTTTTTATCAGTTTTAAATATTTCTTGTGAAATTCTGTTATAAAACAAGTCATGAACATATTTTGGTAAATCAATTGAATAAGTATTCATAACTTTTGCAAATTCAAATATCGTATACTTACTGTTTTCTTTCCACCAAAAAAGGCCACCGACTGACGCTATGTAGTTGTTTTGTTTTGCTCTTGCAATTCTAGCATTAATTTGTTGATAATTTGGTTGTTCAAACCCATACCAATAGTTGCGCCAATTTTCACTTTGCCATAAGTCTTCAGTTGAAAAACCAAATTCGCCATTAGCATGGTTTCTTGTTAGCGCAAATTGTCTAATTATATTTGCACCTTCTTCAATTGAAGGCCCAAGTCCCCTTGGCATAGATTTTTTCCACATATTAATTCATTCCTGTTGGATTTGTTCTTGGAGGTCTACGATCTGGGAAATAACTTGGTCCTCTAGAGGGTCTAGTCCCTCTAACAACTCTTTTAAAATTAGAAGTAAAACTTTCTGCTTTAATAAGATGAGGTTCAAGTGGTCCCGTTGTATGTAAATCGTAAGTAACAATAGTAGTTATATCGTCAGAATACATAACTGTTCCGACTTGACCTTCTCGTATCCTAACTTTTTGATTAATTTGAGTATCTGGAGTTGGCCCGCTTTTACCGGGATTAACTGTAGGATCTGTTGGATGATCCTGTGGACGATACTCAACTACAGTACCCTCAATCTCAACTAAATTTTTAACGTATTCCCCGCTTTTAAATGCACTCATCTCTTATATTAAGTCAAAGTCATACAATAAAAATGAGCCTCACAATGGAGGCTCATTTCTTTTAATTTATTACTGTTCTGGAGTAATCGGTGGACTAAGATCTGTATCTGAAACTACAGGATCGTCAACAAATACTTCCACATCATTGCCAACATCTGCGGTCAAAGATGCAGGATTTGCATAGGCTTCAGCACTAGCAAGTTGCACCTTTGAATTAGCAAAGTATGAACGTGATGCTGCTACAATAGCCTGAGAAAGAGCAGAAACAATACCTGCGATAGTCGCTAACCAAAAACCGTACTTATCAGATACTTCTGCTGGCAAAGCGCCAGTAAGCGTTGTTAGAAAAGTTGCTACAGAAAGCAAACCAGCAGTTACTGCGGTAATAATACCAGTAATAGTTACTGGACCCCAACCAACGCTAATGTTTGGTGTGTTCAATTTAATCTCCTAAGTTAATTAACTTTCTTACTAAAACGACGCAATCTTCTACCTAAGCGCTTCTCTAGAGATTTTTGCGCCGCATTTCTATACTCTATCTTATTCCAAGGACCGTAATAACGCAAGTCACCTACTCGGATAAAGTATCTTTTATTTCTTCCCTCTCCACGACTGACTGGAGCGAGAGTTGTTCCACGATAAAGTGGGCTATTCTTAATTTGATTTAGTACCTTATCACGATATTCTTTTTTCTTCCAGCGTGCAATCTTACCATTGACTGTAAGAAGTTTTTGTTGCGCTCCTAAATCTTCTAGCCAATATTTACGACGAACTGGATTTGGAACATAATCATCTACAGCAGGAGGTACAATAATTGTTGCTCCAGCAATCGGTCTACGACCTGTTGCTACCATATTATTTTTATTACCTTCTATTGTTGATACTGTTCCGTCGCTGTTGTGAGCAGTGATAATAGCAACGTGAGTACCACAATTTACCCACAAAGATCCGGGCGGGATCTTCCCTTTTCCATTCCACTTATATTTTTTACCTTTTTGGCAAATAACAGCAGTAGAAGGGTGATTGATTCCTGCATCATCAACTCCTGCTTCTGAAAACATTGCGTCTGAAAACATTCCGCACCAAGGTTCGCCTTTCATGCCCCATCTGGCTTCCCAGCGGTCAATATCTTTTCCACGGTTTGAGCCATAGGGTACTTCTCTGACTCCTAAATATTGAAATGCTTTTTTTACTACTTTTTCACCTTTTGTCATTTTACACCTTTATGGAATCATATAGCCTAGTACTAGTCCTAAGACAGCACCTACTAATGGACCTATCATAGCAGCAATAATTGCAACTGTCAAGGTTCTTCTATAATTTCTATCTTCTGTTGTTTCTGTTTTTTCTTCAAACATTTTCTTTTCAGTTTGATTTAGTTGATACTTAAGTTGATCAATCTGTAATGCTTGAATTTCATTTTTTATACTTTCGATTTGTTCCCCCAACCCTGAAAACTTTTCATCTAGTGCTATTGTCAAACTATCAAACGCATCTCTGCTTTCCTGTCTAAAATCTTCAAATTCTCTATAGTTAACATAAGAAGGTTGACCATTCATTTCGGGAAAACTGCTTGACATTTTTAAATCCTTTTCCATTTATTTTTAATTGACGATCTTCTTTCCCCCTCTTCAAAATTAGGTGGAGCAGGAGATTGTCCTTGCGGCATAGGAGGAAACTCAGAATTTTGATTTTCTAACTCTAACGGATTACCTGCTTGAGAAACATCTTGTTGAACAACTTGATAGTTTGGAGCATCTGGTTCAAAACTGTAAGTTTGATTAGGATCAAACTCTGCTCCAAAATACCCTACTGGTAAGGATCTTGACTCCCAAAACATTGCCATAACGTGAGAACATGGCCGACCTTCAAATTTCTTATATTTTCTTGTTCTTCCGTATGCATACTGACCCCATTTACACTCACAGTTCCAATGCGTAATTCTTTGACTGCTAGGGTCTTCTCTATATATTATGCATTCGTAAATACCATTATCACCCTGTACTACTCCTTCAACTGCATTTTCAGCATTGGTGTTTATTACTACTTGACCGCCATCTTTTAGACGTTTTGCTTTCATTTCAACGTCGCGCCAAGCGGCTTCTCTTCTAATTTGCTTTGATATTTCAAGAATTGCTGACTCTACATTTGATGAACTTTTATAGAAGTTATTAATAAATGAAGACAAGTTATCTTTTGTATTCATTTCAGGATTGTCAACAACAATATCCATCAAAGATTTCAGTATTTCTCCCACTTGAGGGCCACTATCAATGCCTAAAAGTTGCATAACTTCGTTGCCATTAATTGCTAAATCTTTGGGAGTAAAAGCATTTTGTGCTTCATATTCAGCATCAATTAATTGCCTCATTAAATCAGACATTTCTCTTGTAGCACTATCATTGCCTTTACCTAAATAATCTGACTCTTTAAGATCAAGTAAATTATGAGCAATTTCGTAAGAACCGGCTTGATTAAGAAACTTTCTTGCTCCCTTTGATGAATTAAAAATGGGGAACATATGATTTTGAATTAATTGTTTAATTCTTGCTATTCTGTTTGCAGGATATCTTAATCTTCTTAAAATATCTTCAGCCATTTGTGCGCCAACAGTTTCATGGTCTTGTCCTTGACCAGAATCATTTTTATAATAGTGACCATTTCCCTCTTCGTCGTACCAAACAGAATCTGGTTTGCCAATATCGTGAAACAAAGCCGCGAGTCTCATATCTGTATCATCAGATCTGCGAGCCATATTTTTGACAACTTCCATCAGGTGAGTCCCTAGATCATAATTATGATGTTTGTTTTTTTGATCGTAACCAAATGTTGTATGAACTTCTGGCAAGAAGTGTTCTAATACTCCGGTTTGTTGACCAATTTGTATTGCTTGATGAGGATGTTCTCCGCTGAGTATTTTATCTAATTCCATGCCCATAATCTCTGGAGCGATTTTAGCCAAGTACGGGCCATATTTACGCATTTGTTCTTTAGTTTTTTCATCTGGTTGTAAACCGTGCTTGCTTATTGCAGTTAATGCTCTAAGCGTTCTTGAAGGATCATCTCTAAAAGAGTTTTCATTGATAACTCTTAACAATCCCTTTTCAATATCATCAATTCCATTTAAAGGATCTACAATCTCTCCGGTTTGAGCGTTTACGGCAATTGCGTTTGCAGTAAAATCTCTTCTTTCTAAATCTCTTTCAATTCGAATAGACGGATCACTTTTAAATTCCCAATCTTTACTTTCTTCTCCAACCTTAGTTTCTATTCTTGGTAAAGCAATTTCTACTTCTTCGTTTTGATATCTAAACCTATATACTGGAAACTGTTTTCCAGTTTTATTTAATGTTGCATTTGGGAAATTACTTAATACAGACTTAATTATATCTTCGTCTACTCTTGCTACCAAATCTATGTCTTTTGGTTTCTTTTGAAGAAGAACATCTCTAACCGCTCCACCAACTACATAAACTTCTCCAAATGGAGATAATAGTTCAACAACTGTTTTTGCCGCAGGATTATTTCTTACTAATCTTAGTATATATTCACTTAGATTATCCATTTAAATTCCTCTTCGCCTACTTGTATCTGGGGCAAATCCTTCAGAACCCCAACTATCTTCTCCCTTATAAGGTTCTGTAGTCGCTAATAAACCTTCTTGTACCCTTTCCCATCTTTCGAATTCTTCTGTGCTAGGTTCTGGCGGCATCATATAAAAGTTTATTTGCCCACCAGCAATTCCTCCTGCTCCAGCGTCTGGATTTTCATTCATATAAATAGTATTTTTTGCATATTCTAATAAATTAATTAATTCATTCATGCTTCTTTCCAAAAATCTAGAATTATATGATCCAAGTTGAAATCTGTCATTGAACATTTTATTTATTGGATTTACAATTGCATTTAATCCTGTTTCTTTAGCAATGTAGTATACAATATCTCTTAGTTCTCTAAGTTTTGTTTCATACAGACCAGAATCATCAACTTCTTTTCGCAGAAGGTCTTGTTGTATCAATTTTCTTTCTTTATCCGAATCACTATCTCCCGGCTGAATTTGTTTTTCTTCAAGTTCTAAAGGAGGTCCAGTTAATGTATTTTCATTTTGATTAAACCAAATTGTTCTTTGAATAGGAGAGTTTAAATTTCTTTCAAAAAAATTTCTCGCCAATTCTTTTATTTCTTCAGACAAATTAATTGCATATTGAACATAATTTATTAAATATGTTCTTGATTGATTAATTTCTTCTTTAGGCATTGATTTTGGCTCTATTTGAAATTCAACGTAAGAATTTTCAAAGTCGTAATTATAGTTCCAACTTCCATATTCACTTTCTAGACTTTTAGAAATTTCTGAATCATCAAACAAATGGTATATATCATTTACCGAAGTTGTATAATCAACACTTGAAATTAAATCTTTTAAAACTATTCTAATTCCATTTAAAATTGCAATTTTGTTTTTTTTGTTTTCTTTGTAAAACATAGATGTTTGTTTTTGTACATAAAAATCAAAAGCATTTACATAGGTATTAATAATTTTTTCAATTTGTCCTGTAGAAATAGAGGTTAAAATAATATATGTTCCAAGTCCTTTTACTGATTCATAAAAATCCCATATTTCATCTGAAATATTATTTTCTTCATCAAAAAGCAAATTTTCGTATTTTTCTACAATAGAATTTATAAAATTAAAAACATTTGAATATGACCCGTCAAAAGTATATGGCTCTACTATTCTAACGAGAGCATATCCATAGTCATCTCTTTCTAGTTCCTCTACCGGGGTGTCTTCATCTGGATAATAATAATTCATCATATCAAACAAATAAGCGCTCTCGCCATAGTCACCTTCTACCCATTGCCAGAGCGTTTCTAATTCATCACCACTAGATATTTCGGGTATATTTGAAAGTCCCCAAAAAACATCTGGTTCCATATGATATTCAGTTGTTTCTATATCTTCTTCTGCAACGGGCAAATCGCTCTCATAATAAAGACCACTTCTTTGTCCTTCTGGTTTATCAAACCAATCGTGACCAGCACCATATGCCGCAACTGCTTTGAGTCCTTTTATTTCTTCTTCATAAGCCCATCGGGGGTAATCAAATGGAAGTGGTATGCTTTTTATTGCCTCTTTGTGTTGTTCGACTGCATCTTCTGTGCTTGATGCGTTATAAACATACTCTTTACCATTTCTTGTTCTGACTATATATTTATTTGGATTTTTGCTTTGTCTTTGAAAACTTTCTTGTCCGAAGAAAGCATTTAAAATCTTTTGTTCATTTTGTCTTACGGCATGATCCTGACGACCAAACGCTTGTCCCAGAATCACCCCTTCTTTATCTAATTCCAAAGTTGTCCAAGGAACTCCATCCGGGTCGCGCACAGAATAAACAGTATTAAGATCTTCATCCCTTCTTCTAATATGAGGCTGTTCCCAACTTCCAATACAGTGGTTACATATCCTTCCTTCTAATTCTAAATCGTCTGTACTTTCAAGTCGGTATACTCCCCAAACTCCCGGTTTTGCTTTTTCGGGATTACCTTTTTTAACTTCAAAAGTAAAAACAGGACTATCTGATTCGTATGCGACTTCTCCTTCTTTAAATTGTCTTAATAATTCTTTATATTCTTCTCTTTCTTTTGTTTCTGTTTCTATCTGACGAAGAGAAAGGCTTAGTTCATTAAAACTATCCATTCCTTCTAAATTTGTAGGAAATCTTAAGTCTTTATATTCATTTAAGAGATATTGAAGCCTTATACTGTTCATATATTGAATTGCATTTACGGCACCTTCAAATATAGTATTTCTAGCCGGATAGTTAGACCTGTTTTGTACATAGAAATCTAAAACTTCTTCTGGACGCATTTTAAATATTGATCCGTCTAAAATCATATCTAATATATTTTCAAAATTTTCTACATAGTTTCCATATCTATCGGTTAATAGCATAGAAACTTTATTTAAGGTAGTCAAAAACCCAAAATCTAGATGATTATCTTTTTTCATTTCTTTAATTTTTTGATTAAAAAGATTTTCAATTTTTTGCAATTTATTGTTTAATTGATTATTGTCTGAGTTTTGTAAACTAAACCACCAGCGCCAACTAAAATCTATTTCTTCATCTAAAGAAATATCTGTGTAAAGTAAGCGATCTATTGTCCCAATAAACTCTGATTCGGCGCTCCAGTCATATGATTCGCCAAGAAACTCATAGTTTTCACTATTAATAAAATCTCCAACTTTTGTATTTTTACCAAAGTTTCCCGTCCAAAGTTTTCTAAAATCTTCTTTATAAGATTGTAAATAATCTTTATCTCTATATAAAGGATCAGTTGGTCCACTAAAAAGATACATTCTATATGCATTATTATTGATCATCACATCATTTCTTTGTACTGCTTTTTTGTACAAAGAAATAATTCCTCCCCAAAATTTAATGCTTTCTTCCGTTAAAACGCCCATATCAACAATAGATTGTAAACGCTCTTTCCAAACGGGGTATCTTTTATTCCATTTTGATTCTTCACTGATCTGCTTATCAAGGATTTTTTGAGCGATTTGCTTTATCTTGGATTCTTCACCCTCGTTGCTATTTTTATTAAAACTGAATTTAAAATCTTCACTATCGGTTTTATTTATATTATTATAATATTGAGCAACTGCTTTTAGGTCTTTTTTGCCAAAGGTGCAGTCGCAAGGATACCCTTTAGAGTTTAGATGTGTTTTTTGACGAAAAGATCTATTATAAAAAGTAGATTCATAATAATAATTTACAAAATCGTCTTTTGTAAATGCTTCTTTTTGAAAAGCAATTCTTTGTCCAACATTTTTTAGGCGATCAAATGTTCCGTTATTATCTAAAAATTTATAAATAACATTACCTTCGCTGTAATCGCCATAGTCAATCTGATCTTCTTTTCTTTTTTGATGCACTTTTTTATACATTGCCTTAGCATCTTCATATTTATGATTATCAATCAAAGTATTAATTTTGTCAGATACCTGAACCCCCATTAGAATCCAATCAGGCTTTTCTTTTTTAATATCTGTAGTTGGTCTTTTTGGTTTAAGAACCCATTCGTTTTTTTGAAAATCCCACGCGCTTCTAAGACCGAGAATAAAAAGGTCTTCAATGTCTACACCAATTGGTTGAACAAAATGTTGATATTGGTGTTTAGTTCTAGGAAAGAAGGTGCCGTCTAAAGATTCAATCACAATAGCAATAAGATCTGCACGATCTTCTTCATCAAACTCGTCGGCGTTACAAACAATAGAAATGTCTACATCTGATTTTTCCGAATATTGATATGTACAAAGAGAACCTGTTAAATAGAAATCAAAAGCATATGGGTTAAAGTTGTTTTGTCTAAAAACTTCTCTAACGTGATCTAAGTGATATTCAAAAAAAGCACTTTTGGGAGTCATCCCGTTAAATACATCTTGATCTAAAGTGTCATGAATTGGATCTAAAATATTAGATTCTTTTTGAATTAAATCCTGTTCCACTTCAATACCTTCCAGTTTGATTCTTTCGTATTGTTAACCCAATTTTCATAAATTTCTTGCCAGTTCACTTTGGACTCATCTAGCCAATGATTTGCTATATCTGTCGGTTCAGGAATTCCCATTAGGCCATAAACAATCTCTCGCATTTTTCTAATATAATCTTCTTGAGCCTCTGGATCGTCTGGATATCTTCTTTCAGCATCGCTTCGCCATTTTTGATCATCATTTTCTAATTGCATTAAAATTTCTTCTTCATCGGTATATTCAGCAAAATCGTTTCTAAGTTGTTCATTATATGGACCAATTACTCTTTCGATTGCTGCCATAGCAAAGTCATCAACAGAAATATTTTTCTTTGCTAACTCCGTGAAATACAAATAGTCATCATAATCGTTTTCCATCATAAGATTAACGTTCCAAGTTTCCCAGTTTGTCCAGCCATTATGATCTGAGATTTTATTCCATTTAGACCCTTTCCACCAACTTTCGGGTTCCCACTTATCTAGAATTTGATTTTTTCTTTGTAAAGAATAAACTTCATCGTAACCTAATTCTTCGTTTACTTTTTCAAACCAATGACCTAAAATTTCATCAAAGTCTACTTTCAGAATATCATCAATTCGTTCTGTTTCGTCACAGGTTCTGTTATGTACATCAATAACCATTTCTTCAATTTTTTCACGCCAAACTTCTTTTAATTCAAAAAAAGTTTCACTTGGGTATTTACTAATGGCTTTTTTTGCTAAATCTAAAAAATATTTATATATATTAAATTCGTTTTCCATAATGTTATTTGTCAAAAACGTTTCCCAGTTTGTCCAGCCTCCATAGTCAGAAACTTTTTCCCATTTAGAAAACAAATTAAATGAATTGCCAAATTCTCTTAATAGTAAAGATCGAACTTCATTCCAGTTTATCATTCCCTCATCTATGATATATTCCGCAGGATCAAATGGAACTCCATCCATTTCCCATTTATCCATCATTGCTTGAGTTAAAGAATTAGCAAGTTGTTGATCGCCTCTTGATATATTATTTGCAAAATATTCTACATAAGCAAAAACTTCTTCTTCTGATAAGGCTCTCCATTGCTTTGCGTTTCTAGGAAGGTTGTCAGGGAATTGCTTAAAAGTGTTTTGATTAAACTTCTTTATAAAAGGAATAAAGTATCTTCTTACATCATCGGGAGTAGGATTTGCTTCAAAAAGTTTATCTAGATTTAACATACTATCTTGACCATGTTCAGCAATTAAAAACTGGGCGACCAACTTTTCTTCTTGACTTGAGGCAAGTCTAACGTTTGAAACTTTATTTAAACTCACTACCTCTACTCTTTCTCTAACAATCTCTTTATCTGGTTCAGACGCTTTCCATAGACGAACAAAATAATCTAAATTTATTGGAACTTTAACATCTTCTTTATATAAAGAAATAGATTTATCAGCAGGAAGATAGTCTCCTGTGATATAATTATCTTCTAGGGGTTCTTCAAAATCAAAATTATTTACAAAGTGAATTTGATCTTGATCTATATTCCAAATAAATCTATATTGCATAATTATTCTCTTTAGATATCTATATCTTAAGGCTTAGAATAACAACCTTATTTAGTGAAAAAGGGGTCATTACTTAAATGTTTCATTTACCTATTATTTTATCAAATAATAACGCTGTAGTCCCAGAAGTTGCTCACAATGGAGATGCTGGTCTTGACTTGGTTGCCTGTGAAGACTATACTCTATACTTGGGTGAAGTAAATTCAGTTAGTACCGGGATAGGCATTGCTATTCCATTAGGATATTGCGGATTAGTACTTCCGCGCTCTTCTATGGGCAAGAAAGGCATTATCATCCCTAACGCTCCCGGACTTATTGATTCTGGATACCGTGGAGAAGTAAAAGTAATGCTTTTAAATTTGTCTAACAATATCTATAAGATTAAAAAGGGAGACAAGATCGCGCAATTAGTTATTGTTCAACATGAGCGCGTTTCTCTTGAAGAAGTTAACGAACTTCCACCTTCACACGACGGTAGGGGTGTCGGCGGGTTCGGATCTTCTGGAAAGTAAGATCTAAATTATTTTTAGTTACTGTAATGTAAAGTGTACTTTGTTGTATTTAAAGGAGCGTAGAATGGAAGAGAACGAGAAGCAGCAAAAGTTTAGTCCGTCTGGACTTGGAGAGATTATTTTTAAAGAGAGATACGCTAGAAATGAAGAAGAGACTTGGGAAGAAGCCTGCGAAAGAGTTGCGCGTCATATCGCTGACGCAGAGACTAATGGAAAAGTTAACAAGTACTCAGAAAAATTTTATGAGGAATTGGTAACAAATAGGTTTATGCCCGGTGGTCGTATTTGGTACGGGGCTGGTCGTCCAAAGGGACAGTTACTTAACTGTTTTGTTATTCCAGTAGACGATTCCCGAGAAGGTTGGGGAAAGATGCTTTATGACACTACTGTTATTTCAGGTTTAGGTGGCGGCATTGGAGCAAACTATTCAAAGCCCCGTCCTCGCGGATTCGCAATTAAGGGAACTGGTGGAGTATCAACAGGTGCTGTGTCTGCTATGAAGATGCAAGACGGTATCGCTAATGAACTTCGTCAAGGCGGTGGGCGTCGTGCTGCTCTTATGCAGTGCCTTAATATTAATCACCCAGATCTTGAAGAGTTTCTTCACGTTAAACTAGATCGTCAAGAACTTGAAAATGCAAACATTTCTGTTGTTCTTAATATGCCAACAGAAGAATTTGTAAGATTAGTTCAAGAAGATGGTGATATTGTATTAGAATTCAATGGACTCCCAACTGGTGAAATCCTTAAGGCTAAAGAAGTTTGGGAGACTCTTGTAACAAATGCGTGGAATTCTGGTGAGCCGGGTGTTCTTAATGGGCACCTTGCAAACAAGATGAACAACATATACTACTATGAAGAACTTATTTCTACTAATCCTTGTGGTGAAATTTGGTTAGGCGCATATGATTGTTGTGATCTTGGCTCTTTGGTCCTTCCAAGATTTGTTAAGGACGGAGAATTTGATTGGGACCAGTTTGATGCTTCAATTCGTCTTGCTGTTCGTTTCTTAGATAATGTACTTGATGTTAATCATTTTCCTCTTCCTGAGATTCAAGAGAAGTGCCACATGAACCGTCGCCTTGGCGCTGGCGTTATGGGACTTCACACTATGCTTTTAAAATTGGGTCTTCGTTACGATTCAGAAGAAGGATTTGAATTCGTTAATAAACTATTTGAGTTTTACAAGAATGTAGCCTATGATGCTTCTGCAACTCTTGCTGCTGAGAAGGGACCATTCCCCGGTTTTGATCGTGACAAATATTTGCAAGGTGGTTTTGCTAAGACGCTTAAGCGTGGTATTCGTAACAAGATCAAGGCTCACGGTCTTCGCAACTGTGCCCTTATGACTATTGCTCCTACCGGAACTACTTCTATGGTATCTGGTGTAACTAGCGGCATTGAGCCTTTGTTTGCTCCCGTATACTGGCGTCGTTATCGTGTTAGCGATGAAAAAGGTCGTGACCAGAAAAAACAAGAACTTGTTATTACAGATGAATATAAGGAGTTTGGTGAGATTGCCGTTGGTGCTTATGACATTCCTGTAGAAGCACATTTTGAAATGCAGAAGACTGTGCAAAAGCACATTGATAATGCAGTATCAAAGACAATTAATCTTCCAAAAGAGTATCCACTTGACAATCTTAGCGACTTATGGTTACAATACCTTGATTCATGCAAGGGAACAACTATTTATCGTCAAGGTTCTCGCGGAGAAGAGCCACTAGAACACATTCCTGTAGCAGAGGCTAAAAAGATTATTGAAGAGCAAGGTATTGTCATTGAAGGATCTAACTTTGCTGAACTTAATTCTCTTGAGTGTGTTGGTGGGGTTTGCGATATTCCAGATTTAGAAGAAGTTGCTGCTGCATAAGGTTAGTTGCTATAATTAAATAGCAACGTTCGGGAGTAGTTCAGTGGTAGAACAGTCGGCTGTTAACCGATATGTCGCAGGTTCGAATCCTGCCTCCCGAGTATGCGGATATAGTTTAGGGGTAAAACGTTGGCCTTCCAAGCCATATTCGTCGGTTCGATTCCGACTAGCCGCTTGCAGTATGATATAATGTAAAAAACAGATTGGAGTATGATATGGTTAATGAGCGTAAGAAGAACACAGATCCTCGCAAGGGGACTCCCGAAGTACTTCATCCAAATAAGTCAGAGCAGGATCGCATGCCTTCGGCAGAGCGTCCTCGCGTTAAGAAAGCCCAACAGTGGGCAGATCAGATGCAAAAGGATAGACCAAGCGGTATAGGATTAACAGGTTAATAATCCTCTCCGTGTAACTCAGTGGACAGAGTAACGGACTTCTAATCCGTAGGTCGCAGGTTCGAATCCTGCCACGGAGGTTTGGGCGAGTAACTCAGTTGGTCAGAGTGCCTGCTTTACACGCAGGAAGTCGGGGGTTCAAGTCCCTCCTTGCCCATGAGGGGAAGTGGTGAAATTGGCAGACACGACGGACTCAAAATCCGTTGCCGCAAGGCGTGGGGGTTCAAGTCCCTCCTTCCCTACTGGCCCATCGTTCAACGGTTAGGACGCGACTCTTATAAAGTCGTAATCTGGGTTCGATTCCCAGTGGGCCGATGAAAAGAACTAATATGAGCATACATGACAAAAAGAAATAAGGGGGCGTGGCGGAATTGGCATACGCAGAGGACTTAAAATCCTTAACCTGTAAGGTTTGTGGGTTCGACTCCCACCGCCCCTACTAAAAAAATAGTGCATAATTATTTTCTATTACGGAAACTAATAACAAAGGATTGCGACTATGGTTGAAGAAGAAACAATGACTAATGATATAGATTATAGACCAATGGATGATCCGTTTGATGAGTTCCAAAGGGCTAAATCTGACTACATTCATATAAGTAAAACTTATAAAAATTATTTTTCTGCTGAATCATACCTAGAAGCAGAAGAAAAAGCATGGATAAGATTACAAAATGCTTTAAAAGATCCAAACTTAGAACTATAAAAACTATTTTGGTTTTGATATAATCAAACTTATAGGGCGCATTCGTCTAGTGGTCTAGGACTCGGGACTTTCATTCCCGCAACAGGGGTTCGAACCCCCTATGCGCTATCACTATTTAAAAATAGGAGGAATAATGGCAAGAGCAAAGCATCGGTGGCGTAGACAACGTGATCAAATGTGGGCGTTAATAAATAAAGTTGAACGTCAACGAAAGCATCAAGAAATGCTAGAAGAGCATAAAAATATTAAAAAGGCTGGGTTGCGACCCACTAAACAAGAAGAAGTACAAGTTACTGAATAAGTTTTACTCCGGGATCGTCTAATGGTAGGACAGAAGGCTTTGGACCTTCTAATCTAGGTTCGAATCCTAGTCCCGGATTTTATTTATCTTTTATTACTAAGCATAAGTAATAGAGGATAATATTATGAATATCTATATACTTTCTTGGGTGCTTGCAGTACTCAGTTTAATTGGAATGTGGAATGTAGGGAAATACCGACTTTGGGCTTGGATTTATTTAGGTTGCCTAGAAATCCTTTGGACTTTTTATGGTATAATGACTAAACAATACGGATTTATCTTACTCACCGTTGGATACATAACGATTTATGTGATAAACTATAAAAGATGGAAACAGAAAGAAAACTAATTGAATTGGCAGTGGTATGACTGGTTTTTCTTTGTAGTCCTTGTTATAATATTCTTATGGTTTTTATATTGGGGACTTAAAGATTAATATATGGCTCTATGGCGTAATGGCAGCGTAGGGGACTTTTAATCCTTCAGGTCTAGGTTCGAATCCTAGTGGGGCCACTATGACTAATCAACAAATATTATATGCAATAGAAAAATATCCTGATAATATGATATCTTCAATTGAAGTTATATGTGATATCTATAACATAGACATTTTTCATGCTTATGCTATAGTTCAAGATGAGCATGGACCGTTATATGATAACTCTCCATTATTAAAATAATATAGAGAAAGGACTGTAATTTGAATACAGCCACTGACAGCCGTAATGTTATTGATTACTATAAGTATTGGAATGAGGATGCTATTAAGGCATCTTTAGATAAGGTGAGGTTTCCGTTTGTTGTTGCAATCGAAAACTTTGACAAGGATTTTAATATTTCCACTACCATTCGTAATTGTAATGCTTTTACTGGAAAAGAAGTATGGATTCTTGGGCGTCGAAGGTGGGACCGTCGCGGTGCTGTCGGTACTCATCACTATGAGCATCTTAAGTTTGGTGCATCTCTACAGAATACGGTAGATGCTCATCCTGACTATCGTGTGGTAGTATTTGAAAACTACAATAATGCACAGGATATCCGTGAGTATGATTGGAACGAAAAGACTATTATGGTTTTTGGGCAGGAAAGCATTGGAGTTACCGACAAGGCTATGGATCTTGCTGACGACGTTGTTTATATTCCTCAGTTTGGATCTACCCGCTCTCTTAATGTTGGAGTGGCTAGCGGTATCGCAATGTATTCTTATATTCAGCAGTTTGGAGGTTGATAATGAGTTATCGAATTAAAGAAATTCGCACTACATTGGCACAGGCTAATTATTATCCAGCAGGGTTGAGTGCAGATCTAGACGCGCAGTTGCGAGATAAGATGCAAAGCGATATTGAATGGTTGTTGAATGAACTTGAACGTCTGCTAAAGGAAACAGTATGAGTGACCGCCTCGCAGAGATACGCGCACGGCTGGATGCGGCTCCATCGGCTTGCGACTGGTGGGTAGAAAAACTTCCAGATAAGGAGTAATTAATGGCTAATAAGATTGAAGAGTTTCTTGCTGTAACTGAGAATATGGCAGAGCGCTCTACACTTAAGCGCTTTCAGGTCGGTGCCCTTATCCATAGAGATGGAGAGATTAGTACCGGATGGGCGCATATGTCCGATCTTAAGTTGCAGAGTTATATTTCTATTCATGCAGAGATTCATGCCCTTTGGAGGGCTAACCCTAAGTTCCTTGAAGGAGCAGATTGTTTTCTTGTAACTCTATCTGCCAAGAGTAAGAATCGCACTAATAGCAAGCCCTGTAAGTCTTGTATGGCCCACCTTTACGATGCGGGTATTCGTAAGGTCTATTATTCTGTAAGTAATGATGAATATGGCGAGATTGATTTTAGGCATGGTTTTCCTGATATCAAGATGATTAAGGCTCGCACGGCAGAAGATTGGAGTAATAATTAGATGTATGACTATCTAGTGGTTGGAGCAGGATTATTTGGAGCAACGTTTGCTCGCATCATGACCGATTCTGGAAAAAGTTGTTTAGTAATTGATAAGCGAGAGCATATTGGCGGCAACGTATATACAGAAAAGCATGAGGGCATTCATGTTCATAAATATGGTCCTCATATTTTTCATACATCAAATCAAGATATTTGGGATTTTGTAAATAAATATGCAGAGTTTAATAATTATACTCATAGGGTTAAGGCATTCTATAAAAGAAAATTTTATACTTTACCTTTCAATTTAAAAACATTTAATGAAATTGCTAATGCTTCTAGTATTAAACAATTGCAAGGTTGGATTGAACAATGGAACGAACTACCAAACAAACAATCTAATTTAGAAACTTGGGCAATATCACAAGTAGGTCCAGAAGTTTATAAAACGCTTATTAAAGGCTATACAGAGAAGCAGTGGGGCAAACCTCCGTCAGAGTTGCCAGCAGATATTATTAAACGTCTTCCTATTCGTATGACTTTTGATGATAACTATTTTAATGATACTTATCAGGGTATCCCAGTAAACGGATATACAGATATGATATCTAATATTCTTAAAGATATTCCATATCTAACAAATATGCCATATGCTCATCATCTTAAAGAATTGGCTCATAAAGTCGTTTACACAGGACCAATTGATGAGTTTTTTGATTATGAACTGGGTAAACTTGAATATCGTTCATTAGATCTTGTAAATGAAGTTTATGAGTCTGAATATTATCAAGGTTGTGCCCAAATAAATTATACAGAAAAGTTTATTCCTCATACGAGAATTGTTGAGCATAAGCATTTCTACCCCGGACTAAAAACAGACAAAACAATCATTACTAGAGAATTTCCTACAAAGTTTGGCGAACCTTATTACCCAATAAACGATAAGAAAAACAACGATCTATATAATGAATATAGAAAAATGGCTAAAGTAAAAGCACCAAAAGTTATTTTTGGAGGTAGGCTTGGCAACTATAAATACTATGATATGCATCAAGTTATTGGACAAGCAATGAAATATGCTAAACTAGAAAAAGAAGAAAAAACGAACAATTAAATAGTGGTTACTTGGGGATGAATTAGTTTCGACCTATAGAGAAGCCAAATCAATCAGCGGTTAGTTACCTCATAACTCCTGCTTGGATAAGCAAATAAACATAAATGGCAACTTAAATGAAGTCATCGTTCCAGACACTTTCCCCGCCTCATGGGTAGAGGAATTTGCTGGAGTAGCCGCTTAGTCTACAACTACTAAGCACAGTAGTAAACCGAAGTACAATGTAGTATAATATGCTGTATAAGTTGATTTGAGGGAACTATATGGGACACCGGGGCAGAGCCGGTCATCTCCATACAACGCGGGGTGGAGAAGTGGTTATCTCGTCGGCTTCATGCGTCGAAGATCGAAGGTTCGAATCCTTCCCCCGCTATATGTTACATAACAAAAATAAAATTAAGAAGGCCCGCATAAAGCGGGCCTTTATTTTTGGGTTAGTAACACTAATTGCAAACTTACTATATAAGAAAGGAGTAGTATATAAGAAGATGATAGGACAGTTTATTATTATTTATAGCGCCGCTTTGCTTGACATACTGTATGGTGCTGCTGCTATAATACATAAAGGAAAGGATGAATAATGGAAGTATGGATTAGAGATAATGAAAGTGTGGCTCTTTTATATAGAGTCCATGAAGAAGAGCGCACAATGTTTAAAGAATTTGCATTTGATTTTTACCAACGCTCACCCCTCGGATGGGTAAAAATTGGCAACACGCATAATTTTTCATCAAAAAAGACCGCCATTAAAAGTTTGTCTAGAATGGGTTATCAGAAAGATCCTGATCAGAAAGATCTATATCCAGTTGGGGATCTTCTTTCGCTATAAGAAGTTCAAGAGTTTGCTCTGATTCTTCCTCTACCTCTCTCATTATGGCTAAAATATTCTCTAAAGAAAAATCTATCTGGTCGTAAGAGGGGTTTCCAATAGATAGATGCATAATTTTTTTACACCATTCTATTGCCTCTTTAACATTATAACGATCAGATAGTTCCTTCTTAATACAGCGTGGGGGACGAACTCCAATAAAAAATGCATGAGTTCCTTCTTTGTCTTTTAGAAAGTCCTCAAGCATATCTGCTCGTATTTCTTCTGTTTGGTTATTAGCAAAAGAAGAGATGAGTAAGTTGCCCTTACCCTTTGGTTCAATAAGATAAATACCTTTTTTATCTTCTATACTAAGTATTTGTTCTTCTATTTCTTGAAAAGAACCATATTTAATAATCACTATTACATTATATCATGTTTTAATAATATAATTCATTACTAGATAGGGTGGCATATTTGTGTGAGAAGATCCCCCACCAGTATTATTAATTGTCACATTTGCGTATCCAGTATTTGTTGTTAGCGACCCGTTTGCTCCATAAGTGGCAACATCAAATGCTCCAGTATCACCACCACCTAAACTATCACCACCAGCACTTGTTGGGTATGTATGAGTGTGACCAGAATCTGTTGCAACGTGAGAGTGAGAAGGTATTTGTGTTACATCAAGAGTAACATTTTCTGTTCCTCCAGCATCTCCTTCTGACCTTCCATTTCCCGTACCGATAGGCATACGAGTAGAAAGATCTGGAACATTAAAGGCAGTACCACTACCACCATAATTGTATTGAACAACTGCGAATAAATCTGGGTAATCTGCTGTACCGATAGATGCTCCATCGCACAATAAGTATCCACTAGGGGCAGAAGTTCCCGCATAAGGTAAAACGGCTCCTACTGGGTTAGCGTAACTATTTAAATGGTTTAAATTGTCTCTTACTTCTGTATTCCACATTGTAACGGTTAAAGTTCCGTTACCAACGGCAGTAGATGGTGTTGTGTAACTCATTTTTGTTCCTTAATATTTATCCTAATCATTACCAAAAGTAGACTCATCAAATATAGCCTGATCGAATATAATTCCTTGATTTGTATCTTCTGTTGCTGAAAAAGAATCGTCAACAGTAATTGATCTGCTAGACAATTCTCTTAATCTCCCCATCTTTGCATAATGAGGAATTATTTCATATCCATATATCCAAGCGTTTGTTGTGTATGCTCTTGCTCTAACTTTTAATTTATTATATTCAGAAATTGCTGCAATATAATCCTTATTTATTTCATTTTGATCAAGAACTTCTTGATGGATAGAGATATTATCTATGAATATAAACGGGTAGTCTGGATTAAAACTATTAAAAGTATTATGAGGAATAGTTGCTGTTGGTCCCGGTATTTTTAATTTATAATCAAAAATTAGATCTGATGACAAGTTTTCATTAGCGATCAAATCTCCATCCCAGTATAAAGTTAAAATACTTCCGTGATAGTCATATGTAAAACATGCTGTATGCCAATTTTGATCGTTCCAAGTAGGAACAGTTGCAGTTACTGTTCCTACATTATTAGAAGTAAAGACTAAATTGTTTGTATTTTGAATTGAGAAAGACCAACTATTTGTATCAGAAGCAAGAGCATCTTGACAAGAAAGAATTGTAATATCATTATTAATTGTGTCTGTATAAAATCTTATTGAACCAGTTATATTTGTTGCAGAACCCACTCCAATTCCAAATATTTCTCCTAAAGTTACAGTTCCTCTTGTTTCTAAATAACTTTCAGTACCTCCATAAATTGCAATTGCTTTGTTATTTTTAAACTTTTTAACACTTTCAGGAATATAATAATCATTTGCTCCAACAGAACCTACTCCAGAAATTGCAATTGACTCTCCTGTTGGAGATAACCAGCCGGGAGTATTCACAAGATAGTCATTTAGGCTACCAATACTTGTTGTTATAAATTCTCCAACCGTATAACTAACGTCGTCTTTTGGCAGCACATATCCAGCATCCCCTGTATTAAATTCCCAAAGTATATAAGGATTTTTATTAATGATTGATGTATAGTAATTTTGAGATGCAAAATTGATAGATTTGTATTCTCCATTGATTGCATCTAAAAATGGAACATAAGTTCTTCCGTCGTTATTTGATGCTTCCCATTCTACTGCCTCTAGCGTTAGTTGAACATCTTCAATCCAAAAATATCCATAGGGATCTGTAATGGGTGGGATAGGTTCTATTTCTCCATAATGACCAATTTCTAAAACAAATTGATTATTATAAAGCACATTAGTTGATAATGGAATATCAACTTCATTCCATTCGTTTGGTACAAGATCGGGCAAATCTTGAAGATAAAGAACTCTTGTTTTATTTTCGTTCCAAAATACAATTCTAAAATCTCCAACATTTAATAAATCATTAAATCTTATTTTTGTTTTAAATATAAGTTTTGAAAAATCATTAATTTTTAATTTTGACTTATATTGAACAGCAGCAATTTTTGCATCTTCTTTTTTAATAATTTTAAGAGATTTTGATCTATAAAATATATTTGTATCTTCTTCTACAACAACATCATCAATATCTGCATTTTGTGGATTTGCAATAAAGCCGCATTCTGTTTTTCCTGAAAAATTAAAATTGTTAGTATTTTGTACTCTTTCAAAATCTTCAATATTTCCAGATAGTAATTCAATATCTGGAACAGAACTTGAAAATAAACTGACTGCTTTTACAGGACTATAAGAATTAAAAGTTTTAGATTCATATTCTGCAAGAACTGCTTCTTTTGAATAAATGTAATCTACATTAAATCCACCTACTTCAGAAGGTTTAAATTGATATCCTGCATACCCTTTACCATAATCATCTAAATCTATATCTAAGACTTTGCCTCTAAGCCAAGGATTAGAAATATTTTGTTTTCCTGTTTCAATAATTCTTTCTTTTACAAAACCAGAGCCATCTTCACTTGAAAATAATATTGATTCCCATTTATTTCCAACAAAGTTTGTTACAAAAAAATAATCTCCTTGCGTTATGGGTTCGTCGTGGATAATATTAAAAACTTCATTATCTAAATTACCTAAATGGTCTTCATACATTTTAATTTCTATATTATTTGATGTAATTAACAATTTAGAACGTAAATATGAATTAGCGTCTGCTGCAATCGTAGGATAAAAAGCAGTCCCGGGATATACACCGCTGGTACTTGGATAAGTAACACTACCACCACTAATAGCCGCTGTTCCAAAAATAAAATCAGGATTTACTCTCCCAAACATGGAAAATTCTGTTGTTCCAGAACTCGGCGCAGTCTGCAAACTAATTTTTGCAACATATGTAAAATCTTTAACTTTTAAACCATTTTGTATTAAAACAGGCATATCATTTTGAGATACAGTGGGCCAAGTTTCTCTACTCAAAACTCCAGTTTTATTATTTACATTAGCATAAGAGTGTGAATATGTGGTTGGAACCATTTTTAGTTGACCAGTTCTAAATACAAAAGACCCACCATTGCTAACTATATTAAATTTAATTCTTTTTAAAGATGAAAGATCAACGACTCCAGAATCAGGAATTGATTGATTTGTCAAAACATTTCTATTAATTTTCCATAAATGGTCTGCGGTCCCAGCGTCAATTATTGGTATCTCTAATTCGCTTGAATCAAATGGTATTGTAACAGTATTTGCAGGGTCTAGATTTAAAGAAGAACTAAAAGTGACAGTACTAGCGCTTAAGTCTATTGTTGTAGGATCTGCTGTACCCGGTAAGTCCCATAATGCCATTTGAAGGTAATGAGTTCCTGTACTAAAAGAACCTTCTAATAAATTATCATCATAAATAGTTTCAAACTCAACTGTTCCATTAACTGGAACAGCAATTCCGTCGTCATAATTTCCATTAGCATTATTATTGATAGGGACTCCAGTTTCTAATTGAAATTGATTTTGAGAGTTTGCTATAAACTGAGTATAGTCATTTAAAGTTCCCTGATTTATTCCAGCATACACCCAATTTTCTTGGTTTTTTGTTAAAACAGTTCCTATTGTTGGGACAGACCCATTAGTAAAATAATATTCGTTACTAATTGCCCATTTTCCATCTACTTTTTGTTGGTAATAAGTATGGTACTGCTGATCATAGTTAGAAATTGAAACTTCTTTTATAAAAAGATTACATGCTCTAACTGTATAAGAAGGATCAGAAAATAATTCTACAGTTCCACTACCATCTGAGACTAATCCATATTCTAAATATGCCATTTAAAACGCCACCCCATCAAAATTTTCAGATGCAAACTCAGGCATCACATTTTCTCCTGTAGAAATTAAAGAATCTGCGCTTAATGTCCATCTCCAATCGTTTGCAGAAAATTCATTTTTTTCAATAAAACTTTCGTCATTTAATGTAATTATATAATTTCTATCATCAAAAGTTTTAGTTTTATCTCTTTTATAAAATTTAATATCTTTAATTCCTACATAATAACCAACTTGTGCATTTCTTGGAGATTCGACAATTTTATAAGCATGACGACATTTTTTCATAAACCACATATCGGGCCAATTTTTTTCTTCTTCAATAGGAACTCTATTTGATTTAGAAGAAACATTAACTAATGTTTTTGGCAGTATGTAATTCTCTGTTTTCCAAGAATTTGTGTCTAAAGATTGCAACAATGTTTGAAACTTTGAATCAGAAACGCGATTTGTTACTGTTTGTAAAAGACTATTGTGATATAAGTTATCAACAGTATTTGGATAAAAATTAACATCAGATATTTGAGAACTACGACTAGTTTCTTGTTCTGGGTTTTTCCAGACCTGATATTCATCAAGTACTGTGCTTTTTACGTTTTCTTTAATAAAATCAACAACACTTTTTGAAATTTCAGAAGTTAATTTATCAGACTCTGGAGTTACAATTCCGGTATTAATAAAAGTAGTTTTTACTTCAGAATATTGATTAGAGTCCGTTGTTGGAGTGTTAACAACTGAGATAAAGTCTTTTGCTAGTTCTTCAACCCAAGTGGGAAATAACCGATATTTTATTTTTTCTTGAGTATTTGGAAAATTGTACGGAGTTGTTGCGAGTTTAGAAAATTCAATTTTTATATATTTTGCATAAATAGTATTAGGTAATTGATAACTCTCTTTTGATAAAACATAATGACGAGGAATGGGATTCCATAATTTGTTTTCCCAACTAGTTAAAGAGTCATCAGTTGAATAATAAAAATGCATTATACACCCGGGAGTGAGAGGATCAATAAAGATTTCATCTATTGCAACAGACTCCCCTGCCTGACTCACATCAAAGTAAAGCGCTTCAACAGCAAACTTGTCTGGGTTAATCTGACTTTTCCAATACTTATTCTTTTTTGTTTTAAATCTGTTCTCTAGCGAATATTGATTTAAAGAAGTTCTATAAGAATTGCCTAACATATCAATAGTTTGCATAGCAACAAAATCATCAATAGACGCAATAGAGTATAAAAATCTTATATTTCTCACTTCAACTGACCAATCGAAAGGTATAGAGTTGTTAAACGGAAAAGCATCATTTCTTTTATAAAATTCAATTTTTATTTTATTTGTTTCTATTAATTCAAAGTATGGATTCATATACTGCCATGAATAATTAAAAACATTTTGATAATAAACGGACAAATCAGTTTCTATATCCGTTCTATAGTTAACTTCAATCCAATCCAAAACATCTTGGGACCAATAATAGATTTTTATATCAATAGGTTTTTGACAAATTTCAAACTCTATATTGTTTACAGGCTGATTTGTTAATAAATCAATTTCTAATGTCTCTGTTATTTCAGAGGGTTTTTCTTCTGAAGCCCAGAAGAATCTTTTTTGAACAGCATTTTGTTGATTAGCAAAATATCCTACAGGATAAGATCTATCTACAGTATAGATTCCTTTATTTGTAGAAGATCTGTAAAGCCAAGGACTAAAAATGTAATTATTTTTAATTACATTCGTTAGCGCATTTTGTGGCGTGTAAGAATAATTTTTATTATCCTCTATTTCATTTAAATGTTCAAATAATTTTTTTTGTTCAAAGTTAAAAGCGCCAGTATGATAACTAGACCCAGTAATGTTAAAAATTGGAATTGTTTCTACTGTTTCACTTTTTGACTCAAAGGCAGCATACGGTGCGCTTTTTTCTTGACCCAATTCAATCCAATTGTTGGTAGATGAATAAGAGTAATCTAAAAGATTTTTACCAATTACTTTTTTATCAATATAAAAATAATTACTAGTAGATTCCATATTGTCTACATCAAAAGGCACTTCTGTTTGCAAACTTTCGCCAGAGTAAATTGATACAATCGCATTTGAAGGAACAAATCGGTTTAGAGTTTCAGTAACTCTTCTTTTTTCTTCAATAGATAGAGTTTGCTCAGATTGTGGAATTATAATAATTTCTTGAAAAGCGTTAGTTTTACTTAAATTTCGAATGCCGATTGGATCGTCAGATTGGATATCATCTAAGTATTTCCAATTTTCTTGTATATAACATTCATATCCAGAAGAGGCTCTTGAAAGAATTTTTATTCCATCGTAAGAATTTCCATACTGAAAAAATCTCATAAAATCTTGAGTTCTTGATTTAAAAGAAGCGTCTTTGTATTTAATTGAAGACCATTGTTGTTCTGTTAACAATTGATTATATGGATCATAATCATATAACTCTTTTTTTGCTCTAATTAAGCCAAATAAATTAGAAAAAAGAGTATCTATATCATTAAAATTTGTACCGTTAAGAGTTGTATAAAGGCGAGGGGCTAACAATCCTTTTTTAACTCCAAGTACACCTGAGTCGCCTAATAAAGAATATAAAAATTTATATAAAGTACTGTTTTCATTTAAATTGTAAATTTCTTCAGGAAAAAATTTTCTAATATATTCCAAAAAATCTGAAGTTGGATTTAATCCTTCAACAATTTCTCTTTTTTCTACTAATTGACCATTTGAAAGAAGAGTAAAAATATCAGCCATTTAAGACACCCATGTACCCTTTGTCTTTTGAACAGGCTTTGTTCCATCAACAGGACCAATACCATAAAGTGCAGGCAGATCAATTTCATCTAATGTAAAATCATTAGTAAAAGTTTGTTTTATACTTTCATCAGGATTAATTTCTTGAATTCCATAATAGGAAGAATAAGAAGTGCCCGCAACATCACTGGCAGTTGGAATTCTTGCATTTAAAACACCCGGAACATCATATACTAAAGCAACAATATCACTAAATTGTACAATTGCTCCAAATGGGTTTGAATTAAAATATGTACTTAATGCTGTAAATATGGCATTATTTGTCGCTTCTACATTAAAAGTATTATCATAGATAATTTCAAGATTTATAAGAAATTGTCTGAAATTAGCAGCATGAACAAGAACATCTTGATTTATTTGTTTGTGAGCGTCAATGACTCTGTTTGTCAATAAAGGCAATTTATTAAAGTAATATTCGACAGAATAAGAACTATTTGCCACAGCACTACCCATAGCAGCACTTATCTCAAGACCATCACGACAACGTTCACTATCTCTAATATTTGTTATATCCTTAGCAAGCCAATAGTCTTGATTTAATTCCCAAGTATAGCCATCTACAGTTATCTGTTCTGGAATTGAAACAACAGGAACCCATGTTAGATTTATTAAATAATTTCCATCAGAACAAACGCTACCACTAGATTGTCTAATATAGTTTTCATTATAATATGGATTATCTACTACAGTTACAAGCAAATTACCATACCCATAAATTACATCAGTAGCAAATTCTGTATTTTGACCTGAAATATAAATATCTATTTTATTTAGATTTGAATAATTTAAAGTTTCATCTAATATGTTTCTACTCCATTTAGAAATATATTCATGTTCTAGGAAAACGACTTTGCCTTCAGATAACGCCTCGGTGGGAGGTTCAATAAAATCAGTAATTTCTATATTGTCATTAAATAAAGTTAATGCAGAAATAGCAGTTCCACTTGCTGCTGAGGCAGTTATAACTGTTCCTGAAGAAGAGTAAGATATTGAAGAAGAACCTAGTGAATATATTTCATGAGTTCCATCTAAAGCAGTTCCAATTCCACTTAAACCAGTTACTGTTACAGTTCCAGTTGTTGCAATACCTTCTGTACTAGCAGTTCCATTATTAAGAGTTAAAGTAACAATATTATTAGCATCTCTTGCTACAGTTGTAACATCAAATACTGCTTCTGGAACAACACTTCCTATTTGATACCAAGTGTTGTCATATAATAAATCTCTTCTATAAACATTTTTATATTGAACAGTTCCCCCGGCAGAAGATGTTCCTGATGAATTTTCAATGTCTGTAATTGTTACAGAGCCTTGTTCTAAGACCGCAGTACCGCTTAATGGAGATAAAGAACTTTCTCCACCCGGATTATATTTATAAGTATAAGCATACTGGTATTCGCCAAAAAGATTACCACTATCTATATCTTCATAAGAAGTTAAAGACACAGTTCCGTTTGGTGCTGGATTAACTGCAAAACTGTCAACAGAAATGCTAGGATATTTTATGTCTCCCAGAGTGTTTCTAGTAAAAGTATAATCGCTATCTGGGCTATAGAATTTAGTATCGTTGTCTTTTCTGTCACTTAAATAATAATTTTGATTATAAATATATTTTGCATTTCTATTTTCAGAAACCGCAGTCCCAGATGCGTCAATTTGAATGTATTCTTCAAATTTATTTGATGCTTTAAGAATAACTGCTCTATTTGTATATTGATTAGCAACAGATAACGCAAGAAACTGATCTTCAATTCCCGCAATATTTCTAAATAAATTATTCTTAAATCTTATTTTAAGTTCGTCGTCTGTTTCTGAACTTGTTCCACCGTAAGTAGCAACTTCATTTGTGATTGAAGAAATATTACTTAGGTTTCCAGTAGAAACTGTAATTTTATCTGCGGCAACGTTTCCGTTTCCTCCAGCAAAAGTAGCCTCAATTGGAACTTTAGCAAACAACTGATTTTCTGAGAGAGTTGCATCAACAGAGGTTATAAAATTAACAGCAGGAGAGGCTGCATTCGCAACTGTACTGAGTTGAGTTCCAGCAGGAATAAAAACTGGAATGCCATTCGTTTGATTACGACTAAAAGTTACTTGACCAATTGCTCTTTTTGCAGTTTGTCTAGAAAACCCAAAAAGTTGAACAAAATCATCAAGATCAGATCCAAATTTTGTATCAATATCAAATTGATAATCTTCTATAAAACCTTGAAATTGAGTTTCAGCAAGTGCTTGAGCAACTGCATCAATAATTTTTCTTTCAGGAGTTCCTAATTCGGCGGAAATTTCAGGATCTAATAGATACAACTGATCCCTCATTTTTTTACTAAATTCTTCTTGAGTCCACATCAGATTCCTCTAACAGTTGCTTCGTTTTGTATTGGTATATTTAATCTATACAATTCACCGCTTATTGTTTCTAAATTAACAGAAATATATAAAGTATCATAATTTTTAATATAATCTATATTAAAATTATTAATAATTTCATCCTGATCATAAGTAACGATTCTACCAAACTGGTTTATTTCTTGTTCTATCCTCATTCCTTGGTAAGACTGATAATAACGAATAAGTCTATTTATTTCTGAAACAACTAAATCTTCGTATTCTTCAGGTAAAACAACCATTTCTTTATTAATCATATAAGTTTTACCTTGCTCTCCATATTCAATCAGAGAACCAAGATCTGGGTTCATAGGATCGGTGCCAACAGGATGACGAATCCAGCACATCAAATCTTGGACGACCTTTTCTGATCCCCTTACAACTTCTAAGTTATTATCATATCCTTTTGCTAAATCTCCGTTAGAGATTTTAAGGCTCCAAGTCATTTTTTATATATTCCTCTATAATTAGGTTGCGCTATTCACCACTATGTAGTCACAGTTATAGGTTCAATTCTGATCCATCTATTGAAGAAAGATGCTGTACCGGCAGGTGCATAATCTGGATCTTTTCTATACTGAATAGAAAGTACGTCATTTTTATTAAAATCTAATTTATATGTAGTACTAACGGCCTCTGGTTTATCTTTTTGAGAAGCATAAATAGTTAGTGTAGCAGCAGGAGCGGAACCATTTACAGATAAGCCTAAATTAAATCCTGTATTGTTTGCATCTGATTGTGCTTCAGCCCCTCCTGAAAGAATATATGTTCCATCATAGGGGACAGTAATTGCCGGTGCCGTTCCTACCCAAGCAGTTCCTGTGTTAGTGGTAGTGCCGGGAGTAAAGTGAACATGAGAGGGACCACCAATAAAGTTCCATTCTGTATTTAATTGATTATATCTAAATGACCAAATAAGCCTATCGTCATCATCTTCTAATAATAACTTTTCTTCTTGTCCATCAAGCAAATTTGCTGTAGAAAGTCCAGATACTAACGGTGATACTAATTTAGTTGTATAAATAAGAGTTCCTGCTGAAAATTGATTTAGAGTACCAGAACCAAATAGAGCCGTTCCGGGTAAAGTGTTTTCTTCAAGATTTCTCAAACTTGGAGCCGCTTTATTAAAATCCATAACTATTTCTTGATCTGCATCTACATAAAGAATATTTTTACTTTCTATTCTAACATCCCCCGGACTAAGATCTGTAATTTTTCTTAACTGATCATCGCTTTCAAAACGAGCATATAGATTCCAGTTGTTGTCAATTTTTTTTACAATCCAGTATTCGTCTATTCTCGGAATTTGTATATAGGGAGAATAATAAAAAGAATAGGCAAGTCTAATAGATTGCCCATACATATCTATTCCTTCAATATATCCATTTAAAGGATCACATATAGTTATTTTTATTCTATTGTATATAACTTGAGAAGGAGAATTAATAAACTGTGCCATTTTAACTTATTCCATCCAATTTATCCCATTGAGCCGCTAGTTTTTTTGTACTTTTTCTCCCATTGAGCCATTCCTTATAAGTTTGCTTTTTTCCTGTCGTACTTTTGTTCATAGGAACAACTGTCGCTGGTCGCGCTCCAGAAGGAGGTCTTACTGCGACCATACCAATAGGATCTTTTGTTTCGTCATAATCTGTCATTCCCGGAGCAATCAAAACTGCTGAAGTACTAAATCCACTAGAATAACTAAATGTATGAGTTACATCTTGAACATAAAAAGTAAAACTTTTTATATTATTTTGATAATTAGGAATTTCAATAATCATGCCGGGAAATAGTTCAGGCATAAAAGTAAATTCTGCTCTTGAAATAAATTGTTCTGCCCATTTAGTCATAAAGGTATGATATGCGTAAAAAAATTCAACAATAGGATGACGAATAGTAAGATTACTTTCTGTGTAAGGTCTTGCTCCATATTTTTCTAGAAAATTAAGAGAAGATTCTTTTTGATTAAATTCAAAATCTTCACCATCATCTGTTCTTTCTTCTTTATCTTTTTTTGTTTTATCTTTTGTCTTTTCTTCTTTATTTAATGGATAAAGAAAAGAATCTAATATTCCTTCTTGTTCAATTGTAATTACTCCAGCACCTTGTAATTTTTCATACCAATCGGAATTAGCAGAGGGGAAATTGCCAATTCCGTAAGGGTTTCCCATAATATAAACATGAGTAGTAAGATACTTATCAGAAAAATCAATTGTACATTTTTTAATTTCTAATTGACTAATTCTAAGCCACGGAGTTCTTTTTGCAATATTAAAATAATCGGGATACCAAGCAATAAAATCGCCATTTGGAAGAGAAGCAAAATTACGCATTGAACCAATTGCTATATCTTTAACACTGTCAAATAAAGGAACGTCATTTTGTAATGCTCTTTTACCTCTCAACAAAAGTGAATCAACTAGACTTCCGGGGAATTGATAAGCAACATTAAAGGCTGCTCTATTAAAATTAATTGCATCTTGATAGTTTTTAGAATCATCATTTCCGCTACTAGAACCGCCAGACACATCTGTAGATGCGCCATCTAAAAATGGCATTGGGTCAATTCCAGCAGAATATGGTGCATTATATGAACCTTTTGCCATTCCAAAATGTAAATGGGGAGGACCAGCCTTACCACTTAAACCAATTTGTTGACCTCCAGTGACTTCATCTCCGACTTTTACAATTGTGGAACTCAAATGAGCAAGATAAGCAGAATATCCAGTATTTCCTTCTAAACCAACTCTAATCCCAGCCATTTTAGGATCGCTAGAATCAAGTAGTCCTTCTTTTACTATTTTCCCACTAAAAGGAGCAAAAACAGGAGTGCCTTCAGGGACTCCCATATCAACAGCATAATCGCTTTGCCAATTGTTCTCCGGTCTCGCTTTGTGACCAGCAACGCCACCTAAATTATTCCATTTTACACCGCCTAGCGGGTTAAAAAATTTTTCACTCCCCACGACGGAAGTTCCATTACCGCGATCAGTAGTATCTTCTTTATTTGGGTTTCCTTCAGCAATAGTTTTTTGAATTTTTCCTTTAGATTTCATTTTTATAGCATAATCATAAATAGCAATTGCTATCTGCCATGCCCAATCATCGGTTTCAGGAATCCATTCTGAACTTTTATTTGGAAGTTGTAGATACGCACAAGTTGATGCCGCAGTATAGAAAAATCCGGGAATTGATCCGTTCCAAGAATTTTTTGCGGCCTCTTCTGAACTAAAACTTTGTGATCCTCTAATTGCAGTTAATCCATTGCCACTCTTTTTTGAATTAGGATTGTTCTTTGCTTTTCCTAGTAAATTGATAAAATTATTAGAATTTTTTATTAAAGATTTGTCATTTTTAATTACGTCCCGTCCAAAGATACTTGAAGGTTTCTTCCAATCAGACCCATATTGACCCGTATTCAAAGGACCGCGATAACCCTGAGTAATGCTTGGATTAGTTAAATTAGGACTGCTACCCTTTGGTGTAACATAGTAACAAAAATCTTCATCTCTATCAGAATCAGTATGATCTATTGCTAAATACAAATCTCCTTTCCAACCTTTTGTAACATCTGAATGATAAACTATTTTAATATCAATTGGATCAACTTCTTTAATTTTTTTTGATTTATTTATTCTATTTTGTGTAGCAATTATTTCATTTACTCTATCTTTAATTCTTTTAGCAATATCTCTATTTTTTGCCATTCTATTAATACTAGATTCTACTTCATATCCTCTTGCAAAAAAATCTAATTTTTGATATCCATTTAAAAACGTATCATTATTTGCTCCAGCACCAACTGCTTCTAAATACACTGTTAAAGTATTATTGTCTCTAGTCCCCGTTCCAGCGGCAGAGTTTCTTGTCGGGCTTGCAGCATCTTCTACTGCTTTTTCATATTTTGGACCACGAACGGGAAAATTAGGATTGGCTCCCATTTTTTCCATAAAACTCTTTACATTTTTAGGCCAATTTGCATTATCATTTCTAGGATCAGAAACAGGTGCCCAAACAGAACCAATTTCTTCAACAGTATATTTCCCATCATATTCGCTTTTCGATTCCCATGTTATGGTAGCCATCTTGGGAATCGAAACTTCCCAAGAAGGATAAGAATAATCTGTTCCTAGACCTCCGGGATTATGTCTGTTTACAGCAGGTTGGTGTTTACCATAAGAAGTTTCTAATAAAGTGATTGCAATAAGAAATCTTGGATCAACTTTATGCTTTGTCCCAACATTGTAGTAAGTTGGCAATTGATCAATAATCCATTGTGCTACATCAACACTTTTTAAATAATTCAAGACTTTTTCTTCGTCTACTAATACATGAGTTCCTGACCCTCCTACACCACCACCACCATCTCCTGACGGTTCAGCCCCAAGCCAAGCATCTAAAAATTCTTTTGCTGATTCCCAAGTTTGATCTTCTACAATAAAGTTTCTAAACATTGGCTCAACAGTGTCTAACCATTCTTGAGGAAGAGGTTCAATGTAAACAGTATCTGGGTTCCAACCTCCCACATCAATTAAAAGAAAACTAAGTAGTTTAGGAAAACCTTGATCTTCAATGTCTCCAGTTCCTGTTGAATCTGCTCCGGGAGGCTGAAATACATTAAATCCACTATCATTATTTTGAACAATCATACCCATTTGCAAAAAAGCCTGCATTACGTTGGGAAGAGTTGGGTCAAAGTAAGTATATTGCAATCTTTTTAGAGAACAACTTGCTTCGATAACAACTGGCTCTGGAACGAACTGAACTAAAGGTACTAAATCAATATAGCCAGAAAACACTAAAATTGGCTTCGTTTTTTTAAGATAAACTACGATCCTATCCATAGGACGAATTTTGCCTGATAATAAAATAGAAGTAGTATTGTCTTCTGACCCACCAGATCTTCTACCTTGAAGAACAAACCTAGCAGTAGAAACGTCATTTGATCTTCTTTCTATTGACCCTTCAATTATATCATTAGAAATATCAATAGGGGGGACTAATTTGCCCTCATCGTCTGTTTCATTAGGCTGTATATAAACACGAACTTCTGGAGAATAGGCGATTCGTCTTCCCATTTTAACTTCCTTTCGCTCCCTTTGTCCCGTCGTTTATTCCTGAAATTGGATCGTTATTAGAAGTGAACGGTTGTCTAGCGGGATTAAATGGTTTAATTGCTCCAGCATCTGTTGAAAAAATTGCAGGAATTTTTTGACCATCTTTTATTGTCGCCGTTTTATTAGTTGGGTACTTTATAAATTCACTAAATTTTGCATTTCTATTAAAATTAATATCATGAGGATCTGTCAAATCTCTAAAAATAACAAATTCAAAAACAAACTCTGGAGCAACTGGGATACCTTGATTTTGAACAGATACTCCAGCCTGAAAACTCATAACTACTCCCAATGATCTAACTCCAGCCCCGGGAATTTCTAATAAAAATAAATTATTATGATCAATAGTTGCATTAACTTGTTGTTCTCTAATAAATTTTGCTAATGCATTATATTCTGCTTCATCTTTACAAAGTCCTTTGATTTGAAAAGGATTTCTTTTAAAGTATTGAGGATAAAATTTATTATAAAAACGAGAAACAGCATTTTGTCCAACTAAGCCATATCCATAATTTACTTCTAGTACCCATAAATCAAAAGAAGCAGTGTCTTGTGGTAAAGTAAACTTTCTATCTTCTTCTTTATTATCAGAAGCGGCTTGATTAAATCCTAATTGACCGCTTTGACTATAAGAGTCTGTTCCATAAGAAATTTTTTTAAGAAATGCTTTTCTTTCACCAGCATTTTTATTGATTAATTGTTGCTGTTTTGGAGTTATCTTTTTTTCAGACATTTATTCCAAACCTATCTTCAATTACTTTTTGTACTTCTGATGTAACGTTCCTATCTATTACGTCTGGGGGATAGGTAAAACCTGCTTGCGAAAGTGCATCAGATTCAGTTATATCAAAATTGTTCACAAATTCAGCATATGAGGCTCCAAGTGACCGGGCTTCTTCGCTTACCGAAATATCACTTGTTGCAGTGGGATCAGACCATTGAATAAATTCGACAAAACCAATTCCACCTTTATTGTATTTAAGTTGATTTGTTGCTGCTGTAGTTGCTTTAGAAACAAAATGACTAGATAAATATTCTACTAAACTACATTCTAATTCCCATTGAGGTAAAATCTCGTCATTTGCAATTCTGACCCTTGGAAATTCATAAGGAATTAATTTAATATCATTAGCCCCTTCCCAACCGTAATGAGGGTAACTAAATCGCATATTTTGATTAGAAAAAGATGACTGACTCTTAACTGTAAAGAAATCTCTAAAGAAATTAGCAAGATGCACTATTCCATTTTTGCGAGCATTTTCTTTATCTTCAAAAAAAGAAATATCATCGCTTTTATTATAATAATTGTTATTTATTCCCCAAAAACCGTTCGGCACATATCCGCTTAATTTGAAATTATCTATTTGAACGCCTAATATCTGTATTACTTGACCGCCGTAAGTATCTTCAACTTTTGTTCTTAATGAATAACTCCAAGAAATATTTTCTGGAGGAACTAAAAGCCATATACTTTTCTTTATTGGCTCTCCTTCTACAGTATTATCATAATAGGAAAAAGAACACATATTTCTTGTATCATAAACTCCACCTGAAAAATATGCTGAAGAATCAAGATATCTACTTGTATTACTTTTTTTAAAATTTGGATCTATAGAATTATAATATTTTTCTTTATTTGCAATTAAATTTGGAGAAAAAGGATCGTCCTCTGGCATTGGAACAATCCTAGTAACAGCGTTTGCGGCCACTCCTTTTGGAAAAGTATATCCACTAATATCTTTTGTTCCGTCATCAGAATCAGAACTGCCCTCTTTCCATGAAGGTAGTTTATTATTTTTTATGTAGGAATAGAATTCATCACCGGGGCAACTAACGCTATTGTCGCCATCTTTATGACCTTGTAAATTATTCTGATCTAAATTGAGTTCATCAAGTAGCCACGATAAAGATTTTAACGCTGCTTCGGAGGGTAAATCATTGCTATAATCTCCATCAATAGCAATTCCCGGCTCATTGTTATGACCTACACAATGTTGACCTTCTACTGCTTTCCCTCTTCCTTCATAAACATTTCCACTAGGCATTATTATATAATGAAATCTAATATCATCTAACCCTTTGCCTGCGGGTCTTAAAGTCATATCTTCACTTTGTATTTTTTTTAATCTTAGATATTCATTAGAAGCGCTTTCTCCTGTTCCAAGGGTAACTTCTTGGGTATGGTGAATAAATACTTTAATTCCTTTGTGCCAAGAAGTTTTTTTTGTTTTTTTAGGAGGTTGAGCGCCCCACGTTGAGCGAGAAATAATTTTACGAATAGCCATTTATTATTATCCCGTTTCTCTCTTAGAGGCTTCTCTGTTAGGCAATAGTTTTAGAAGTTTTTTAGCGTCATCAGTTAAGTCAACAAGTTGTCTACTTTGATCTTGTGTTTGACCAGCCGCAGTTCCAGCAATTCTTTTTTCAAATGCAGAAATATCAAATTCACCTTTTCTTACTAATTCAAGTTGTTTTTGATAGTATGGTTTTTTAATTAATCCACCCTCTAATGCTTTATCAAGAGTTTCAGTTCCCTTTTTAATATACTGATTCTTTTGAGCGGCACTTAATTTTTGCCAGTTCTGTTTTGATAATTCTTTCAATTCACTACTGACAAAACCTTTTTCCCCTCGCATTGGGTTTCCGCCAACTGATATATCAAATTCTGAGGCTAACTTGCCAAAAGCATTTTTTGCGCCATCGCCTTCTGCTCTTCCTGCGGCAATATATAAATCTGCTGCTCTCTCAACTTGCTCTGGATCTAAACCAGCATCTTCTGCCATTTGATAAACTTCAGTAGGGTCTTCAGTTTTAAATCGTTTTGCTTGAATCATTCTATTAACATATATATTAAATGCTTGATTATCTCTACCACTAGGATCAGCAAAAGTTATACCGGGAGAAGCCATACCCGGTAACATTGGTCCTCCACTTGCTGATTGTTTAAAACCCTTTCTCAATGTATCTAAAGCGCTTTTAACTTCTTTTGAAGGTTTACCTCCACCAAGTCCTAATGCTTGCTTTTGCATTCCTTTAACGCCAAATTTTTCTAAACTTTTCATTTCATTTAAACTTTCTAGCGTTGAGGCTTGAGTTTTTATTTTGTCAGTTTGATTATAAATTCTTTGAGCAGTCATTGGTCCGTCTAGCCCAAAAGTTTGTGCTGCCATATTAAATGCAAAAGTTTCTTTTTCTTCTTTAGTTGATCCCGGAGCAGATCGCATAAACATATCAACTGTGCTTTTATATGAACTCAAACCTTGACTCATCATTTCAAGCGACTCTCTTCCACCCCCAGCAGAAAATGGATCGCCCATTGCCATTGCCATCATAGTTGACATACTAGCACCTTGACCAGCCATGCTACCCATAGTTAGCCCAAGCATAGTAGGGCTATTTAGAAGATTAAATACACCTTGTCCTTGGACTTGGGGAACGCTGCTCATTAAGGCGGCGGCTTGTAATGAACCCGGACCTCTTGTGTTTTGCAAACTCATTTGATTTAGCACTTGAACAGTTTCTTGAGCAAATTGAGCAACACCTTTTCCTGCTCCCCTTGCCATTTTACCAAAAACTTCCATCTCTTCTTGTGCTTCTTTTGCGTCTAAGCCAAGCCTTTTTATAGAAAGATCAATAACATCTATCGCCGTTCCTGCATCAATTCCGACTTTTTGCATAATTTCTTTTGCGCTTTCAGAAACGTTATAAGTCTCTCCTAAACTTCTAAATCCTTTTGATCTTGACGCCTCTATAAGAGAAAGATTTTGTTTATAACCCATCATATCAAAAGGATTTATTGAACGCATAAATGCTTCTTTACGCATTTGATAACCTTGAGAAATAGCGGGAGCCATTGATCCGCCAAACATACTAAACGGTTCTCCGGTTTTACTTGCAAATATAGAAGGAAAGGCTGTAAGGCTTGCAACATAAGATCCAAGTCCACTTGAAAAACTGTCAATTCCCGGACCCATTGCTCCACCAAGCATACCCATCTGGTTAGGTTGTCCTAATCTTTGCCCAATTACTCTATTTCTTGCAAAGTCTAAACCTTGAGCGCCTAACCTTAGACCAGACGGAATTGTAAATGGACGAGAATAAGGACTACTAACTAGTCCAGAGGCAACCTGATATCCCGCTTGTTGGAAATGACCCTCTTGCAACATCCTGTGTGCTTCGGGAAGGTTTAATAAACCAACATTTCTTCTTAAGTTTAAATACCCATCTGCTACATCACCCTCTGCGTTTTTAACACCGTAGGCAAACTGCGTCCTTGGCCGCGCTCTCACCTTTTCAGGAAGCGATCTGAATTCCTCAGCGCTTCTTGTAGCGCGAGTGTAAGCATTGCTAGATCTTCTTTGATCTGAATCCCCACCAGATCCCCCAGAACTTCCTGATAAAAGATTTTTAATTTCTCCTAATTGTTGAGATAGGGATTCATTATAGGCTTCTTGTGCTTTTACACCTATTCTCGTTGTTTCATGCAAACTTGCAATTGCTTCTACAATTTTATCAGAATCCGCCATTTTAACTCTTTTCTAAATCTTCAGCCTTCATTTCAAGATTTGTTAAAAACTTTTCAAGAGAAACAAAATCTTCCATTGTATCGGGGATAATTTGTTCGTAATTATCTCCTAATGCTTCATCATCTTTATTATCAATTCCCCAGATTTTTTCAGTCATTGATGGGAAAGCCTGCATTAGTGATTGTTTAAACATTGTTTCTTTTTCTTCTGTTTGATCTTCTCTTTCCCAAACAAAAAGATGAAGATTTATTAAATTTGTTAAATGATTTAAGGGTTTTTTATTTATGACACCTGATCTGTCAAGGGATCTGAGAAAGAACTTGAATTCTTCAGATCCTTGCTTGATAAATTTTCAACCCTCTCTATTTCATCATACATAGATGCTAGAAGTTGTACATATTCACCATTTATTGATTCTATAATTATCCAATTCCAATTTTTTAATATATAATTAAACTTTTCTTTTATATTTATGTAAGCGCTTTTGTCATAGCGAGGCATAAATGGAGTGTTATTAATAGAAACAATACAGGCTGCCGCTATAGCAACAGCGGCAGCCTTCTCTTCAGCAATCGTATCTGTAAATTCTTTAACTATTTGACCTACTATTAGTTCTTCTTCCAATTTTAAAGTTCTTATTTCAAATTTATGATTATACCACTCAAAAGAACGAACAATATGACCTATATGAATCAATTCATTAAATTCGTCTGAATTAGTTATTTCTTCAAATAAATCCTGACTATTTTCTTCACTCAATTTAATCTCCAATTATTTAATTAACCCCCCAAACTGGGTCTTGTACTGGAATGCCTTCATTTGCATAAGTTGCTGTTGTTTCTTCAAGATTTGTGTACCAAACTGTAATTGATAAAGGATTAACAATAGAATCAACAGTTGCATTTTCATCATCTCTTACATCAACAACTCTTGCGTTTTTAAAAGTTTTTACTCTCCAAGTAGTTGAATTTGGATTTCTAATTACTCTTTGTAAGGCAAACTTGCTTCCATTATCATCATTCATATCTGTGCTAGTCATCATCCAAGTAAAGAAATCCGCTAAATCGTTTATATCTTGAGGAATTCCACTAAACATATCTCTTAGTGTTTGCCAAATATTTTTATCAAAAGTTTCAAGAACGGTCATTGTAATCTCGCCGTGAGTAATTGCGCGAGGAACAATAATCTCAGTTGGCCTTACATAATTCAAAGGATGTACTTCAACGGCTCCAGTTACTGGCTGTGGAGAACGATGAGTAACTTCCTGACATAAGGCTAAAATTTTATTATTGCCTGCTCCATCTTTTAAAGTCCACGCAGTAAATGCGGAACCCGTTTGTCTTGCTCTAATAGCCATTATTTATTATTCTCCTTAAAGTATCAAATTAATATTGCCAGTAGTAATTCCGCCAGTTGTAAGATTAATACCAAACGAAATTTGAACGTAATTAATTGTATAGAATGGACGATATTCCCAACGAACACTAATTACTGTAGGGTCGTTTGTTGAAAATCTTGCAGTAACTGCTTGATAGTCTCCAAGATTTCTAGTATTTACTAGATTATCTAAAATCTGAGAAACAACTAGAGAAACCTTTGAAGGTGCAGAAGTGTCTGCTAAGATTTTTCCAACGACTTGATTATCTAATTCTTGAGCAACAATATTAACCATATTGTTTCTTTGTAAAATAACTGGGTATTCTCTAGTGTTGATATCGCTAGGATCTGTTGTGATTTCATGACGAATTCTAATACTTCCGGTACTTGGAATTTGTTCAACAACAGTTAATCCTGCTTGTCCATCTTGATTTTTACCAACAGTAGTTCTTTTTTCTCCAACAGAGGAAATTCCTGCAATTTGTTTTCTAGTCAAAGACTCTGAAAGAGGTCTACTTGCGTGCATACCTGCAAGACAGGCCGCTACATATTGACCACCAATTGGTACTTCTGTGCCTAAATAACTATTGTAATAGTTAAAGATTGTTGGTGATATTAAAGCCAAATCAGAGTTTGCATATGATTCGGCAGTTGCTCTTAAAGTATCTGCTGATACGGAATTTGAAGAACCATCCATTCCCAAGACTGCTGTTTTCCATACATTTCTTTGTTTTAATTTAGTAATGTGAGCAGAAACTAGCGAATGTACTGCGGTTCTTCCTGTTAATGGTACAATAACATTACCATCTTGATCTTCTTCTAGACGAAGCAATGCATTTTCCCAATTTGTATTATTAGATTCACCATTCGCTGGGATTGGCGCAACAACTACAGTGCCTGCGCCATTTAGAATCGCTAGTTTTGCAGCAAAAGATGCTTCAGAATTAATTTCTCCTGTTGCAGTGAATGCATCACCATACTTTTCTACAACATCATTAAAATCTGAAAATAATGTTGGCTCCCAATAATTTACATCAGTATAATTATATTGGAAAGTAATTGTGTTGCCAGATTCAATTGGATCTAAAGCATTTGAATTTGCAGTTACATCAATTTCAGAATCTGTATATTCATCGTCGCCAATTGCAGCACTTGCAGCAGTACCTGAAGTTACTTTATAATATGGACCCCAATTTGGGTTTGAATCCGTTCCTAAGTTAACAGATCTATAAATGTTTTTACCTATAGCAGCAATATCCGAAGGACTTGAATTTCCCATTCCAGAGATAACAACAGTACCACCAACTGATTCAGCCGCAGTTCCGGCGACAACATTTACAGTTCCATAAGAACCGATTCCAGTTTCATAGATTGTAGTTCCTCCACCAGTCTCAATGTTAACTAAATATGAGACAGCATAACGATAGGTTCCTGCTGGAACGGCTGCACTCCCTGCGGTTCCCGGAGTAAGAGTAGGAGTACCGGGAATAGAGGCTCTTTTAACTGAATATTGTTCATCTCCAGTTGCTGTCCCAGAAGAAACCAGTTCTACAATATAATTAGCAGGACTTACTGATTCAAAAGTTACAGGATTGGTTCCAGTAACAGCCAAGTTATAAAGAGCCGTTCCGTTTGTTGATACGTCTATGCCCTTTTTAGAAAAGTTTACAGCGGTAGTCCCACTCAATTGAATATTTTCACTAAAAGTTTGATAGCCGCTTGCTTCTCCTATGATAATAGGTACAACTTGTGATGTTACATTAGGAGCCTGTGGAGTTGATATTACCTCAATCGCTGGCAAAACTCCGGGCGGCACATAAGATAATGCCATTTTAACCATCCTTTATTGAATCAATAATTAAATATTCTACTTATTAATGTGATAGAAATTAAATACTTTATAGCGGCTAAGGGACGTCTATTTCTATTGTTTCCCAAGAACCAACTGCTCTTGCGTCAAATCCAGATACAAAGTCATAATTATTCGTAGTTGAAACAAATCCACCCATACAACCAAATTCATAACCCGTAGTATAAATCCTCTGGTCGGTAAGACCCCAACTTGCTCCACTCATGGTTTCCTCACCGATAGGTGATAAAGAACCTACTGAAACCTGTATGTCAACCTGAGCATTATCTTCTATATAATCACGAAATGGAAAATTTTCAATTCTTCCAAAAGACAACATATTTACTAGACTATCAGATATAAAATCTCTATCCATAGATGTTAACGCAAAGATTTCTATTGAAATAGAACCTTGAAATAACCATCTCTGAACAACAGAAGTCCCGTCAATGATTTCACTATGAGCAATTCCTGCTGATTTTAATTCTTTTTCTTTAAAACCGACAATCATAGAAGGATATTGTTCTGGTTTTTGTGGATATTCAATAGTAATGTGAGATTTTGTCATTAATTCTGAAGATTTATACTCCGGGAAATAATTTTCAGTATTATAAAAAACATTTTGAAGACTTTTAACAACAGCCCTTTTGATTTCCATTTTATAATTAATTGGGGCTTTAAGCGTACTTTCTGCCATTACTATCCTATCGTAGTACCACTATTAATTTCAATATCATATAAAGGATCAGAACGTGGTATTCTAACCGCTTCAAAATTCTGAGAAACCATAATATCCGGGTTCTCTACATAATTTGTTTCTGAATTCATATATCCACGATTTAATTCTGCTCTAAGAGGAACTAGATATACTCTTTGTACCCTATATCTATCTCCAGTTCCTGTAATAACAACTTTATTATTAGAATCTAATTCTATTCTTGTTGATATAATCATATCTCCGTCTTGAATAGCAGGAGTCCACGGTGCGACTCCCGAAGTTACAAATAACTTAAAAGCACCTGTTCTATTTGGAGTGTCATCGTCAATCATTATATTTCCATCACCTAAAGTGATGTAAGTAAAATATCCGTCATTCCACCCGGCACTAAATCCTAAATTATCTCCAATTGTAGAACTTTGCTCATAAACGTCATCAAAAGTGTTATCCCATTCTGTCGTTCCTGCTGCAACGTCATCTGTATTATAAATACGTTTTATTACAACAGGATTGCCGTATCTAAATGTATAATCAAAAACAGATTGTCTTACATTCTTAACTTCAGCAGGAGTAGTTCCATCATCATAACCATACTTAAACATCATGTTTTCAATTGCCATAATAATCCTATCTGTAACCCATAAAGCGTGGGTAACGTACACGCATTGGAATTGGAACAAGACGACCCTGCTTGCTGTCCACAAGACCGCGAGCCTTCCCAAGTTGCATGTAAGAACGCTTAAATACTCTACATTCGTTTTTAAAAAGTTCTTCTTCTGTTTTATAAATTTCAGTCCATCTTTGTTGATAAGTAGTTCTATCAAGCAAAGTAATATTACCCGATCCTGTAGGCAATGGAATTTCTGAATACGATCTAATTAAGTGCTGAATAATTTCAAGAGTTAATCCTTGAGCCATTAAAGTGTGATGATCCCTCCACGGAAAACTTGTTAAATCAAAAGTTGGAGTTGAGGGATTTGGGAAAGTATAATTAATTCTTTGAAGAGCAAAAGGAAAAAGAAGTGCGGATTTTTGCTCACTAAAGTTTTTTCTTGTAATATCTAGTAGATAAGGTCCACCGGGTAAAGAGTCAAACCCATCTTCTACTTTTAACCACGCAAGATCAACAGCAGTCTGTTGTTCTGGAGTTAAATTTCCACTAGGAATGGTAGGATAAATTCCTTGCATTGTACTACTTGCAGTACCGGGTATTGTTAAGGCCATGTTTTTCTCCTTCATAGTTTAAGTTAAAGAAAAAGGGCATAAAAAAGGCCCAGCCGGTAAGACTGGACCTTTTTATTTAATACATATTCAGTTTTTAAATCTGGTCTGATCTAATTGAAATAGAAGCATTAGAAGCAGTACCAGAAATCGCTGCAACTTCTACTCTTAGATAGTCTCCTTTACCCCAAGTGGTATTTGTTACTGAACCACTTGAAGCAGCAAACTCACCAGCCCCAATTGTAGGACGGTCAGCGGTTACTGTTCCAAAAATAGAAATACCTGCTGCATTTGGTCCCTCTGCGGCAGTCATGTATTTAACGTCATATTGTACAGTCCCACCATTTGCTCCAACTGCTACATCTACACCTTTAATAACCAAGTCTCTTGGAGCGCGAACAACAAGCCCTGAAGCAGTTCCTGAAGTTGCACTAAAGTCACCCGGCTGTGATAGATTAAAATAATTATCAGATGCTGTGATAAAGCGACCTTCGCCTGAATTTCTTAAATGACGAAGAGTTTGTTGATCGTCAATATCAACAGTTACAATATCACTATATCTTACTTTAACATCATTTACAGAATTAGTATCGCTTACACGAAATGGTCTTCTTGATAGTCCTCTTAGTCTTACATAGGTAGCCATGATAGCCTCCTAGTATCCAAAGAATTGGACGGTTAGATTTCCACCGGCTACAGATGAGCCTACTTGTTCTACTTCAACTCTTAAATAGTCACCAGCAGCAAAACTCTGATTGTCTGGTACACCAGCGGTTCCATTAAGAGTAGAAGCAAAAGCACTAGTTGCAATGGTTGGTTTGTGTCCTGCTTCGGTAAATACGGAAGTTCCAGCAGCGGTAGGGGCTGAACCAGCACCAACACGCTTAACATCAAGGATTAAAGTCGCACCAGTAGGAGCAGTACCTACTTGAGCAACAACACCAGTTAGTTTACCGGCGCGAGGGGCACGCCATACTAGTCCTGAAGCAGTACCTGAAGTTGCAACTGCACCAGAAACTTGCATTACTGGGTAAAGATCTGGAAGAACAACAAATCTTGCTCTTTCATTTTGTAGCACTCTACGAGTTTGACCGTTATCTAGGTCAAGAGTAGCAACAGCGCTACCTGATACGGTTGTGGTTGAGGCTGAACCTGCACCAAAGGGTACACGCGCAATACCTCTTACATTTACTTCTTGTGCCATTCTGGGTCACTCCTTTTTAGAATGTACAAAGGGGACGCAGACCTTATAGGCCCCAAACTATCCTTTCTTATGGGGGAAGGTAAATCGTCTACCTTTTAAGGTCAAGCAGAGTGGTTTTTTACAGTTTCTATTTGTTTTTCTACATTAAAATGATCATAGGATTGTTTCATTAAGTTAAGACGATAATCTACATCATGATGCTGACCATGCCCATGAAAAGCCATAATTACAGGATTGGGAGAATCATTTACATTTAATGTAGAATTCCATTTATCATCAGCAATTTGAAACATATTCATCCATTTAAATTCTCTTAACAATCTATTAACAACATCTTGTTCATACCACGGAGGTCCAGAAAATCTATTGTTCCATACTTCATGAATGAATTCTTTAGTTCTATCCGTACATCTTAATAGAATAACACCCATATTAAAGTGTGCGCCCAGTTGAGGATGCCCCGGAACTCCGGGATGAAGAACTAAACCAAGATCTTTTCCTTCATCAAGACCAGTTCTAAGATCTGTAGAAAAATCTACTATTACACAATCATGATCAATCCAAAAGATATATTCATATCTTTCTTCATCTAAAATATCCATCATTAATTTAATTCTATCCCACGCTGGATTATATTCAGGATCATCTGTTTCAATTACTTGTTCTCTGTTAGCCAGATAATCCATATCCCAATTATCAGCGTAGGCTTGGTGAATAGGCTCTAGCCAATCTAGAGCCTTCACCATTTCTGCTTTCCAATTAATACACGACTGAAGGATTAAAGCGTTATTAGCCATTCTTATTTGCCTTTCTCGCTTGCCTTCTACGTTGTGCGCGATTGCCCGCTCCAGTTCCTTTTGTTACAGGAACGCTAGCCTTGTTTTGACTAGCCTTAAATTCTACTAATCTATCTTCAATGACCTTAAGAGTAGGAACCCAATACTTTTCAGTAATCAGATCTGCATCATACTGTAAAGCACCTTCTCTTGCAGTTTCGCGTAGTTTCATTCTGTCTTCATTAGGCATATCATATGCTTGCTCTAACTTATCAAGAATTGCATCAACAGAAGGAACATATTGAGTTGCTGCCAACTGTGTGATATACGGAATTGCCTCCGAATAGCGATCTAACTTCCATCCAGCAAATACCAGTTCTTCCATAGCAGTCCACCCACCAGCAATTACGGGAGTACCACATGCTTGCGCTTCAATAATTGGGATACCAAATCCCTCTCCCATAGTTGCAGACATAAGAACATCGCTTGCATTATAAACTTCTGCTATAAACTCTGGTGGATATCCAGCAATATATTGAAACTGCTCTGGAACCACTACAGCGTCTTCTAAACCAAGCATCTTTACCAAATCCCAAATGTTATATCCACCAACTTCAGGTGTCATCAAAGTATGAAGATACAACTTTGAATCTGGATGTTTCTTATGAAACTCAGCAAAGGCTTGTAACTGTTGAGGCCATGCCTTGCGTGGAGGAATTCCCTTATTCATCGCAACAATAGAAGCAATAAAACAATCTTGAGGAAGACCAATCTGTTTACGAGATATTTCACGCATTTTAGGCTTAAATAGATTTGTATCTACGCCATGAGGTACATACTCAACATCTAAACCTCGCTCTTTTGCTTCTCTTACGCCAGATTTTGAGTAAGCAATAGCCACCATCGCTCTTTTAAGGCGATCATAAACTCCCTGTGGCATAGGCTCATGATCTACAGGGAACCAAGGAACGAATGGAATTCCCTCCATATGTGGCCCATCTAAGTTCATTACCCAAGTATCATAGAGAGTAAGAAGGATATCTGCTTTCCACGCTTTTGCATAAAATCCCATAATATCTTGACCATGAGGATCAAATGCACCAGAAAAGACGGGGACTCCATGCCAGTCAAGACGACCACCTTGGAGTCCCCAAAAAGCAGTTATAGACATTTCGTGCCCTAATTCCTTAATTCTAGGAACAAATAGGGCGGTTTGATTTGAATAGCCTGACGGACCCCAAGGGGCATTGCTAAACCAATTAATTCTCATTTTTCTCCTGACTTAAATTAAAATTAGATAATCAATTCACCGATAGTGTAAGGGGCAGCACCTGTGCTTGTCTTAACATATAATGGTCCTGTGTAGCCCCACACTTCTACTAGAGCAGTTCCACCATCAATATATAATGCGCTTCCACCTGCGACTTCAGCAGATGAAAAACCATAGTATAATCCAGCAGTACCTGTTTGAATATACAAATGTTGTCTATCCTTTTCAGCATCTACTGCTTGTGTTGTGACAGTTCCAGCAGTTCCTAGTGTAATTGTACCAGATCTTGTTCTATTTATCTTTGAACTCATATTAAATTCCTAGTTCAGCACTTACGTCTGGGTTGTCCATATTTTCTGCACGCATCTCTGATAGAGTCTTACCATCTCCTTCATCGGGACGGCTACCCATAACTCTTTCAGCACCAGCAAAGCCAGCAGTGTCAACGGGGACACGAACAGCATCTTGTTCTATTTCCATTTCAACAGGTAATTGCTTTTCTTCGCCCTTACTGTCAACATGGAAAATCTCCTGTTGCTTAGAACTCTTAACAGGCTCATGCCATTTAGCGCTAATTCTTTCTTGATACTGTGCTTTCGTTATTTCTTCAACCAATAACCCGACTGAAGGAGCAAATTTAGCATTTTGAAATTGCTCATCAGAAACCTCTGCAACATCTCTTTGCCCTCTTGGGCCAAGATTAATATCTGAAATTCTAACGGAATTTGGGGTGAGATTTCTTACATAATGTACTTTAGGCATATTTTCTTTCTCCTTAACCTTACTTTAAAGTAAATAGGGGGGATGATAGTTTACCATCCCCCCTACTTTAACACATTTTATTAAAAATATCAAACAATTGCTACAATTAAGCCTTGACAATCTTGGCAAGACCTCTGGGGTTGAGGATAAGCATTCCGATCAACTCATCCATTACCCATCCACGGTAGAATTGTTCAACTTGGTTGTTCTCTTCAACGTCAAGTGAGTACATGACGGGCATGACACCCAAGAAGTTGGGGTCTGGGACTAGGTATACGTTACCGGGTGAAATCATGATTGACTTCTGAATGGTGAACTCACCAAACTCAGTAATCATGCCACCACCGAATACGGTGTCCTTGAATTGCCAACCAGTTACGTTAATGTCCCATGAGTAGAGGTCACGAACGTCAGCAGGATTCATAAGAATACGCTTGGTTTCGATTTGACGCTGCTCTAGGTTAGCAACTAGGTCGTAGAAGTCAACAACTTCTAGTGGGTTTCCAGCACCAATTGACTTGGTGGTTGAACCAGTACCACCAGAACCTGCATAGCGGTTTGGTTCCTTGGCAGCCCAGTCAGTTACAGCGGTGTCAAGCAAGGTCAAGAGGCGTGAGTCTTCTTGACGCTGAATAGCCTGACGACATTCATCTTGGGCATATTCAATTGCGTTTACGCGGAGGTAGTACAGGTCTTCCTTGCGAACGCGAGGGAACGCGGCGACTCTGAAGAGTCTTGGGTAAACCTGCTTACCTTCGAAGGGAGTGATCTTGATTTCTGAGTCAGTCTGGTTAAGAATATAAGCCTGTCCAAAGTCATCAAGAACGTCGTAAGGCAAGAGTGGACCCTTTTCCAAGGTGTCTTCTACAAGCACGTTACGAACAATACCTTCGTAGCGAAGACGAATTTGAATTGGACCAATCATAGCGACACCAAGACGCTTCATAGCGTTTGATTTGTCTGAAAGAATGGTCTGTAGTTTTGCTTTCTTTTGTTCATTTGTTAATTTTGGCATACCAGCAAGTTTTTGAACGTAGTCACTGCTGTTAATTGCCTGTCTTGCTTCATCCATTATCATACTCTCCTTAGACACTCAACAGTTCGATTACGATCTTGCTAGCACTTACATAGTCAATAAGTCTTGCAACGGCAGGGCCAGAATCTACTTCTGTGTCGTTGAGAAGACCGTTAGCGTCAGCATATAGTTTACGATTTGCATCAGTGTCTTCATCGGCAGCAGTAATGTTTGAGTTAAATGCTGGTGAAAGCACTTCAAACACGGCTGCTGGACCGCGCCAAACACCGACTTCGGTAAAGTCTCCAACTTCGTCAAATTCTCCACCGATAAAGTTACCAAATAGCCCGAATGGTGAAAGGGCAGTTCCACCGACTGATACACACACAACTTCGCCAGCGGGGGCGAGTGCGGCTACCATGCCGGGGAAGATTGGCCCGTTACCAAGAGTTCCGGGTGCAGTTCCAGAGCCTTTTGAAAAGTCTCCGGTAGCAGTACCAGCAGTACCGTAAGTGCTTGATGACAGAACTGCGGCGTATGGATACGCTTGAGTTTGTGCATACAAAGCGCGGAGGGTACGTTGCTGATTTGCTGCTGAAATATTTTGAATTCGAAGCATTTAAATCTTCCTCCTAAAAACCTTTTGAATTAATCTCATAAATTGAGTTATGGCTAATTAGCCAAAAATAGCATCGTCAGGGAGGCTACCAGCAGAACTTGTTACTGAAGATTCCTTGACGCCCTTCAATGAGGGAAAACTTGCCAATTTTTTATTAGAAGAAGCCTCTTTCTTTGTAAGGCCAGCCTCTTTAATCTTTGAAAGAGTCTCATACTTGGCCTGTACAATTGTTAGGTCTTCATTCTCTAACTCAGCAACTCTTGCATACTTCATCTCCGCGTCGTTTAAGCCTAGTTCTACTTCTAGATCTGCTAACTTAATAGCGGCTAGAACTGGAGATTCGACGTTGCTTTTGTGCAACTCTGCATGATGTTCCGAAATACCTGAAGTTCCCGGCTCATCGGAGTACTGCGGTTTGTCAACCGTTTTCTTAACCTTTTGATACTGTTCTGGCATCGTACTTGGGTTATGGTTTTTAATATCTTTCGTATAACCCTCGTCGGCATATTGAGGTTGTTCAACTTCTCGCTTTACACTCTGATATTGTTCAGCCATAGGTGATGGTTCGTGTTCAGAAATTCCTGAAGTTTGATTATTTTTATCACCTTTGTATTGCGGAGAAGAATCGCCACCATTCGGTTGTGGAATTTGTGGCAATTCACCTAAAGCGACCTTAGTAGTGCTTTCAACAGGTTTTTTCTGATCTGAAATCACTCTCTGCTCCTTTGGTCTATCAGAAGCGGATTGACCATCTTCTGCTACAGGAACCGTATTAGAAGCGACACCGGCCTCTTTTTCTGGAAGAATCCAACCAAGATCGGCTAGTTTTTCGTCGCTTGGAACCTCTTCAACATTTGCCGTAAGTGTTATTTTTGTATTTTCATTCATCTTACTATTAACACTCCGTTTTTGATTTTTTGATAGTGTTCTCTTTAACTGATCAATAAGGTCTTTGGTTTCATCTCGGGTTTCATCTTTTTGTTCTTCCTTCTGACGATCAAAGTCCTTCGCTTTTGATAAATCTGGATCATCTAGAGGCGCTGGTGGCTCACGATAACCACATTTCTCACATCTACCTGATTCATCATCAAGCCCACACTCTCCTGCTAGGCCGATAGGACAAGGTTTTTCAGTCTTGAGTGTATCAACCTTATTAGGAGCAGTTATAGAATCCGCCTGTTTTTCTACAGACGAAGCCTTAGAAAAAATTGTTTCTACTTCTTTAGTTTCGGGATTGGCATCTTTTAAGCGATGACTGCTTTTATTTAATGAATTTGGATCAATTCCAGTATCCATTAAAAAGTCTAAATCTTCATTGCTTAAACTTCTGTCATAATTTTCTTGCATTTCAAGAAGTGAAGTCTCTTGTACTTTTTTAGCAGGATGTGCAAAAACTTTTACCCAATCGTTAAGTCTTTTGTGCCAAGTGTTTGCTAATTGATCATACATATCAAAGGCTTTTTTTGGCAATTCGTGCCAAGACTCTACTTTTTCAGCGACCTTTTCATAAAAATCTTTGTATCTTTTAAAAAGTTGATATACTTCATTTAATTCATAAGAACCTTCTAGATTTTTTAATTTATCAATTAAAATTTTAAAAGTTTCATCAAATTCTTCAATAAAAGGTCTTTCTTCTTCAAGAGTTAATGGATCTAACCCGGCTGTAATTTTATCTTCAACCATTTCTGCTTCTCTTCTAACAATATCCATCAAATCTTCAACCGCTTTTATTACTTCTGAGTGATGTTCTGGCAGATCCATTGCAGTTTTTGTATGACTTGTTTTAACAGGCTCAGTAAATAATGCAGTAACATCTGCTGGATCAAATACGGCAGATATTTCAAAGAAATTTACATTATAACAATCTTCGTAAGCGAGTTTGCTTACATTACCAGTTTTAAATGTAGTTCCCTTTTTCTTAATATGATTACAATATTCATCTACATTTGCTGCTTTATGGTTACAGACAGAACAAACAGTATATTCAACATTGCAACCCATTGAAACTGCATTGACTTTACCTTCAATAAGAGCGCTTGCTAGTTTAGGGAAAGACTTGGCATCAACCTCTAACAAAAGTTCAATCCAAGTTTCGGGTTTGTGGTTACTTGGCGCATCTCCCCAGTATGAATCGCTAGAAATTTTATGTGCAGGTTCAATATGTAGCATTGCATCTACAATAACGCCTCTTGTTCTTTCAGGATCAGAATTATTGTGATCAATAAAAATTGGTCGTCCAATAAAGGTTCTAAATCCATAATCGCCTTTAGATTTGATTGCGCTATCTTTGGTAAAAGTTAGACGATCTAAAGAAGCGTATCTCTTACCTTTAAATACAAAGCCCTTCATTTCTTTTGGAAACTTCTGGGCTAAAATTTTTGTAGTATTATCAATTTCATGCTCTTCAACAGTCGGAGTACTAGCCATCACAACATTTTTACCTGTTGGATGATCTTGGTGAGTTATCTTTATGTGTCCACCACCACTTTTGTTAAAAGAAAAACCTCTACCTTTTAATTCTTTTTGCCATTTCTTGAGACTGCTTCCTGCTTCTTTTTCTATTTTAGAAGTTAACTTTCTAAACTCTTCCTCATCCATCCCAGCAAGTTCATTAACCGGCCAACCATCAAAGTTTTTATTTACTCTTGAGGAAATAGCCCTAACTTTAACATAAACATACCCATCGTTCGTTCGATAAGTATCTTTAGGAATATGATCAAAAGAAGAAAACTTTGCATTCCCTTCTATTTTTTCATCTGCACTCTTAACTTCAATAACTTCACAATTTGTATATTTAGTTATCATATTTTCCTCAATCTATACAACGGTTCCCGGTAAAACTTCAATTTTTTCATTTTGATACCTAAATTGAGCAGAACCGGCAGAATGTTCAATCAATTGAGCAAGAGTATCTTGCGTTTGATATGAAAGTTGTTTAATTAAAGCAATTGCTGCGCGTTCTTGTTTTTCAGGCAGATGCATTCCTTCCACTACAGAACACATTTTACCTCTCAAACTATTCATTTCTCTTATAACGAATTCCGATGCAGGAACCCATTCATTTCTTTGAATCATGCTTACTTCTTAACAAGTTTTGCAACAAAACTATTTTTCTTTTCTTCAATTCCTGCTAATTTGTATCCTCTAAATTCTCTTTCTCTTCTAATTAGTTGTTCTACTTCTCTAGAGGCAGTTTTTAGAGTTACACCGGCTTCTTTTTCTCTTGCGATGGTAAGAGGCATTTCTTTTTCAATACCTTCCATCTCTTCAACATCTTCTTCTAGATCCAATTCGTCATCCATCTCTTCTGGAGTGTCAAATGGTCTAACCTCTTCTTCATCTTCTTCAGAATCTTTAATTTCAGAAACTAGACGCTCTACTTCATCAAGAGCCTCTTCTAGTTTTTCCATAAGCCCTTCTTGCTTTTCTTCTTCTTCGCCATAAGTTTCTTTTGGACCTTCGCCAATTTCAACTTCTAGCATTTCAGAATCAGCGCCGGGACTTGAAAGTTCATCCATTTCAGCAGGAACGCCATCTTGAACATTTTGATCTTGATATGCTTCTTTTTGAATAAAGGCAATCCAACCATAATTAGATTGCTTAACTGCTCTAACATCGTATGTTGGATAAGCAGTTTTAAAATTATTTAGAGCCTCATCGTATGAAAGTTCACCTTCAACGTGAGCAATTGCAGTTTTGTACATTAAATATACTCCTTGTTCTAACTGTAACCTACATATTATTCTTAAGGTACAGGCAAAATTCTAGTTTTTTATGTTTTTAGATTCTAATTCGGCAATTTTTTGTTCTAGTTTTTCTACATAAGATTGTAAATCTAGGATATTTAATTGCAATTGCCCGATTAGATTTGCTACTTTTTCTATAGTTAAGTGTTCCATATTTAAACTTTAATAATGTAGTTCATAACCATTGTTGGTTGTACGTTGTTGTGAGCATTTCCGCTACCAACAGAATTGGTTACAATATTTCCAGAGACATTGTGAGTGTGGCTTCCAACAGAAGATGTTGAGGCTACAAAAGTATGTGTGTGATTTAATGAAGCCGCCTGATTAAGAAGATTTACACTCATACCTCTTGATCCTTGGCCCAATGTTGTATATCCGGGACCAGAAGCACCACTTGAATATAATCTAACGTATTCAGATGGAGAAGTTGGTCGTAAGAAAACATGATCAACTCCTGCTCCGGGAACGACATTGTGTGTGTGACTTAAATCTGTAGATCCAGTATTACCACTTACAGAGTGATTGTGCCCACCAGTAGCATCTGTTACTCCTGATGTTAAAGCACTTGTCCCATGAGTGTGCGCTGGCATTTCTCCAGTTCCTAAAGTGTGTGTTTCAGCACCCCCAGCAACAGCACTTACCGTTCCACCACTGCCCATTGTGCTTAATCTTCCAGCAGTGCCAGAACCATTATCTATGTCTCTACCAGCAATTACACGACCTCTAAGATCAGGAATGGTAAAAGACGCTCCACTCCCGCCATAACTATATCCAATTACTGCGAATAAATCTGGATAAGTTGCTGTTCCTACAGAGGCGCCATCACAGAAAAGCCAGCCAGCCGGGGCACTTCCTGTAGCAGTCCCCGCATAAGGAAAGATAGTTGATGGTGGTATATAATAATAATCTTTAAGTTCGTCTGAGGAAATATCTCCAAATATAGCCATTTTATGCCCCTAAAATTCCATAGTCTCTTAATGCAACAATAAGATTTCCTAATGTATCAGCAAGTTCTCCGATACTAACAGCATTTGCATCATAAGTTTTTGTTCCTGCACTGACGTTGCTTGGTCCACTTCCCCATCCTATAGATTGGACAGAAGCGGAACCAAAGACTCCAAATTTATTGCCAGTTAACTTAACATTAGAATAAAAAACAGTTGTTCCTCCAGTGCCAGATGTTGAACTTATTCCGTTTGTTGCAAAAACTCCGTTTGTTGCAATTGTACCAACTCCTAGCCTGTAGAGGTTAACATCTGTTGCAGCAACTCCGCTACCCCAATCAACACTTCCTGCTGTAGTAATAGAAAATCTATTATCTGTGTCTCCTGTTACTGAAGATTGAAGAAAAGAATCTGATGCTAAACTGGCTTCAGTTTGACTAATATTTCCTCCAGTTGGAAGTCCAAGTGAATCAACACTTAAAGTTCCTGATAATGTAAGAGCGCTTCCACCACTTCTGTATAAAGAAACGTCAGTAGTAGTTCCACCACTGCCCCAATTTACAGTACCTCCAGTTAAAATATTAAATCTATCATGAGTATCGGCAGCACTTAATGTCCCCGGAGATGAAGTCCCTGCTCCAGTTACTGTTCCTGATCTAACAGAAATAGCGCTTGAACCTAATCCGGCAGTTCCTGCAAATCTTATATCTTCAGCATAATCACCATAAGTAAAGTTTGCAGTTCCTCCGTATTTCTTTTTTACAAGAGCAGCATCTACAACTAACCAATTATTATATAGTTCAATATGATTATAAAAATCTGATAAGTCTTCCCAATAGTATAAATTTAATTGAGAGGTTCTTTCAGCACCGGCTGTACCCATTTTATCTCCTAGATGTTTCTATAATTAATCTATCGCTAATAGGACTAATCAAGTTCAAAACGAACATCAGTTATATCATCTTTAATTATATAGCCAGTTTGTTCATATTTATTGTGAATTTTTTTGCAAATATCTTCAGCAGAATTACTTGCTATAACAAAAGGTTTGCCAATGAAAAATGGTTCATGAAAATTTTTAAAACTCATGTGTACTAACCAACTTTCAGAAAATAAATCAAATTTGTCTAAAATTTCTTCTTCAAAAAACATTTTTATATCTCTATCTTTGAAAAATTGTAAGACAAATTGATCTTTGTTTTTATCTGAAATAGCAATAACCCCAATCACGATGAGGTTTTCACGTTGATTGGGGTATCTTGCATAAACTAAAGAGTAAGCATATTTTTTATCTATATTTACTGTTGGAAAGTAACAATAATACTCACTCTTTTCATCCATCTTATAGCCATTCTTCTTGAACAAACTCTTTCATTAGCCGCTCTTCCCAATTCTCGCCCATCTCAATAGATAAGGCTTGATCCATAGCGTTTCTTGCTAATCTAGTTCTTTCAGCAGGATCAGATTCAGGAGCGCGGCCAAGTTCAAACATATTATTATTATGACGATGCATTTCTAGCCCCTCATGGACATAAATGCCTCTTCCATCTTTTCGTGCTTGCCAAGAGTAGTAAAGATCAGTTCCATGAATTAATAACAGAGGGTGTAGCCAGTTAGATTCATCAAACCAGTCTGCTCTAAATAAAGCACAAGAATGTTCCATCATCCAAGTTTGGCGAGGCTGACCCGTTCCTCTATTTCTAAGATGCTTCCAAAATCCAATTGAAGACTCATCATGAGCGGCTTGCACAATAACAGCATTATCATTTTCTTTTAAGAAAGTGTAAAGAGGCAATAAAGGATCTGTTCCCTCAACAAGTTGCCCTGTAGTTGTCATAATAAAATAGGCAAAATAATTTTCCCAATTTAATGCTTCAAGGGACTTTGCATATGTTAAACCCATTCTATAGCCATGTGTGGCTCTCAAATTATAATCCAAATAAACCATATGGATATCGTCGTCGTTTGGAGCAAACATCCACTCTTCATCTGAACCATTTTCAACAACAATAATATCCATCGGCACTTCTGATGTTTTTAACACTTTTATATTATGCTCAATAATTTCGGGCATATTATAATTTAACATAACTACTGCAACTTTATCCACATTAATCTCCTAACTTTATACTAACATAATATCATATTTTATGATTTCTTTTTCTTTTTTCTGTGGTTATCACATTTTTCACAAGAGCCGGGAGCGCAAGGCTTTGTTCCGGGCACTCTTTTATACCCATCCCAACAATTACATTTACTCTTTGCCTCTTTGTTTCTTTGAATATATTCTTTTAAGTTTTTAATTGATTTTAACACAGCATTAATTTCTTTTGGATTTCTGCTACCATCTAGCGTCATCCTATATTCTTCTAAAAGCCTTTCGGCTTCTTTAAAATTTTTATTATCAACAGCGTCTTTAATTCTTTGTGGGCTAAACATAAAACCCCGTTTTTTCTTAGAAGATTCTTTACTTCTTTCCATTTCTTTAACTTTAGATGCAGCCCAAGATCTTCCTGCATTCCCGCCCCAAGCCAGCCAAGCAACATCCCAAGGTGTAACTTCGCCTTTGCCAGCCTTTTCTGAGCGACCTCCAGCGTGTCTTTCAAAGAAAGAGTGCATACGCTTAACATGCTCTGGGGTTAATTCTTTTCCTTCTGCAATCTTGCGAGCGCGAGTGAGAGTCGCAGATTCAAAGCCTTTACCCGCTTTTCCTTCAGAATGATATTTAATACCTCTACGAGCAGCAGCACGAACGCCCTCTGGGGGAGTTAAGTCAACAGATGATTTCTTTTTTCTTTGTTCAGGTTTATCCATTGTTTTAGTACCCGTAGGATCTGCTTTTTTTAATTCTTCATTTGCCCACTCTTTTAATTCTTTTTCACTTTTTGGGGGGCTATGATATTTTTCTATATATTGCTTACCCATTCCCGGAGAAATACTTTCCCAAAGATCAATCATTGCATTGTTGTATTCTTCATCATCTTTTTCTTTAAGTGCTTCTTTTACTCTATCAACTTTTTCATTACTACTCATAATAAACCTTTCACTAGAACGACGTATGATATGAATATCTACTGGCTCTCCTGTTGTTATATCAACACTTCTCATTCCAGTAGGCTCTGCTCTTAATGCTCTTTTTAATTCTTCATTTGCAAATGCAGCATAGTAAGGTTGCGGCAAGTTTTTTCTTATCCATTTAAAAATTTCTACACTAAGACGAGGATATTTACTTTTAAGTTCTTCTATTTCTTTTGTATTTTCATAAGGATGAAGTTTGTCGCCATATCCCAAATAAAAAATTGCAGTTCCGTCGCCGTTAGGTACAGGGGCATAGTAAACAGAACCAATAATTTGATCTTCGTCTTTTATTAAGAAATATTCACTGACATTATCTGATCCATGCTCAACATTAAATTCTTCAAAATAGGATCGCTTTTTCATTATTCCCATCTTTTCTTAGGAAAATCTTCTTCAGTTGCCCATTCAAGTTTTTTACCCGGCTGCACTTTCCACTTATCTCTAATGTTTTTACGATGCTTTCTTGCTTCATTTTGATCAGTTTCTTCAGGCCCAAGCCATTCTTCTTCTCTTTTTGAAACAGGTTCAGCATACCATTTAGACATATCAGCACTGTAATCTGGATTTGAAGCGCCTAACCCTTGTGCAATTATTTCGTCAGCGTTGTTAATAACTTCACGAATTTGTTTATCTAGTTCTCCTTTTATCCATGCAAAGTTAGGATCATTTGCATACATCAATTCTGCTTTATCATAAATTTCAGAATAATAACGTTCAAAAATCCAAAGTAAATGTCCTAATCCCAATTCTTTAGTTTTTTCTATTGTATTTTGAAAACTTTCAATTGCTCCTTCTTCTTGCCACGGCCAGTCTTTTATTATTGCCTCATATATAGGTTCATCTTGTAAATTCTTTTTAATGTCATATTTGAGTGCTTCTATATAATTTTGCCAATTTTTATTAGTTTCTTCCCAAAAACCATCATAAAAAGAATCTTGGTATTCCTCATCAAGAACCCAACTTTCTTCAGATCCTGCAAATATGTCTATTAAATATTCTGAGGCGCGGTCTATAAAATTATCATAAAAATCTTGAGTTTTACTAGCAGCACCCACTTCGCGGTAAAGGCCGCCATAACTAGAAATGCTTTGAGATTGCATAAAATTAGGAACTATTGACAAATTATACATGGCTGCGGCTTGACCTTCCCATTTAGCCTCTTCTTGAGTGTGTTCTTCGTGTTCTTCGTTTTCAATATCATCCCAATTATCAACTGAAGTCTTTTTCCATTTAGAAGTCCTTCTCCACTTAGACAGAAGTGAAAGTTGTTGCTCATCAACTCTAGTGGGCAATTGTGAAATACCTTCTCCCTTATGTAAACCTCGTTCAAATCTTTGACGATAATCTGAAAAGTCTGTTTCATCAAACTCAGACCAATTTAATAATTCGTCTTCTTCTGGATTAAACATTGAACGCAATTGATTCATTGAATTATATTTGTTTATAATTTTAAGAATACTTGTTGCACGACTTTCATCTTCAGATCCTGATTCCCCCCAATTTTGATTTATTTTATTAACTTCAACAAGATTTTTTGCCAATTGTTTAGGATCTTCGCTCCAAATAGAGGATAGCCACTCGTTCCATTTTTCTTTATAATTAGGATCATTTGGATTTGTCATAGTCATCTTTTCAAAAGCATCTCTCCATCCCCCACGGCGTTGATCTTCAAAACTAGGAATTATCAATAAGTCTTGATTTCTTGTTTGTTGACTTTGCATTATTTTAGCAAGTTGATCTACTTGGCCCGTTCTTCTTGCATAATCTAATAGTTTTTGAAGATCTTCTTGAGAGATATCTTCTGGCAAAGAGGTTAATAATCTTGCCATATCAACAGGCTTATCTGGGCTTGCTTCTGGCGGATAGATTCCATAATGCTCTGGTCTATAGTTTCTATCAAACCCCCCGGGACCGGCGTAAGGGTGTCGCCTCATATTTTCGTCATATTTTGAATCAAATTCTTCTTCTTCATCAATAGCAATCATACTTGGATCATAGTTAGACTCTCCATCCATATTTCTAAACTCTTGCCATTCGGTTATATTGCGACCCCCGGGAAGAGTCGGTTTTTTATTAAAAAGTCGTTCAAACCCGTTGGGATCTGTCATAAATTGACGAATTCTTTTTCTATATTTTGCAAGAGGGTGAAGGTTTTGTTTTCCTTGAATTTGTTGAATAGAGCCGTCTTTATTTATTTCTAAAGTAGCGTGAGGTTTATTATTTGGACTTCTTAAAGAAACAATTTTTATTAGACCTTGTTCTATTCTGTCTCCATATCCTTGACGACGAACACAGTGTTGCATAGTTTGACCTTCATAATCACACTCTTCTGGTGAAAGATCCCTTATAAACCATCCATCGGGCCACTCATAAATAATTTTTTCGTCTTTTTTCTTTTCTTCATCTAAAGAAACTCCTTGAGACAGAAGTTCTAAGTCCCATTCTTGGATTTTATCAAAAATATCTTTTACTGAAAATTCCATGATGTTAACGCCACGACGAGTAGGAGAATTACTTCCATACCAATCTGCCCAATGAGAAAGAGTTGCTTCGTCTAAAAATCCTCTAAATTCAGTTCCTTCAATGGGAGTAGTTTGCATCAGTTCCACAAAAGCATCTTCGCCTTCTCCAACCATTGAAGGTTCTAATCTTTTCTTTTTATATTCTCTTACAATCCAAGGCAGAAAGTCATCAACTTTTTCGGGAAGACCTTTCATCCAGTCAAGAACCTTTTGCCCCTCTTCTGTTCTAAGCACTTTAGGATCGTCTTTAATAATCTTATCTAGTTTAGATGCGGTTACTTGTTTCCACTTAGATTGTTTTTGTTCTGGTCTATAAAAACCACAAGTGCATGGTTTCCCTGTATGAACATTTTTATGAAGAGTAGACTTTGCAATTTTTTCACTTCTATATTTTTCTTTAGGTTTCATTTTTTTATCGCCAAGTATTTCTGATGCAGAAGGTACATAGTCGCCAGAATAGGGGCTTGCCCAATTCATTTGAGGAATAAATGGGACTTCTCCACTTTCTTCTAATTTCTTTCTTTCATTAATTTCGTCTTGTAATTCTTGAGGGAGTTCATCTATTAATAAATCATGATCTGTTTTAAATTTAAAATTAGGAAGAGTATCTGGTCTTTGTTTTTTGGGTACAAGAAGTTTTTTTTGTTTTCTGTTTGGAACACGCTCCCGAATTGGCGGCGTTTGTTTTTTTGTTTTTGGATGAAGCCTATGCTCCTTAAGACTTCTAGAAGGAATATTGTTTTCTTGTAAATAATTTTTAATTGCATTTGTAGAAACATTATATTTTTTTGCAAGTGATGCTACGCTTTCTCCCCCAACGTATTCAGCGATAATATCTCTTAAAAACTCAGAACCTTTTGTGTCGCGGATTGATGGGCGCGCTGATTTTTTATCCGGCAAACTTTTATAATTTTTTTGTCCTTCAACGTATTCACAAGCCTTAGCGCGAGTCATCCCCTTTGGAGGCTCAATAGAGCCATTACAAATACCTTGCATATATCTAAATTGGGCTTTACTACGAGCGGGCGCTTCTTTTAAAAGATAAGATTGTTTTTGATTTTGTTTCATAGAAAAAGAATAGGCAGGATACATACTCTGAAGTTCAGCAATAAGTTGTTCTCTAATTCCACCTTCGCGCCAATACTTACGAGGAATATAGATATAATCTACAATAAGATTTTTATTATTATTATCAACTTTATAAAACAATTGACCTACCGGAAGTTGGTCTTCTTCTAAGACCGCAAATAGTTTACCATTTTGTCCTTCTTCTATGTTTTGAAAATCAACTTTCATAATTATCCAATCTTTCTATTCTATTATTAAAACTTCGCTATACACATATTTCTTTTAATTTAGATTCTTTATATCCTTTTCTGTAATTTATTGCTTCTTTTAGCGAAGATTCAAAAACATCAGGGTAAATTCCTAGTTCTTCGTATTCAGGATTAAAGTCTGGATCGTGTTCTTGAAGTATTTCTTCTACAGGTCTAAGACCATCTCCATCTAATCCTTCTCCAGTTTCGGGATTAATTAAGAAAAAGTGCCACGCCCCGTCATTTGGCCCTTCAGCAATTTTATAGATCGGCCAGCCTGTTTCTTGATGTTTTTTTATTGCAAAAAGGTCGCAGTCTCCGTGTCTCCAATTATTATTTGATTCTTTATATCCAACAGGCTGAATGATAAGATCATATGGATGCTTGCCATGATCAAAGTGGAATGACCAGCGCTTCTTTTCTTCGTAAAGTTTTAGATCTTCCATTGCATGCCCGTCTTGCTCTTTTGCTTCGGAATCAATCTTTTCATTATCATGAGGATTTTCTTTATTTATATATCCGTCTTTAAGTTGTTTAAGCCACTTGAGGGTTTGTTTTTTTACTTCTTCCCAACTTCCAGTAGTGAGGATATCGTGGCCCATCTCTCCATCAAGAACGGCTTCCCATGCGTCTTTTTTATTTGCTGAAGTTTTGTTACCATTAAATAATCTTTTAAACTCTTCGTGATAAGTATTTTTAAATATAAGATAAAGATTATTTTTATCATCATTTGATAAAGAATTCATCAATTCTTTTTCTGCTTGATCCATTTCATAAACAGGCATTGTATTATTAAAAAGATGATTCCACAACGCTTCTTTTGCTATTTGTAGAAGATAATAAATATAAAATTTTTCAATTGAAATTCCTTTTTCAAAAAGTTGTTTTAATCTTTTTTCTCTAAAAATGTCAACTTGGTTTGGATCATAAAAACGATTATTAAGAGTTTCTTGAGTTATCCCAGATGAAGATAGATCTATATCATCTACAAGATATTTTAATTGTTCATTACTACTTCCGGGAATTGCATTTCCAAATGGGTGATTTTCAAATTGTTCCCATATTTGTTTTGCTTTTCTAATCGCTTCTTTTTTTGTAACTTCTGGGAGAGATTTTCTTGCAGGAATAAGTTTTTCTCTAACAAAAGAGTCTGTAAATTCACTATTTTCAAACATAGCGGTTTTTGAATACATACCCCATTGTCCCTTTGGTCTTGCATATTCTGCTGGTTGTGGATTATGCTTAGGACGAACTATTTTCCATTTTTTATTATTAATGACTTTTTCTTCAGGCTTGTCATCTTCTTCAATAGAATCTGGAATTCCTTCAAAGGTTGTTTCTGCAACTTCATCTCCAATTGCCATTTGTCTTTGCCCATGAGAACTTGTTTTCTTTGCAATATTAATTATTTCTTTATTATTAAGTTTATTAAAATCTATGTAGTTGTGAACTATGCCATATTCCCAACCAGCCTTATAACTCTGTTCTAGTATTTCCCAGAATTTTTCCCAGTCATCGTTGGGAATATCTGTTTTTTCAAAAAAATGAGTATAATTTTTAACTATAATACGAACGCCTTCTCCAACAATTATTGGTTCAAAATTATTTCTTAATCTCTCTCTAAATAATTCTAATTGGTTTGGATTGTAATGTCTATCTGGTTCAACATAATCGTCTGATTTATTAAGTTCATTATAATTAATTCTGGCTAACGCTGTTTGTGCATTATGAAATCCATTAACAACACCTTGAAAACGAATATTATCAGCAACTAAAGCATTTTTTGAAGATTTTAAGTCTTCCGACTCTTCAATTACTTGATCTTCGTGGTCATTAAGCAAAAAGTCTATTTGAGCCTCTTCTTCATCCCAGTCAGATGAAATAATTTTCCATTTAGATAATTTTGAAGATGTTTCTTCTTTAAATGTCTCATCCCACGCTTTATAAAAAGCATTATTATAAATTAATTCATTTTCTTTTGTGTTTGTAATATCAAATATGTCTTTTAATATAATCTTTTTTTCTAAATATCCTAACTCTAACATATAATATTCTATTCGATCCAGAATAAGCCATTGAAGTTCTGTTTTAAACGATCCAACCCAATAAACTTCATCTTTCAAAACATTATCTGCCATAGTTCTGAGTTGTTCAATTCCTAATCCTAATTGATTTTTATTAATTAAACGATTTTCTTCCGTTTGATGAAAATGAATCATTTTTTCTTCATATGTATTTAAAGGAGAAATTATCTCACCATCATCGTCCAACCATACTTTTTTTTCTTTATCGTAATGTTTATTTAATCTATCAGTGTTATATCTATCAATCCATGCTTTTAAAATTCTAGAGGCTTCCCACCCGGCTCTTTGAGGTAATAGAACAGGAACTTCTTCTATTATTTTATTTATAATTTGTTTTGTACTGTCAGTATAGTCGTCATGAGAAGCGATCTTACCACGATATTGAAGATCTTCTTTTACCCAGTCATAAATTTCTTGCCAATTTATATTTTCTACTTTAAGTAAATATCTTTCAATATCTTCTGGCTCTGGTTCTCCAAAGAAACCAAATTGCATCTGTTCCATCTCTTGAACATATTGCTTTTGCTTTTGCAAACTAAACGGAAACTGTTTTCTTGCTTGCTGTTTCCATGTTTTTCTAAGTTCATTTTTTTGGGCTTCTACATCTTGTTCGTCTGATATATTTTCCCAATTTTGAGCAATTCCTTGATTATAAGGATTAAGCACATTTTCAATCATCCAATTAGCAAGGTCTTGAACAGAGCCACCTTGACGAACAATCTTTTCCATTGTCTTAATAGAAGGACGCAATATTCTTGAGTCCGATAATATTTGTTCAACTAAAATTTCTGTTTCTGGAGTAGACCAATTTTCATATTGAGAAGCAGTTTTAGATTGTTGCCTCATCCAATCAACAACTTGTGGACTTGGAGAAGCAGGTTCTGGCTCGGGCAACTCACCCTTTACGTTATAAAGATCCATCATTTCTTGATCGGGGTGAATGTTACGATCATTTTGCTCTCTCTGTCTTTGCTCTTTCCATTTTTCAAAAAATGCTTCAGCAATGTTATAACCACCTAAAACATGGTTTATTTCTATTTCTGCTCGTCTTTCTAGTTCTCCAGTATAATCATGTGCTTCATCCCACAAATATTGTCTTATAGTATCTTCTATGTCTGCCCAATGTTCTTCATATTCTTCTGTAGTTAACTGATCTTCAATATTTATATAAAAATCAATTGCTGTTTCTACAAAATATTCAAACCAACGTCCCGCCTCTTCTGTTGCCCATTCTATTGCAAGATTTTCTTCAGGATTTGAATTATTAACTAAGGAGTTAACATATTTTTTAAAAATTGCCTCGTCAGACCACACACCTAATGGTACTAACTGCTCAAAAACTATATCTTCCCAGTCATAATCTTCAAGAAAAGAGGTAACAATCGAATCTCCATCTATAGTTTGAACTTCTTGAAGAATCATCCAGTCAATTTCTGACCAGTCTCTAATATCTTTTTCCTCTTCTTCCTCTTCTTCTTCATCCCACTCATCTGCTGCAACAATCTTCCTTTTAGAACCCTTCCACCAACTTTCAGGTTCCCATTTGTCAAGATTTTTATATCTTCTTAACTCTTCTTCTTCTTGTTCATTTCTTTCTGGTTTATTTTCATAAAAGTCTACAATATCAGAAGGAGTCCACTTGGGGTGATCTTGATGGTCTAACTCGTATCCAGTTTCAGTATAAACTTCGTACAAAGCGTTATTAATAGCATAAGGACCGCCAAATGCAGTTTGACGAACATTATTATGCATTATTTCAAACTGACTATGTATTTCATCATCATCTATATACATCAATGATTCAAATATTGGCGTAAAAATATCAATAAATGCATCTTGGATAAATGAATCAAGATCATATGCTGGGCCATTGTAACCACTTTCTTCTTTGATTTCATCAATATAATCATACCAATTATATAATATTTCGTAAGCAACTTTAACCTTTTCAAATACAGTTGCTTCAGATTCCCAATCAAACGTCGCAGTTTTCTTAAGATTTTCTATCATTGTATGATAAAGGCGAGGCAGGAACTGATTGGGCATAGCAGAAACTTTTGTTTGAAAATGTTTTTCATATCCTGCTCTAATCTCATCATCCGATTCTCCACTTAAACGCCCTTGAGAGATATAATTATACATGCTTTCCATTTTTTGAAGCAAGTCGGGCATTTTATTGTTAATAAATTCTTCAATTGCTATAATTCTTGTTTCGCTGAAAGAATAATAACTTTTCTTCCAATCAGGGAATAGTGATTCTAATAATTTTTGATGATTTGTAAAGTCTATCCACGAATCATGAAGCCGTTCCATTTTTAATTGATTGGGAACAACTTCCATTCTATCTGGATATTTTTCAACGGTAAAACCGCTTCCCATTGATGGAAGATCTTCTAAAACAACATCAAATGCATATTTTTCAATTAATTGCTTAGTTTGATTTTCGTTTTGTTCTAATTGATTGTAGTATTGAGTATATAAATCTTCAAATCCCCCTGCAATCTTCCATTTAGAAGTAAAATCCCAAGGCTTTTTAGGAAAGTCTTCTTCAGTTGCCCAATTTAAAGGCTCATCAGATCCACGCAATGTCTGAATCTTCCATTTATCTTTAATTTTCTTACGATGCTTTTTAGCCTCGTTCTCATCTGTCTCTTTGGGACCAAGATAGGCTTCGGCGTCTGAGTCTACTGGGTCATAAAAACGTTCAATGTTGTTTATTACAGTAGGCCATAAACTTAAAACTTTACTATCATTTAATAAATCTTGAGCGTATTTGTTTAACTCGTTATACACATAGTTATTAATAGGTTCATATACACTTATCAGTTTGTTAAGTTGATCGGATAAATCATCCCAACCATTAAGCGCTTCGTCTAAGAATCCTAAAAAGTCTAAACTATTCATTTCGAAAGAAAGATACCTTTCAAGAAGCATATCTTCTTCTAACCAAATTATTTTATCATTTGTTAAATTTGTTAAATCATTGCGAATTTTTTTAACAAAATGAAATATGTCGCCTCTAACTTCATCAATAGCCTGATTTGCAAAATATCTATTAGTGTCTTCCCAATCTACATGCTCTCTTGCTAAATCTTCTATATCATAAATTAAATCTGTATCATTATCATATAATTCTCTTAATTCTGGAGAAACGCCGCTTTGAGGGCTTTCAAGATAATCATAAATGTCTCTCCAAATTGCTTCTGATATGCTATCTTCGGCAACATAAATTGCATCTCTATAAGTAGAGTCTTGCACAAATTCTAAATCAGAATAAGCGGTATCTTTATAAGCATCCATATAATCTATGGGATATGGAGCAACATCTTTTGCTAGTTCTTCTATTTCTTTTTGAATTTGAGTAGAGTAATCAGATGCTACCTTACTCTCCCATCTTTTTTTAGGAAAGTCGTCTTCGCTAGCCCACTCAAGTTTTTGCCCCGGCTTGCGTTCCGTTTGGATTTTCCATTTATCGGCTATATTTCTGCGATGTTTTTTAGCCTCATTTTCGTCTGTTGCTTCAGGGCCAAGATAGGGTTCTCTACTTTCTGGCACAGGATTATATAATTCGGAGATATTTGCACTCTCTGAGAATGCCGCTCTTAGCCTTTCTTCATCAATATTTTCCCAAAATCCTTCATCAACGTCAAGATAAAATTCTTCTATAAGAAAATAAGGATCTTGAATATAGGGATTAGGTTCTCCTTCTTCAATATAACCTGTTGCAGCACGAAGTTCATTGTATGCATTAGATTCATAAATATGATCTTCTATTAAAGAAGTCTTTCCTTCTTTAAGGTTTTCTAAGTAATCAATTCTATCTTTAACAGACCAGTACCTAACAGAATTTTCAGACAGATCCATTACATATTCAGCAAAATATTTACCCTCTTGATATCCTGCCTGATTAACAGATTCTTCAATAATCTGTGCATATTCTATTCCAAGATTCCGAACAGACTGTTCAATATACTCAAAAAATTCCCATCTGTTTTCTTCAGTTCTTAGTTCTTCTGGGACTGTATTATAAAAATATCTTTCTGCTTCATCAATAAGGCTTTGTTTTAGCCTTTCATACATTCCAAGGAATTGCGCTCTTTCCCAGTATGCTATATTTTTTGGATTTAACCCAAGAGATTTTCCTGCAAGATTGGCATATTCTGCTAATAAATATTCTTCTGGATCATAAAAATTATTATTTATTCTGTCGTTTGATTGTTTAGTATGAGAGCCTTTCCACCATTCTTCGGGTTCCCATTTTTCTTTTACTTCTTCTGTTTTCTTTTTACGTTCATCTTCGTTAATTTCTTGATGAAGTACTTCGTTGGCTTTTTCTTGACGCCGATCCCACTCTTCTGAAGTTTTTGCACCAGTTTCTATAATTTTTTCAAAATATTCAAAGATATCTGTTTTATTGCCAAACCAATCTTCCATAAATTGAACTTCTGGGTATTTATCAACCCATTTTTTTAATTCGTTTAAAACTTTTTGAATTTTAGGAATAGCGGAAGGAAAATATGAAAGCCATTCTTGTTTATCATATTGGCGATTAGCAAGTTGATCGTTTATACTATCAAGAATTGGATGTAAACTTTTTTTAATTTCTTTTTCAGTAGGTTCCCAATTTTTGTTTATATTTTTACCACATTCATCACATTGCTTCCACCAATCATCTTCATCGGGATATTCATCTTTAAATAACGAGGGGTAAGAACCACCTTCAAAGTCAATATAATCTCCGGGTTTTAGATACTGCATATACTTTTGGGCACAATCTTTACATATGTCAGACCCATAATCATCTTGATTTTTAAATATAACGTAGTGTTCGTCGCGTGAGTCTAAAGGGCTACTTGTTTTAGAGGTAAAGTCCCAAGGTTTTTTAGGGAAATCTTCTTCTGTTGCCCAGTTTAATCTGTCTCCCTTTGATCGGTCGTAATCAACCTTCCATTTGTCAGCGATATCTCTGCGATGTTTCTTGGCCTCATTTTCGTCTGTCTCTTCTGGGCCAAGGTACGGCTCTCGTGAGGGGTCAACAGGTTCATACAAATGTCTTGCGTCTGCTCCCAAAGAGTCTTCCATCTTTCGCACACTAATATTACTCCGAAATCCTTCGTCTAACCCCTCGCTCCAATCATCGTATCCGCTGTTTAGACTGGCTTCCTGAAGAACTTCAGCGGCATTGTGAAAAGAATAAACTTCATCAAAGTCCCACATATTTGCATATTCAAGAAGATTAGAATGTCCTTCTTCGATATTTTTTATTTCGTCCAGTCTAGCCGCAATCGGCCAACTTTTTACTTCAGCCGGGTCAAAATCCATAAAGTAGGAGGCAATTGTTTTTCCCACTCTTTTTGCATCTTCATAAATTGCATCATAGATATCCCTTGAATATCTATCAATAATTCCGTAAATTTCTTCTTCGACGGCTTCAATAAACTTTTCTTTTACTACTTGTTCATCTTTAATATTATATCGTTTAACAAAACTATCGGCAAAATTATGTACTTCGTCTTCAAGATAAAAAAGATCGTTAGAAAGAAGTCTTTTATCTGTCACCAAATCACTAATAATATCGGCCTTTTCCCAGTACCGTAGATTGGTAGGGTTAACAGTTATGCTTTTGTTTTTCTGCTGCACATAACTTTCAACTATAACTTGTTCAAGATCATAGAACTTATCTTTCATCTCTTGAATTAATTCAGGGGTGGCTGCAATAACCCTTTTCCGTTTAGAACCCTTCCACCAGTCGGCTGGTTCCCATTTGTCAATAATTCTTTTACGGTGCTTTCTGGCTTCGTTCTTATCTGTTGCCTCTGGCCCCAGATTAGTTTCCATATTTTCTGGGAGTGGGTTATATAAGTCATAGAGATTAGAAGGAATATAACCCATATCATCTGGTTCTGGCTGCTCAGATTGGTATTCGAATCCCCATTGATCCCAAAGTTCTTGATAATCAACATCTTTGCGTTCAATTAAATTGACAGCATCATTTTCTTCTTCGTTCATACGATCAATAACTTTATTTATTTCTTGAACAAAATAATCAAACGACTGGCCGTTTTCCATTATATTAAAAAATCTGTCGTAATCGTCATCATCATCGTAAGTTTCAGACCAGATTCTTTCTTGAATGTCTGGGTTGCGAGCAGAACCTTTCCACCAACTTTGCGGCTCCCATTTGTCTTGAATATTTTTTTGACGTTTTTTATTATTTTGTATATCATATTCTTCAGAACTCATATCTTCAGGCGAAATAGAAATATTTTTATTTGAATTATTTAATCTTTTTTTTATATTTATTCTGTAATTTTCTATTATGCTTTGAAATTTATTTATGATTATTTCGTAAGCATCTTTTTTAAATTTCAAAAGAGAATTTTTTGGTATATTTTTATTTCCAAAATTGTTTATATGCCATTTAATAAAGTCGTCAAATGGTTTAAACCATTCTGGGTTTCCATATCCTAAAAATTTTAATGTTTCTTCTGCTGCGGCTTCATCTGAGTGATATCGTAAAAAAGACTTTTGATAATATTCATTAATAAAATCACTTAAAGAGATTCTAAAAAAGGCTGCTGCAAATTTTTCAGCAATTATTAATGGGTCTGTGTCTGAACTTGACCCCTTCCACCAACTAGCCGGTTCCCATTTATCTTTTATTTCTTGTTGTCTTTGTTGATTGTGTTTCTCTTGAGTCCAGCGGTTATAGAAATCTTTTTGAGCCTGTCGGTAAGATTTCTTTTTAGCCTCAATTTCAGTTTCATCAAGCCCACCAAATTCATCTTCCCAATCAACTGAAGATTCGTTTAGGAAATCGTCTACTGTTTCCCCACAATCTACACAAGTGAGCATTTGATATGGAGCATCATCTTCATGATAGTTGTACCATTCATCCCACGGAGCAATTGGGTTAGGAGAGCCATCTGGTTGTTGTTGAGGCCAACGACCAGATTCATCTAAGCCATACGCTTTTTCAGCACAAGAAGGGCAAAGATATTCGCCGCCATTTGTAATATACGCAATTGGGTCTAAATGACCGCTTAACTTGTTTGATTTATTTAAATTATATATATCTAACATCTCTTGATCTGGATGAACATTTCTATCTTTTTCAAGATGATGTTTTTTATATTCATCTTTTAATTTTTGGCTAACATATTCTGGAGTTAAGATATATTCAAACAATTCATCTGCTTTATCAACAAGCATTTTTTTTGCTTTAATTGCCCAGAATTTTGTTACTAAGTCTTGTATGGCATTATCAATTTCAGAAGGGTATTTTTTAATTTCTTCTGAACTTACAATATGTTTAATATTTGAATATTCATCATAAATTTTGTAAAAACTATCTTCAAAATGGCCTAAATTTTGTTCAACCCAATTGTCTACTAAATCGTGGAAATCAGAAGTCATTGCATTATAATCAAAATTCATCATTTCTCTATAAGAAATTAAAAATTTAGTTTCGTACTCGGGGTCATCTTTTTCTGGAAAATTTAAAAAATATTTAAAAAATTTCCAAATTTCAGGTTCTCTAATTGATGGGTTAAAGTTTCCAACATAGTCGGATACTAAAGACTCTAGATCTATACTAAATTCATTTTTTATTCGTTCAACAACATCATAAACTTCTTGGTCCATAAAAAACCCCCAAATCCTATTTATTAAGGGTCTGAGGGTTTAAGCAAATAAGTGAGAAATTATACATCTTCTGGCTTTTTACCGGGATTTTTAGAACATGCTCTAACCCACCAATCGGGTGGTGGATGAATCGCTCTATTTCTTTTTTCAATATCTGGTTCTTGAGGATCTACAGTAAGTACATATTCATTATATTGTCTGTAGAACTCTATCTGTTCTGGGGTCAGGCCAGTAGTATGGCACATCGGCGGATACTCCTTCAAATAGTGGACTGTAATAATCTGGATCTTTACGAATAAGATTAGATTGATGAGAAATGTGAAGCCGCTCGTCGCCTAGCCACGGAGGGAGGACGATATATTCATTAGCAGGCATACGCTCAAGAAACCATGCTAGTTGCGTATCATTATAGCCACGCTGAATCCACTCAGAACAAATAGCAGCGCCATACATAGCAAGAGCAGGCTCGTAGCCGCGCCACATATTAACAGCAGGGTGATTTTTCCAGCCCTTAGCCTCATCACCGCGATCAATAGTAAGAAGGATCTGCTTGGCTTCAACACGCTGCTTGCCTAGCCTACGCCAGTCAAGTACAGCAGCAGTGTCATAAAAATTGGAATGTGGAAGAAATGTTTGCATACACCTATCCTATAGGAATCTTAAATCTTTTTCAATATTATTTTTATTTTCTAGATCTTTAACAATTTGACGCTTAAGGGCAACATTAATCTCTTTAAGGCGTCGGATTTCATAAACTAACTTTGCAACATCTTTAGCGGCATCTTCAAAAAACAAAATATCAGATTGCCGCATATTTTTTTCATCTTTTCTAGATACTAGCAGATATCGTGCATCTTGTGAAATATCTATGCTCCAAGAAGCAGGAGTTATGGCTTGAATTTTTTCGCTAATTGCATCTAAATCATTTTCAATCATCTTCATCCTCTTCTTCCATAAGTTTTTCTAGTTGATCTAACTCTTCATCCACCAAAAGGAAGTCGTCAAGAGCCATTTGATAAATTGTAAGTTCTTCGTCATCTCTAATTTCTTCAAAAAGAACATCAAGTATTTCTGCTGCTTCTTGTGCTTTTATCTCAGAAAAAGAAGCATATACAATGCTTTCTTTAGTCGTAACTAAGAAAATATCATTATCATCGTCTGGATCATTAAAAATCGTATAACCGCTAAATAATGATGACACTTTATCTCCCAACTTTTGGCGGTTTACTATCAAACACTAATCTCATAAAATCAGTTCCTTCTTCAGAAATAATCCATTCAAAAAGGAAATTTTTAAGATTTTCTTTAATATCTAGTTCTAAGTCTATGTTATTAACATGAACATAAACAGGACTTACTCTGTGTTTAGATTCAGAAATACACACATAATCGTCGTCCTCTACATATTTTGCCCGGATTCTTAAATCATCTCTTCCAGACTTTATATGTATTTCAACTAAATATGTATACAAAACCTCTTCAATACTCATTTCAAACATATTCATATATCCTACTTTACCATACTTTTATTTATTAATCCAACTTAGGGAAAAACCAACCAAACACAGCCGCACATAACGTAGCAATAGCAGCAGCAACAGTATCGGGCACAAATACACCTGTAAGAGTTATTATCCAAATAAGAATGGTTCCGATTGCTCCACCGACAGCAGTTGCCCCTACCGTTGTCCTTGGCCCGTTTCTTTTCTTCATAATAAAACCCTCTCCCCATATTATGTCACGGAGAGAGGGTTCTATTAATCTTTTGATAGAAGATATCTATAAACAAGTCTAAATATTGGCTCAATTAGCATTGTCATTAAAAATCCTACTACCATAATAATCATTCCAATGACAAAGAAAATTGTTGCTAATTCAACGTTTATGATTAGCACCAACAATGATCCGAGAAGTATTATCCAGCCAATTAAACAAATCATTATAGAAATCATAGTTGAGTAATCAATAATATCATCTATCTTCATATTATCCTAACTTATTTTAATAGAAACAACGATGTGCGCCCCATGCCGTAATGCCGAATCTATCACGAATCGCATCACCTACAAGGATAGTTTCCCACTTATCGCCACTCCACAGTTTGTATGGGCTACGAGCAGTATACCATGTGGATTTATAAATGCCCAAACCACCGCCCCATGTGGGTCCAGAATGTGACCAATTTACTCCATCCTTATACTTGGAATATCCGGGCTGTTCGCATCTTCCTAATCTGACAAACCCTTTCCAGTCAGGAACTCGCTTTGCAACATCTGCCTTAGTAGGATTGGGAGGAAACTTCATATTATCCCTCGCCCTTTGCTTCTTATAAGCCTTAAGGCATTGCTTTTTAGTTACCTTTGTCTCCGAAGTGTGCTTTAAGCATGGCTTCGCAGTCGCGGGAGAAGCGAATCCCCCTGAGAATGCCACTAATCCCACTAGTATCATGGAAATAACGGCAAATTTGGTTCTTAGATTGGAAACAATAACATCATTCCTTTCGTCGGTTTACCGCATACGCCCCGCCCGCAGTCGCGCAAAAAATACTTTTTGTTACAAATTTGTTACAAAGTATTGCACGATCATGGATTATAGATTCTTTCCCCACTTCCAACCTCTATCATATCCATATATTTTTGATATATAGACATTTGGCTGGAATGACTCGTATGCCTTGCCTATTCGTATGAACCCGAATGGCACATGAATCTCTATATTAGGAGTTCGCAAGTCAATATGGAATCCTAAACTTATATGATAAGGACTAACTAAGAAAAAATATGCTACCCATTTTAAGCCCATAGAATTAAAAAGGATAGCCCTCTACGATAACATCCTCATTATTGATAAAGAAATCCCGTAGAATCCTTCTCACGGAGCCAGAGACAGTGTTGTAGACATTCACTTCATCTCTCCCAATTTCCTCCATTAGCAGAAGAGCATCATGGCGACACATATTGATATTGACGCGACCATCACTATTACTGACGCTAATAGTATAATCTGCTGGATTGCTTTCCTTTGCTTCCATAATCTTATCTGTCCTCTCATCTTTTACAGTATTAATAAATTCATCCCAATACTCGTCGTCGCCCTTGTTTCGATCATTAAGAACGGCGTCTGTATTGCTAAACATCTTATCATAATACTTAGTCATATTTTTAGTTTCAACAGGAGAAGTGTACGGAGGAATATAATCTTCCATTATGCAATTCTCTTAAGATTATAGATTTGAATATCTTGAATATAAGCAGCATCATTAAGATTAATTTCACCGGAAGCAACCTTATTGATAAGATCCTGCTTTGCAGCGTCAATTGCAGAGGGATCATCTGATACACCTTCTGCGCTTACATTGACCGACAGAACAATATCTGCCACTGCACGATAATCTGCCATATTTAATCCTTTCATTTTAGAAATAATATCACTGCTATTATTATAGCATAACAGATGATGACAGTATAGAGAAAACTCATTTTCTACTAAATAGCGATCCCAGCCAAGCAAAAAAGACCCAGATGGGATACGTCACCATCATGAGGAACGCTACAGCCCACATGAGTATAGCACCAACAATCATGAATCCCCCAGCCAAAACAATGGCAAAGACCAATCCCCATACAAACAGATAGCCACCCATATAGAGAAGTCCCATGATGGAATTCCAATATTCACTATGCCAATCCTCATCCTCAGCAGGCGAATTAGCCTTTTTCTCCAATTCGACCTTAGCAGGCATTTGAATACTATTTTGGCTACGAAGTGATACCAACTCCTTGTAGTCCATATATTCCTCCTATTTACCCATTACATTGAATAATACCCAACAGGATATAAGCATAGCACATATCCATATACCTAATGCTATTCCCATAATCATTCTTATATTCCTTTCCTATTATATATTTATAACATATATATATAATCAATGTCATATT
>Ga0255761_10000092_pt1 | contig 76938 bp, 41 predicted proteins | sample 071ome_29_FD_179961 | JGI IMG/M metagenome (GOLD analysis project Ga0255761, IMG submission 179961) | Coastal salt marsh microbial communities from the Groves Creek Marsh, Skidaway Island, Georgia - 071407BT metaG (version 2) | ecosystem: Environmental > Aquatic > Marine > Intertidal zone >... | reverse complement strand
CGCAAGCCGACGCTAGCGGAAAGAGGGGTAGACGAGGCGGAGATTCAGACGAGGAGATAGAGAATGCGGTGCTCTCGGACGAAGAGAACGTCGTTTTAAGTTGAAACCGTCATCGTTGGATATGAATTTGTACTGTAGAACTACTAGATTGTTATTAATACAGAGTCCGAAAAAAGGGACCAACTACTTTTTTACTAATTCGCGCTATGTTACATCCCGCCTTCCCTGAAACTCTTCGGATACGCGTACAGAAAGATATACCACCACGCGGCGATTGGAAACGCAAACGCGACGGACACGTATTTCCAATCGAAAACTAGAGTGGGCAGAGAAATTATCAACATCCCGGTCAGAACTATCGTCCACGGCTGACACCACACCGGCTTCGTTTTCCACACGTTTCGTTCTTCCATCTCTTCCCAATCTTCTTTTCCTCCTGTTCTACCACCACCACCGCGCATCATCACCACCGCGTCTTCGAACGTTTGATTCCTCGCGTTTAATAACATCATCTCTTCTTCTTCGTCTTCTTCTTCTTCTTTTTCTCTTTGCGCGTTTTCAATTTCAGCGACAACTTTCTCCTCGTCGTCGTCTTCATTGGCAAAAACCCGACGACAACGATTACGGCGAACGACGCCACTCTTTCGCGACGGTTGGAAAGCACAGCGATGCGTCGTGGACGTCGTCGTCAGAGTTGTTATCATCATCGTTCTTTTGGCGCGGTTTGTTAAAAAGTCTTTTCCAATTTGATTTTTTATGTGGCGCTTTTTCATTATTGTGTTACAAAAAATTTTACAGTTACCGCTTGGCTCTCCGGTCGTTGTAACTCCACTGCTGCTGCTGCTGCTGTTGTTGTTGATGGTGATGATGTTGTTGATGATGGTGTTGCGATTGTTGCCGGTGCTGCTGATAACTCTGCTGCGGTAGCGGCGCTACGTTGTTGTTGTTGTTAGTGTTGTTGTTGTACATCGCCGCTCCGCCCGCCGCCGAAGCCGGCGTCGTCGTCGCCGCCGTCATCTTCGTCCGAGCGAGCTCGATGCAGTCCCTCGCGTCTCGCAGAAACGCGTCGATAGCGTCCACGTTTCGAGAGGTTTCCGCAGTTTCGGCTATGATGATACACGTGGCAGCTATTCCAGCGATGACATCTTCGGCGGACATGTTCCGGAAGGTTTCGATGACGTGATTGAGGTTCGGAGGCAGCGGAGGGTTGTCGAGCAACGCTCGCACGAGCGAAGCGGCGCGGCGGGAAGGCTGGATATCGTACGTCTGTTGGTTTTGTGGTGTTGGCGTTGATGTTGTTCGCGGCGTCGGTGAATTGGTGATGTTCGGTCGTTTGAATTGTTGCGGATGGTAAGGTTCCGCTCCGGTGTTCAAGTTATAGTCCGGAGATCGCTCGCGTTTTCTTTCGTTGTTGTCGTTGTTGTAATCCGTCGTCATCGATGGCGCAACCACCGAGGAGGAGGGTTGCTTCACCGCCACTTCTCGGTCCCAATCCATTCTCACTTCCCCGCTTTTCCTCCCGTTCAACAACTTCTCCTCCCACTCGCTGAATAAACCTTTCAACTGGTCGTAATCCGGCACCTCGCCGTACTTCAACTGCGAAATCGTCTTGGAAAATTCCGCCAACGCTTTCGGCAATTGTTTCCTATCTTCGCGAACGGCCAATTCGCACAAAAAGTTCGGCACTTCCTTACAGCTCAACTTTTTCTCCCTCGCCATGACTTTATAGTTTGCATCTTCGCTCTCGTCCACCCCTACCGCCACGGTTCTCTTCCACGGTAACGACCCGCAATACAACTCGACTAAAATATACAACAAAGAAAACAAGTCGTCTCGGGGACTTTGCTCCCGATTTTCCATCGCGTTTGCGCTCGCATACGTCGTCGTCCCTCTAAACTGCGCGTCTTCTCTCTCCGCGATCACTTTATCCGTCGTTTCATCTTTATACCGTCTCGCTAATCCGAAATCGATGAGATACGTCTTCGATCGTTCCGCTCGCGAGCCTCGCCCGATGCAAATGTTCCCCGGTTTCACGTCTCTGTGCACGTACCCTTTCGTGTGCGTGTACCCCAACGCATCTATCGTTTGCATCGCAATTCGAGCGATCGTAATCTCTGAAAATAACGGTCGATTTTGCTGTTGTCCCTTGTTCGATGTCCCCGCGCCGTTCCCGTTCGCGACTCGTTCTCCAACCGTCGTCGTCGTCGTCGTCGTCTGTTGTTGTTGTTCAATTTCCCTCCTCAAATCCGCCAAGTTCTCTCCAACCAGCTGCATCGCGATGAACGGATGTTCCTTCCCTTTCCTCTCGTGCACACCTTCCTCGTAAATCTCCACGATCCCTTTCCCGCCCAATAAATGCCTCATCGCCGCCGCTTCTCGTCGCGTCGTTTTCATCTCCGATTCGATTTTGATCGCCGCGAAGCGGCCGGATTTCGACGGACCGTCGTCGCCTCCGGTCAGGTCGATGGCCGAGTACACCTCCGCGAACTGCCCGGAACCGATTTTAGAGTGAGAGTCGACTTTGAAGCGAGAGTTTGAGAGCAGGTCGTTTCTTTTGAGCATTGTTTTTCTGTCTTATTATATATATTATATGTATGTCACGACTGAGAGGTCTTCTTCGGTGCGCGCGAGAGAATGAGGAAAAAGTTTTCCAATTGGCGACAAAAATATAAACGCACTCTTTTAAAAAGAAGATATGGACCCAGCGGCGGTACTGGTGGCCATGCTGGTGTTTCTGGTGTTCGGGTTCTTGTTCGGGAACATCGCGCTGTGCGTCGTTTTTTGATGTCCTCTCTTTTGCTCTCTCTTCGTGAATATTCGTCACGCACACACGCGTTCGTTTCAACTGACACGAATTGCTCTTCGCGTGCTCTTCTCTCCAATTTTCCAATTTTCAACAGATACTCGTACGCGCAGAAAAAGTACAACCCGGACGGCGCGAAGAAGCCGAAGAAGAAGATTGGCGCGAAGAAGAAGAAGATGCTACTGATGAAGAGCGGGATGCGGCGGCCGGAGTAGTATAGCGCGCGCGTGATTTTTTTTCTTCTTTTCGTTGGTCTTCTTTTGGAATCTGATGAGTTATATGTATAGTAGAAGTAATAATGTGACCATGTGTGTGTGTGTGTGTGTGTAATAAATACGTAAGGCAATAGACGACGTGTGATGAGCATTAAAAACGTGCCGCAGGGCGACGTCCAATTTCTTCTCGCTTCGTTTGCGTTGTTCTTTTTCGCTCTCTCTCTTTCTCGTCTCGTCGTCGTCGTCGACGCGCGGTCCCTCTCGATTTCTCTTTTTATATATATTATTTCTTCTACGATGATGCTTTTATTATCGGCTGGTGGCTTGTTGGTTCGATTCGACACGGACGACGTTCTCTTCTGATTCTTTATTTCCGGCTCCTTCTTCCTCTTGATCTCTCTTGCTCAAATCCCACGCGCTAAAGCCAGCCATAGATTGCTGGAACATGCACAAGCGTTTCCAGTTTTCCTTCTCGAACATTTCCGCGCCGATGGCGCCGACGACGGTTCTCTTTGCGATGGAACAATCACCCAACGTGCAATCTTCCGCGAAGATCGATTCGCAATTGGCTTCGCACACCGCGTCAACGCCCATGCCGTGCGCGTATAAGCGTCGGAAGCTTTCGTCCGAGAAATCGTCCAAGGCTTCGGTTTCTAAGGTGTATTCCACGTTTTTTCTCGAGGCGGCTTGTTTTACGTACGACATCGATTTTTCCGGATTAGCTTGCGCGTTGGTCGCATTTTCGTCTGCAATTTGATCGTCCCCGAGTTCTCCGCCTTGGACACTCGCGTGCGCGTTGTTTCGGAACAACATGGCCATGGCTTCGTCGATGGGGTCGCGAGACGGGTCGGTAAACCGCGGGTACCCGCTCGTCGCTTGCGCCGGTCTAGACTCGCAGTGATTCCACCAATACGTGTTCGGTAACCTCATTTCGAGAGCAACATCTGGATATTTTTCGCGAATAGCTCTGTTCGCGCTTTGCAACAAGCGCTCCCCGTGTTCCATCAACTTGCCGTGGTAAAACGTGAGAAAAAATTGCCCGTAATCCGTCCTCCACGATCCGTTGTCTTGGAAAAAGTGCGAAACCGGGCCGAAATCGTTCACTTCTCCGGCATCGTGCGGTCCAGACTTGCCCCAATCGCCACAATTTCTCTCGTTGGCGTAATCTTGCAACGCTTTCAACGCGTACTGATCGTTCACTTGGAAACTCCCGACGCCCGGGAACACCCACACGTCCTCCGGAAACGCCGGGTACCTCAACTCGCCGTTCGGCCCCGCACCAATCGTTGCCGTCGTAATCGTCCCATTCTCGAAATACTTATCAAAGGTATCCACAAAACTCGCCATAAACTCCTCGTAACACCTGACGGCCGATCGAAACGTCTTCCCGTCGTTGGTCGGCAACAAGTTCTCGTCCATCTCCGCGAACAAACTTATAACCGCGTTTTCTCTCAAACCAGATTGGTCCATGTAAAACAACTCCGGGTTCCCCTCTACTCCTTTGCCATCCGCGCTCGCTAGTTCTCCGCTCGCGATTTCGTGCACCCACACCGGTAAACTCGCGGTGCACCCGTCTCCATCTTCGCCGCCGCATTCCTTCGCGTGAAACGCAAACTCCACGCTCACTTCCAACTCTCCCACTTTATCCACAATTTCAAACAGCTCTTCGTACGCCGACCAGTCGTACACCCCGGGTTCGCTCTCCACGATGCCCCAAAAAACAGTCACGTGTATCCCGCGAATTCCCGCCACTCTCAAAGCTTCGAATCCAATCTTTAACGCTTTCGGTTTCACCAGAAAATTCGTGACGGCGACCGCGTCCGGCGCCAACCGACAAAAGAGAGGCACGATTTCTTCTTTTCTTCGCCTCGCTTGTTCTCGTCCGCTGGTGGAAGATGTCGCGCCGTTTTCTCTCTCTGCCGCGAGAGAAGCGTTACCATCGGCAGCAGCGGCAGAGCTCGTCGTCGTCTTCTGTATTTCTCGTTGTTCCACGCCTTCCGCGCGCGTTTTGAGGTGTTGGCGTCGTCGTTGTCGTCTCGGGGAAAAATGCTGACTGTTCGCGCTTCTCGACGACGAAAAAATCTGTTTTTGATGCCTCGCGCGACATCTCGCCGAGGCGTTGGTGGTCGCGGATTTGGTGCAATACATCTCCGCGGACGTTTATATCCCGGCGCTACGAATACTTCTCCGCGCGAATCGTTCCTCGCCGGTCTTTTTCTCTCTTCGCGTATCTCGTGCGCGCGCGCGATACAGTTTTTTTTTATCCCGTCTTTTTCCGTTGGGGTAAATAAATTCTTTCGAGCTGCTTTATTCCGGGGTTGTCGTTCGTTGCCCTCGTCCGCTTTTTGCGCCTCTGTGTGGCAAATTCGATGCGCGAGATGAAAAAACCTACCTCTTGCGGTCGAAACGGTCGCCGAACGACACCTCTCCGAGGGATCTCGCAGAGTTCGTGGCGCGCAACGACGGTTTCGAGTCTCTTCGGACCGCAGAAAACGCACAAAAAAAGACAAAAAAAAGAGATGAAAACCCTAAATTTATTTATCGAGAAGATGCATTGGAAAAAGAATCGATTTTCCCCAGAGAGAAGAAAGAAGAAGACAAACAAAACGAACAACATGTCGGGCGGCTCTTCTTCCGCGTACGACGAGGTCGACCTGGAGGACATGGAGTGGAACGAGGAGTTGAAAGCGTACACGTACTCGTGTCCGTGCGGGGATATCTTTCGAATCACTCTGGATGAGTTACACGACGGGGAGGAGATCGCGAGGTGTCCGAGCTGTTCGCTGATTTTGACGGTGGTCTACGACCCGGACGAGCTACCGGCGAGAGAGTGATGAATAAAAGTTTAGGGTGGAGGAGAGAAGGAAATTCGGGGGATACTTTTTGTCGTCTGCGGCGTCGCGTCGAGAGAAAAGGCGTTTATTTTTTGTATGCGCGGCGCGCGTGATGAGAGAGAAGACCCGAGACGAGTTTACTACCACGCGCCGCCGCGTTTTTGTACAGTAGAAAAAAGACATCAATCAACACATTTAAAAGAAAGTTTATAGAGTTTAGTCGCGTAGCAGCCAGTAGCAGAGCAAATTTGTAAAAGAAAGCACTTCGTATAGTATTAGAACGCGTGATGTTGATGATGATGAATAGAAAGCAGCATTTTATTTTACATTTTTAATCGGCTTTGATGTCGACGTCCGTGCTCCGCGCGAAGTATTTGATGGTCGGGAAGCGGCGTCTTCTTCGCGCTTCGGTCTTGTTCCTCTTTTCTTTTTTCTCCATCTTTTCTTCACCGGTGGTTTCTTTCGCTTCCTCGTTCCCGTGAAAACCGTTGCTCTCGCTCTCGCTATTACTACTACTCTCGCTAGTTTCGCTGTCGCTTTCGTCGTCAAACGCGTGAATGTCTCCGTCGTAAAAGTCGTCGTCTTTTTTATTTCTGATCAACGCGGACGAGGAGGATTCAAACTCGACTTGATGAACAAACGCGACGAACGAGCTCAAAACTAAACTCGTCAACATGACAACGTAGACGCTCAAAGCAGACGTACTTTTCTGCGCGTAACATATCGTGCTCGTTTCCGTGCGTATGATAAAATCATTTTTGCCATCGTCGTTGCAATCCAATACTTGCGCGCGAGCGATGGGCGTGGACGGTAAGAAAATGGTGGCAATTTTCGTCCCCGAAGGGGAGACGATCACCGCTCTTTTCGATCCAACGACCAAGGAAGCCTCCGAAGTGTGATGGCGTCGACTTTGTTTCGCAGAGAAGAGACTTCTTTGCGATAGAAACGCCGATGATGAACCACCATCACCGTTCTTATTCGTTCGATTGTGACCATCACCATCGCCGGTCGAAGACACGACAACGTTGTTGTGCGACACGCCGTGGTGTCGATGGTGCGTTCGAAACTTGAACGTCGCCAGCGTCGGAACGAATCGATCCACATCTTTGCTATCGTTTCCGTCCGCACGATTTCCTTCATCTCGAGAAGAAAATAAGTCATATATGCCATCTTTGGGAGGTCCGTTTACGTCAATCTTCCAGCTCGCGCGCGTGTTTACCATCCATCTCCTCGTTCCATCTTTCGCGTAACACGTCAACTCACCGCGGGAGTTTAAAAACACCGCGTCTTTGGTCGCGCGACGGAAAGACCTGTTCCGTTCGCTCTTATCGTCTCTGCGCACGATAATTGGCGTCAATACGTCCACGTCGTCTTTATTTTTGTTCCTCAAGTAAAAATCGCCCGAATTTTGTTTTTGTTTTTGTCGTCTCTTGCTCTGCGCTTGTTGTCTCGGCGTGCTTTTGATGGAGCTTTTTCTCGTCGGTTTACAAATGGACCCTTCGAACACGGTTTGGACGTCTGGCGCGCCCGAGGTGACCGAAGCCCAACACCCGGGAGAAAAATTATCCATCACGACGTCCGCGATGTGCGCGCGATGACCTCGGGCATCTAAATGGTCGATGGCTCCGTCGCCGTTAATATCGGCGTGATATCCCGGATGTTGCAACGCCAGCTGACAAATCAACTCTCCCGTGAACGCGTCGAGAACTTCGACGCCGTCGCGATGGTGCGCGATGATTGCGTTCTTGATGTTGTTATTCGTAGACGACATCATGTGCTGGTGATGATATCGCCGGTTGTGATAATCTAACTGTTCGCGCTCGTCGTCCCGGTGGTGTACCGCGCTCTTGCCGAGGTTCAAATAAGAAAAGCCTCGGGAAAGTAAACTGGAGAAATCGTTCGTTTTATCCGCCACTGCGAAATTCGGGTCGCGAGATGCGGCTTTTAAATTAGTCGTCGCGGCAGATGCCGCGATGAGTGGACCTGACTCCCGTCTACCGCGCGTTCTCTTTCCCGTCGAACGACCGCCGAACGAAGAGGACGTTTGTTTTTGACTCTTGCTAAACGGCGCCGAGCGCATCCGCGTATCCTCTGCGTCTCTCCACGCGTGCGGGAGCGCCTCAGCTAAGGCAGATTCTCTGTACGATCTACAAATTCCATCCGTTTTCGATTTATGCTCTTCGACTTTCGTCAAGTGCGAATCCAATCGAACTTCGTGAGCCGGCGTGGTGGTTCGTAAAAGTTCCACCGGATCCGCTACGAAATCAGAGGCTACGCGACGCCAGACGAATTCCCCACTATTCGCGTTGAATGCGAGGTATACGAAAGCCCCGTTTTGGGAGGCAAACGCACTGTCGTCATTTTCAACGGCATCTTCAACGCCGCCTTCCTCTTTGAATTCGATCCTTTCGTCTCTTCTCCCGCCTCGGTGCATCGAAAGCATCGCGTCGTCGTCCAATTCTCGCTCGTACGCTTCCATGCCTCGCTCGTAATCTTCACCACCTTCTTCGCTTTGATGAAAAAAGTTCTCGTGCTCAACGCGCCCACCGACGACGACTAACCCATCTTCATCCTCTCCTCTCGCCGAAACGACCGTCACGGCAATCTCGTCCACTTTTATCGAGCCTTCTTTCCCTCCTAAATGAAGGTGAACGGGAGGAATCTTCCCGCTAAACAACGCGTCCCTCGCCGACCGCTCCCACTTCTTCTTCGCGTTGTGATCGAACGCCATCACTCGCAACTCTTCCGTCACCACCACAAATATCGCCTTCCGCTTAATCACGATCCGTTTCCCTCCTTTACTACTCTCGTCGCTATTCGTCCCGCTACTCTTCCTATTCTCCTCTTCTTCGTCCTCCTCCTCCCGCCGCCGCTTCGACGTCGTCGTCGTCGTCCTCGTCGCTCGTCTCGCCGCCGGTCTCCCAGCCGCCATCGCGATGACGCTTTTCCCGCGCTCGTCTCTCGTTCTCCTTTTCTTCATCTTCGACGACGACGACGACGAGTCGTCTCCGTGCACGTCGACCATTTTCAGCAGTCTCAAGTTCTTCGTCCCGCCGTTCTCCTCCTCTTTTGCCTCTTTTTGCTTCTTCTTCTTCTTCTTCATCTTCTCCCCAGTTGTCGCTTTTTTCGTCGTCGTCGTCTCCAAACGACTACTCCGAGAGCTCCCGTCGTAAATCCCAACCTTCCCTCCAAAATGCGCGATGAGCGTTTCTTGCGACCCGTCGCCGTTCAGGTCGAAGAAGACGATCGGAGGAGTCAAACGTCGTCTGTGTCTCTCTTCATCGTCGGCGCTTCGGGAGTTGGAAATCTCCCACCGCAAAACGAAGGAAACGCCTCTCGAGGCTGGCGTCTCTTCGACGACGCGGAGCAGCGCGAAGAGGAAGAGGAACAGGACGAAGAGGTCTCTCTTGCGAGAGCCTCCTCTTCCTTTCACCACCACCATGCGTCGTCGTCGTCGATTTTATCGCGCGCGCTTTTGTTCGTTAAAAGAGGAAAAACATGAACACGAATCTAAAACCCTAAACAAGAGTGCAATTTGGATCTCGAACGCGCGCGCGCGTTTCCCTCTTCTCGCGATATATATATACGCTAGAGCTTCATTTAAAGAGCAGCAGCGCGCTTTTGATTTTCAAACCAAAATCGCCGCCACCACAAAAAGAGAGAGAGAGAGAGAGAGAGAGAGAGACGCAACAAAACGATTCTTCTCGTCAGAAGAAAGAGACGCACATGTTGGAAGAAGAAGAAGAACGAACGACGAGGGGAAGACGGTCTTCGTCGACTCGGAGGAGCCAATCGAAGAGTCCGATTCCCGACGAAGAAGAAGACGAGCGTAAAACGACTCCAAACGATAAGAAAAGAGAGAGCGCGGAAGAAGAAGAAGAAGAGAACAACAACAACAAGAAAGCGAAGAAAACAACCACCACTGGCGGCGAAGACGACGAAGAACACGAAGAAGAAGACGAAGAAGAGGATCCGTTACTCACCGCGAGAGGAGGAGGAAACGGACGACGACGCGCGAAAGTAGATTACGCGGCCGTCGCCGCGGCGGCGACTGGAGGCGGCGGCGGCGGAGGCGGTGGTGGTGTTAGTGGTTTCGTGATGAAGAAGAGACCGACGTTGGAGGCTTCTGACGCTTCCAATAAAGAGGAGGAGGAGGCGCCGGCGGCGACGACGAAGAGAAACGATAACGACGACGAAGCGCCTCCTCCTTCTTCTTCTTCCGCCGGGGCAGAAGGAAGACAGACGGCGAATGTACCGCCGCCACCTTCAGCTGCTGCTTCTGGCGGTATCGGGGGTGTTCCAGACCAAGCGTCGGTGAACGCGATGGTGGCGCAGGCGCAGGCGAAAGCGGCGGAGTTGGCGGCGATGGCGATGCGCACCGGAGCGGGCGGTGGAGGAGACGCAGGGGGTGGTGGTGCAGCAGCTGCATCGGCAGCAGGAGTAGGAGGGTCTGCGGCTGGAGCGAACGTGGCGCCTTTGAAGGTGGAATTTCGTAAATTCGACGCGTCTCAGCAAACGTTCGTGCCTCCGGGCGAAGCACAAAACGCGTCTTCCAATCGGTTCGGGACCGGGCCTTCCGATAACATTTACGAAGAAACTCGAACGGTGAAGTTAGACTGCCCGCAATCGTTAGTTGGTAAAGTCATTGGTAAAGGTGGGGAAACTATAAAAGGGTTAGCGTCGCAGACGGGCGCGAAAGTTGTCATCGACCAAATGTCCATGGCGGATGGAGAACCGAGGAAAATTGTCATCACCGGGACAAAGTCGCAAATTGAAAAAGTATCGAAAATGTGCGAGGATATCATGAATGGACCGCACGGGACAGTCTCTGCGGTCCAAGCCGCTCAACCTGGAGCGATTGTAGTAAACGTCGAGTGTCCAAAAGAGTGCGTCGGTAGAGTTATCGGTCGAGGCGGAGAAACGATTAAAGGCATTCAGTTAGCCACCGGCGCTCGAGCGCAAATCGACCAGACGTGTACGCCGTGTTTGGTGATTATTTCTGGCGATCCGCAATACGTAAACGTGTGTCAACAAGTCGTCGTGGAAATAATCAATGGAGGCTCCGTGGCTCAATTCAACGAACTCGCTCGACAACAAATGATGGGTGGTGGAATGATGATGATGGGCGGCGGGTTAGGAGGAGGCCAGTCGCAGCAGCAGCAACAATTGTACCAGCAACAACAATACGCCATGCAACAAGCGATGATTGCGCAGCAACAACAGTACTATCAACAACAACAACAGCAACAACAACAGGCGCAACCGATTCCTTTGCGAAAAATTGGAGACTGGCAAGAGTTGGACGACGGTTCCGGGCGGATATATTATTATTCCGCGGCGACGGGAACATCCACCTGGGAGAAACCGGACGGATTCTAATAAAGCACGCAGAGCGGCGTCTTCGTCATCGAACAACATACGAGAAAGAGAGAGAGAAAACTTTTAGGTAAAAGTACACATATAATACAAATACTATACATTACAAATAGTCGGGTTGCTTTTATCATCATCATCATCATCCATCGTCGCGCTACTTACCTACTCGTCCAAACTAACGAACACCTCCACCCGTTTCGGAAGCGTCTCTTTCGTGCACGCCGCGTCTCCCGCCTCGCACTCCATCGGCGCCGGCGTCGACAAGTCCACCACCCCCCTATGCGTCGTCAACACTAACCCTAACGCGTACGCAAACACCGTCGCAAACAGCAACGCTCTGCTCGCCATCGACGGCGTCTCTCGCGTCTCTTCCTCCTTCGCTTTCGCGTATTTACCCAGAATGTCTTTCGTTTCTTCTCTCCTCTCTCTCTTCTCCTCTCTCGTCGTCGACGTCGTCTTCAAAGCCGAGGGTGGGTTGTACAAGGCGTCGATCTTCGCCTGGTTCTCTCGAACCACCTTCTTCTCCTCCAACTCCATGCCTCTCTTCCACACGTAAATCTTCTTTTCTTCTTCTTCTTCTTCTTCTTCTGGTGGTCGTCGTCGTCCGATCTCTTCGATCGTTTCCTCCGGCTCGAACGCGACGTCGTTCAGATCCGGGAAAAAGTTTGGTATCGCGTATCGAATCACCTCTTCTCCTTTCACCGTTATTTTTACCATTCTGTTTTTCTTCTTCTTCTTCTTTCCATCGTCGTCGCTCGAAGACGGCTTCTCTTCTTCTCCGCTCGTCGTCGCCCCAACCGAAGAAGAAGCTTCTTTCGAGCGGAGAAACCCACCTCTTCTTCTTCTTCTTCTTCTTCCTCTTCTCCTCTCCGCGCTCGCCGAGGAGGCGAAACAGAAGAGCGGCGGCTTCCGGAGAGTAGAAACGAGAGGCGAGTTCATATCTCTCTCTTCTTCTTTTTTTTCTGCGGAGTTTTCCCCAAACAAACGCGTTGTTTTGGAGGAGGGGAGTGAAACGGTGAACGAGCAGCGCGCTCACTTGAAGAGGTATAGAGAAAACACCACGCGCGCATGCTCCTCTCTCCTTCTTCTTTTTCTCCTTTTATATCGCGCGTGCCAGCGGAAGAAGCCGCGACGAGAAGAAGAAGAAGAACCAAAGAAGCGAGTTTGGGAATTGGAAAAACAGTTACTCGTGCTCATCACGCTGCTGGAAAAGAAGTTTACGTGCACATCGATTGCGATAACGTCCGGCCGAGGTTTAACGGTTGTAGTAATAATAATAACAATACGGAGAATAACGACGCGACGCGGTTCATCTCGGCGTTTTATCGGTGCGCGAGCGCGTACGGCGACGTGGTTTCGGTGACGTGCTATGGAAACTCGAGCACGTTTCGGGAAGAAGAAGAAGGAAGAGGAGAGAGAGAAGAAGAAGAAGAAACGTCTTTGAAAAAGTACCGCCAGAGTTTAGGAGAAGCCTTAGAACGAGTTCGCATTGAAGGGACAGACGTGAGAGTCGTTCGAACGCTCTCGCGGAGAAAACAAAGCGCGGATGTGCGATGCGTTTCGGACGTGGTGAACGCGATGCGCGGCGGCTTCGACGACGACGAGGATGATGAAAATACGCCTCGTAAAATCGCGTTTATCGCGTCGAAAGATGCCGGATTGTTGAAAGAAGCGGCGTCGGCGTACGTGAGGAAGATGGGAAAGTTGATAATTTGCGGTGATTTTATAAACGTGGGGATGAGAGAGATTGATGTTCACCCGATCGAGGCGGCTTATCGCGAGTTGGTAGATGAGAAGATTGGAGCGAGCGGCGGCGGCCAGAGAATAAAAGGCAGACCGGCTTCGGAGGCGCTCGCGATACGCTCGCGACTGGTAGCTTGGAAAGACCCTGAGAGCGTGTTTTTCTACGCGAGCGACGATGGAGATAACGGTAACGGAAAGAAAAAGAACCCGATGCGAAAACGGCGGCGGAGAGAGGACCCGTACTTATTCATGATTCCCGGGCCTTCGTCGAGCGAGGCGTGCAAAAACGACTGCGTGCGAGGACTCCCCGCTTCCATACAACCCGACATGCGCGACATCATCGCACGGTACCGAAAACGAGAAGAAAAAACCAATCAAATAAACGTAAAAGACGACGATAACGAAGAAGAAAAGATGCAACACCTCGCCTTCCTCTACAAACTCCTCAAACGAGAGGCGAAGAAAAACCTCCGCGTCCGCTCCAACCCGTGTTTCGCTCACGCCTCCGAAGTGCTCGTCTATTTCGACGCCGGTCCAAAATTAGGCGCAGTTTTCGCCAAATGGCTCGAAAATGGCGATTTGGAGATGTTGTGTCGATGATTTGATGATCAGGTGATGATGATGATGATGATGATGATGATGATGTGAGATGCGTGCGTAGTGTATTTTTTAAGTTATAGAAGAGATAGAAAAACGTCATTTTAAAGGCAATTGCGTATCAAAAGAATGTTTGCAACTCTGTCGTCGCACCAATCTCTCCTCCTGGCGCACCGGCGCGCGTCTTCCTCTTCTTCTTCTTCTTCTTCTTCTTCTTCTTCGCAGCGGCGGCAAAAGCGCATCGTCGTCGTCAAAGCAGCTGCTGATAACGACGACGACTCCGACGATGAAGATTCGATTTCCGCCATCGAACAGCGCTTGAAAAACTCCAAAAACAAAGTCAAACTCACACCTCAGGAGAAGAAAGAGCGAGACTCGGGATTCCCGAAAGCGGACCCGTCTCGAGTCGGGCGACCGGCGACGCTGTTCGACGATTTAGGCATGAAGCGATCGTACCCGTCGCCAGGGGCGAACGGAATGCTGAGCATGTGGGAGGGAGATCCGGAAGGTTGGGAGAAGATGGAACCTTTGAAAAAGCTGTGGGTGGTGTGGAGCGGCGAGAAAGGGTGGATGTACTGGATGAACCAAGGGAGCTTGTATGGCGCGGCGTTTATCGCGTTTTGCTGGGTGTGCTTTAGATTTGTGGGGCCGATTTTGGGTTTGTACGAGTTGAAGTAAAAAATGTTCGTTCGTTCGTTGTTGTTGTTATAGGCGAGAGAAGCGCGCTCTCTCGCTCGTCGCGCGGCTTTACGTGTTCATATGTTATGTATTGATTAAAAATACACACACGTCATCATTATCGTACTACGCTTCGAAAGGCAGAACGCTATTTGTCGGTTTCTTCTTCTTCTCCGTCGTCGTCTTTGTCTTCGTCGCTGCTGCTACTGCTAGTATCATCGCTATCGTCGCTACTATCTTTTTCTTCGTCTTCCTCCAAGCTTCGCAAACACTTTTCTTCTCGTTTACACAAATCTTTAAACTCTTTCGTCAACTTCAAGTACTCTTTCCTCTTCTCGATATGATCGCGCTGATCTTCCGCGAGCAGCTCTTCCGCGCGTTTTTCGTTATTTTTTCTCCTCTCCGCGTTGTCGGCGGTTTTCGACACGGCCGAGGAGATGTCTCGCAACGAGTCTCGCAAGCTTTGCTTTCCGATTTTCGTGTCCAATAAATGGAGCTGTTCTTTGACTGAGGTCAAGAGACTGATTTCCTTCGCCGCGTGTTCGTTTCGTTTAGCCAGAGAGTTGTACAAAGCAAACTGTCTCTTCGTTTCGCGAAGCTTTTGCGTGACGGCGTTTTTGAGCTCTCGAAATCTCGTTTCGTATTGCGCGAGCTCAGCCGAATGCGGAACGTCGTCTAACCGTCTCGAAAGGATGGCGTTTTTCTTGCTCCGTTTCGCGAGTTCGTTGACGCGCTTGTCGCGTTTTTCTTGTTCTTTCTCGTATTGCGAGGAGGTTGCCGCGATTTTAGCGAGTTCGCCCGACTGCGCGCGCTCTTCGTCGATGGATATCACCTTCGCTTTTAAACTTTTTAATTCTTTCTTGCACGTCTTGCGAAACGACGCCTCTTCCTTCTTCAAAGCGGCTCTGCGTTTGGCCATGTTCGCCAACGCATCCACGAGTTTCTTTTGCGCTGGATCCACGACGCTGTTTTCGAGTTCTATTTTTTTGGAAATTACGGTCTCGTTCTCTTTCTTTGCGTTTTCGTACGCGTCCTTCGCCTGCTTCGTATTTAATTCTGCCTCGTCCATCTCCTCTCGCTTCGAGTCCAATTTGCGCTTCTCCATCTCCAACCGTCTCGCGACGGCGCGCGTGGCGCGTTCTATGCGCAGAATTCTCCCAGCCGCGCCTGATAATCCAGCGAAAGACGACGATGATCCCGACTCACCATCGAAGTCGTCGCCGAACGCGTGCATAGCTTTCACGATCTCGTCGCCTTTCATTTTCATTAACAACTCGGCGACGGAATTCGAGGACACGTTGCTCGCGTTTTCATCGTTTTCATCGTTCTTCACCAAATATTCCGACAGCATTCGTTTCAACCTCGCCTCTTCGCGTTGCGCGAGTTCCTCGTCCGTTAACCCGAGCATCTCGTCCGCTTCACCTCCTTCTACCATCGAGGAAGATGTTCCTTCGTCACCTCCGTCTTTCTCCGTCTTTTCGCTTCTACTTCTCGCCGCCGCTTCTGCGGCGGCGCGCGTCGCCAACGCCGACGACCCGCCCGCTCGAGTACCGTACAGTCTACTCCTCCCACTCACGCGATGACCAAACTCCATGAGACACCCGTTCGTCATTTTCTCCTCCCCTTCTCGCTCTAAATCTCTGTTCAAATTTGATTCCGCGGCTCTGCGCAGCGTCCTCGTCGTAACGCTATTCCGTTGTAACTGTATCGAGCGAAACGGATCCCGCGTCCGCGTCGTCGTCGTCGACGCAGACGCAGACCTCGAGCACAAACCGCTCGCTCCAAAACCATCGCTACTCCTCCTCGCGGCGTTCCAACGGTTTCTTCTTCTCCCATTCCTTCTCTTTTCGTCTTCTTCTTCTTCGTTTTCTTCCATACTTTCTCTCGTCGCTCTCATCGCTCGCTTCGTCAGCCACTGCACCACCGGGAACACGTGCTCCGAATCCAAACCGACGATTTGGTGCGCTCTCAGCGGCAGCGGGCACCCGACCTCCCTTAAACTTCGCTCGATATCTTCCGCCAGTTTCAGTTTTTCTCCCACGTTGAGCTTTCTATTCTGTTTCTTCTTCTTCGTCGTCGAAACGTCCTCCTTTCTCTCCGCGTCCACGCCACACCTTTGCAACAGGAAAACGCATCCGAACAACAGACGCTCGAAACTATCTCTGCCGCTGGTTTCATCCTTTTCGTCGAAATCGTTTTCTCGTCGTTGAAAAAAGTGCGACGACAGAGAGAAGAGCGCAAAGATGTCCTCCAGCGTCCGCTCCTCTTTTCCGACGTCGCTCTCGTTGTTGTCGTCGACGATAGAAGTCATATGATATGCCTTTTTTCTCTGTCGCATTTGCGTCATTTTTTTCCCTAAAATCATCATGAGCGGAACGACATCGACGATAACGCTCAACGAAACCTCGGCGAGAAAAGTCTTCTCGCACGCGCTCTCGCACCCGCACGCGGACGTTTCCGGCGCTCTCTTATGCTCTTCTTCTTCGAATAGCAACAACAACGACAACAACAATAATAAATTAGAAATAGTAGACGCGATGCCGTTGTTCCATTGCGAATCGATCGACTGCGCGGCGATGAATGAAATCGCGCTGACGCAAGTTCAAAAGTACGCGAAAACGAGAGAGATGCGGATTTGCGGGGTGTATTTTGCAAGCGGGAATTTTAATAACAACAACGAGAACAACAACAACGGTAGTGGTGGTGGTGGTAATGATCTTCTTCCAAATCGCGCGAAAGGATTGGCCGATGCGATTGGAAAAGCGAATGCTTCGGAAGGAGGAGGAGGCGACGACGAGCAAGACGTCCAATGTTTACTCCTGGACGCCGGGAAGCTGAAACCATTCCTCGATGCCATCATCGATTATTCTAAAAACGTCGAGTTCGTCGCGGCACCGTTCAGAGTGTTTAACCACGGTAGTAACTATAATAGCAATAATGGTGGTGGGGAATTGAAGGAACGCGCGAACGCGTTCGTTCGGTGCTCGAACGCGTTCGTTCTTCCCTCTTCTTCGGAACGACGACGAACGGTGTACGACTTTGACGACCACTTCGACGATATCGGGAAAGACTGGAGGAACGACAAAAAGGAATGAGATAGGTACTCTTAATTAGCTTGGAATTAAACTACTGCACTGATAAATGTTTAGATCTAATATTCACAAATGTTATTATTATATATACGCGCGCTTTCGCGTCTCTTCTCTCTCTTTCGTGTCTCGTTTGGGGAAAAATCATCCGATTTTTAGAGAGAGGGATCACCCAAAACCGCGCTCTTCGTATCCGCGAAGAAGAAGAAGAAGACGCGCAAACGCTCTCTCTCTCTCTCTCTAATGACCTCCACCTTCCTGTTGCGCCTTAAAATGCCTATACTCCGTCGGCCACACCGTCACGTACGCCGTGGCAAACACCGCACCCATCGCGTGGTACACCGGGAGGATCGACCCGGTTTTGATGTACTTTTCCCGGTACTCGGAGAGGAAAAGCTTGGCGTTTTCTTTGACGGCGTCTTTGGTGATTGTTTTTTTGAGGAAATCGGGCACCTCTTTCACTTTTAAGGAGCCGAGCTGACGGAAGAAATTGGAGGCGGTGGTGTACGCCATTTTAATATCGGTGGTGTCTCTCGCGTCGAGCAGACGTCTGCGGAAAGTGAGGTTTTGGAGCGATGATGATGGGGAAAAGAGAACTTTGTGCGTTTGAGACGCGCGCGAACGGCTTCGGGTAGCGCGGCTATATTAAAGTAGTATTTTCCTATTACTCTCTCTCTTACGATTTTAAAAAGCACGCGCGCGCACATCATCACTTTTCTTTCTTCGTTTCCGCATTCTTCTTCTTCTTCTTCTCCTCCTCCTCCGCTTTCTTTCTCTTCCAACTCTCCGGCCGGACGAGAACGGTGAGCGCGATCAAGACGACGGACAAGACGTGAATGCACCAATACATTCCATTCCACGCGCGCATGCTAGCCTCAAACTCGACCAATTGAAATACCGGGGTTAAGTAGAGCAAACCAACGTGCGTCATCGCTAAGCTAAACAGTTTCCAATATTTGACGAATCGTTCGGACATGTAGTCGCGTTGCCATTTGTACGTTTTGCGCGCGCAGTAAATGATCAACGCGGTCGAAGAGAAGAACATCCAGTACCCGGCGCTGAGGCCGTGCCAGATGCCGGAAACTAATTGCGTCAGAAGAAGTTCGACTAATCCAGGCTTTCGGTTTTTATTACCGCTCGTTCGCACTCGGAATCGGTGGACGCGATCGTAGCAGTAATGTCGGAGCCAAATCCCGGTGCGAATGTTCCAGTGCGAAGGAATTTCCGCAAACGTTTTTGCAAAATCCACACCGAACGGATGCACGTTCGTCATCGCGTTCCACTCCTCCGGTCCTTCTCTGCCTGTGATGGACTTCTCCGCGTTAATTCCGTTATACGCCAATCCGCACGCAGCCGCGGACGCGTCCGCAAACATCCACACGAAATAGTACTTATACTTCCCCGCCGCGCCCGCCACGTAAGCCGTCTTCAACTTTTCCCACAACGACATCATTTCCCACTCGTTACCGTTTGCAAACACATCTGGTAAACTCACGAGACCGGCCAAATACAAGTGCAAAGCCAAACACATCATCGCGCCTATAAATCTTTGCACCGTCAACACCATCCAAGTTCTCGGCCATCTCGCGTTGTGCGTCAACTTATTCCTCGGCGAATTCGGATCAAAGATACCTTCCTCGTGCAGCCACATCCTAAACGTTTTAAACTCCAACGTCGGTCCGGAAACTAACGTGCACGGAAACATGCACCACGCCAAATACTCCAAAGTCTTCGGCGCTTCCGATAACTCGTGCTTCTTCATAAAAGGCGACTTCTCCGCGTCTTCCAACCGGTAATCCTCGAAGTTCATCGCGCAACTCGTCAGCTTCAAACTCAAAACCATCAGCAAACCAGTGATGTCGATGTTCCCTCGCTTCCACTCGCCCCCACTGTCCGCGCTGTAATGTATGTACACGAGGTACCCGAACGACCAGAGAAACGTCGCGAACCCGACGCTTTTCCTCCTCTGTTTGGAAGCTTCGTCACCTTTCGCGCCACCGCCACCAACTCCAACTCCAACTCCTCCTCGACCGCTGGTCGCTTTGAGCAAAAGTAAACTCGGCAAAGCCATGTAAAACGCGTGCGACGTCGTCTTCCCGAACGTCATCAGCGAAATCATCGTCCCGAACGTCAGCGCCATCGCGCCGCGCAACGACGAAGACACATCGTTGTACGCAAAGTTCTTTTTCGAAACGACGCGAAACGTCGCGGCGAGGGGCAAGCCGAGGAACAAAGCGACGGTGAAGAGAATCGTTCCGTTCGGTAACCCGGTCGAGGAGGAAATCTGGCGCAAGATGGACAGGCGGAGCTTGACGATTTGGTCCGCGTGCGCCCGGAAGGACCGGACGAAGGGGTTGTCGACGAAGAGAGTCGTCGTCATCTCTTCTTTCCTCTCTGTTGTGTTCGCTTCTCTCTCTCTGGGGAAAAGTCAATAAGATACGTTTTTTATCCATTTCAGAGCGACACAAAAAGCGCGCGCGCACATCTATAAAACACACGCACACGTAAAGGGAGATATATATCATTGATTCGAACGCGATGACGATGACCACGCAAACGACGACAACCTCCGCGCGAACTTTGAGCGCTTCCTTTTCTTCTTCTTCTTCTTCTCGGGAAAACGCGTTCCAAAATCGAAGAGCTTCTTCCTCTCCGTCCAAGAAGCGATGCATCGCGCGCGCGGAAAAAGACAAGTTCGCGAGAGACACCATCGATTTGTCCAAACGGAAAATCGGTCCGGGGACCGCGCCTCCGGTGAAAGTGACGTTTTTAGGCGCCAATAATTCCTCGGTGACCGTGGATTGTCCGACGGATCAGTACATTTTAGACGCCGCTTTAGATGCCGGTTTGGAGCTTCCGTTTACCTGTCGAGGCGGAATATGCGGGTGCGTATTCTTCTTCGTATACCTTTCTCTTTGTGTCTTTGTTTCTCTCTCTCTCTCTTTCTGCGATCGTTCAGACGCTGACGCAACGAAAATACAACTCTCTTTTCTTCCACACAATAATAAACAGCGCGTGCGTGGCGAAGTGCGTCTCGGGCGATACCGACCAATCGGATATCACCGACCTCGAGTTCACCTTGGACGAAGACGAACAAAAAGAAGGTTTGACGCTGTTGTGCATGGCGTATCCAGTCGGCGACGTCGTGATTGAAACGCAGAGCGATTGGGGCATGCGAGTCGGCGAGTGGAAAGGCGCGACTGGTGAGATTTTAGGGCGAGAACCGACGAAGTTGATGGACGACGATCCGAATAGGATTGGTTTGTAAAACACGAGATATGCATCATGTACTTCAAATCTTATCTTAAAGTTGTCTGGGAGGAAGTTGTCTGAGCCGAGCTTTCTCTTCTTTTTGCCCTCCTCCTCCTCCTCCTCCTCGTCCTCGTCGTCGCGACGTCTTTTCCTCGTTCTCCTCCGGACATCGCTCTCGAGGAGTATTCCGTAATCGCGTATATTTTCTCTCTTTTCCCTCTTTTTTTGTTTGTACTCGTATGTATGGGGAAAGAATACGCCACAAAAATGAAACGAAGAGAATGTCCTCTTCCTCGTTGTCTTTTGAAACTTTAATTACATACCGCGCGAGTGTCGTTGGCATTTTTGCTTTCTTTTTTCACCCATCACACGTCAAACAGTCAAACTCGATTTTTGGACTTTAAAAATAATCTTCACACGCACATCCAAGAAAAAGATTTACGCGCGCAAGCGTGATAATAATAATAACAGCAATCAATAATAATGGGGAGGAAGAAGAAACTCTCCGGCGCGCAGAGAAAGAAGAAGAAAATGGAGGAACAGTTGGCGATGGATGAAGCTCTGGCGGAGTTCAGTCTTTTAATATTCGGACAGATGACGGAATTGTGGACTGGGTTGGTAACGCATCACAAAGACATTTTCGTATCGCATGTGCTTCCGAAATTGACCAGGACAGATCGGTTCTTGTTTTCGAGGGCGACTGCAGAGAGTCGGGCTTTGCTCGAGTACGCCGGGGTGAACGTATCGGAATTATTCTTGTATGTTCACGAATGCACATCTATTTCGACGTTGGATATGGCTTGGAATAAAATGATCTCGGCAGAGAAATGTGAAGACGGCAAGAGACGTGGTATTGATCAAGCTTGGTTTTGTGGTGAAGTTGCCACGACGAATAAACTGGACTTTCTTAAGTGGGCGAGAGAGGTGAAACATTGCGAGTGGGATGAAAGGACGATTAATGAGGCAACGCATGAAGGTAATCTCGAGATATTGAAGTATTGCTTTGCGAATGAGTGTCCGCGTTATGAGTCTGAGGATGTGGTTGAGCTGACGTTATGGTTTAGAGCCACTACTAAAGGACATCTCGACTGCCTTCGATTTCTTTTCGACGAGATGGAACCTTCGCGAGAAATGGAAGGGTATTTGGCAGCAGAAGCGGCTGGATGTGGCCATCTCGACATCTTGAAATATTTTGTTGGCGAGAGACATGTATCTGGGCTTAAAGCATATCTAAGCTTGATTACGTGCGCTGCAAAAAGCGGTCACGTTCATTGCCTCGATTACTTACTTGAAGACCCCCCGGGAGCGCTTCTGAACTCCCCCGGCGCTTGGACGCCCTTGGCTGGCGCTCGATACAAAAAGCAAACGGAAAGCACACGCTACTTGCGAGAGAAAGGGTTTCCAGAACCGACAAACAGGCAGTACGCTTTCTTTACCCAGCTCAGGTGCCACAACCTAGGTGAGAATATGAATACGAATGAAGGATGAAAAAACACCACTGCGTGGTGCTGAAACGCGTTTATATTTCGAGCGCTTGGAACCGACAAGATGAGAAGAGTACGCTGCGCGGGGCGATCTATGTCGATGAGATCACGCGGCATCATAGAACACAGATACATTGTAATTATAAAGAGTTACTGAGAAAGAGAGACACCTCTTTTCGCACCATCGCGCGCGCCGTCGCCGCCCGCTTGGAAGGAGAGGAAAATTTTGCCACAACAACTCGAATTCGAATCGAAAATCCGTCCAATCGCCCTCAAAAATAATATAATACGAGAGACAGAGAGTTGCACGCGCAACGACGACGAGACACCAAAATGTGGCCTCGCGGAGGAGGAAATCTCTACGCCAGCAGCGGTGGTAATAGACCCAACGGCAACGGTAACAACCACGCGCCTTATTCTCCCTTTGATACCGTGGACGATAAATCCTACGCCGCGAAATTGTACAACAGGAAGAACAAGAACAGAAACGCCAAAGCGCTGTTTTTGCAAAATAACGCGACCGCAAACGTGGGGAAAATAATCGGAGGGATGTTGCTTTTGTTGACCGCGCTGAGAGTGTTTTGGTCTCGCGTCGCGGACGAGCACGTGAACATGTACGATCGAGATGGGAATTTGAGAAGAGTTTCTTCGTTAGAAGGTGATGGGAACAACAACAACAACAACAAAAACAACAACAACAACAACAACGAGATGTACGATTTAGTAGGAGACGGCGACGCGCAGACAACGACGACGACGACGACGACAGGAAGTAGCACTAGTTATAATAGTAATAGCGGAAGAAAGACGACGAAAGAATCGTTCTGGTCGCGAGCGACGAACAACGCTCCGAGAACGTCGAAGATATCTTCACAAAAAGTAGCGGCGAATTTAGTCGTCGATCACCTCGGTCGCGCGTTGGCGCCGATGATATCGAAATACGTGGACGTGGACGAAGACGGCGTCGTGGACGCGAACGAGTTGGAGAGATTCGCGGAGAGAGTGGGCGGATACGAAAACGTCGGGAAAGGGTTCACGAGCGCGGTTTTAGCGGCGTTGACGACGACGTGGGGGGACGCGGAGAATGGCGGGCAACATAACCGACCCATCGAGAAGACGCCGTGCGCGTTGGAGTTCAATCGAGCGTTGAGTACCGGGGCGGAGTTAGAGGTGACTTCAGACGTGCAGTTCAAAGGCGTGAAACCGTTTTGCGTCGAGGCGTGGGTGAAACCGAGCGACGCGGAAACCACCCGGAATGGGTTTCAAGGGTACGGCGGCGCGATCTTTGCGAAGAAAATGAGCGACGAGTTACACCCAGACGACGACGAAACTGACGTGTTGTTGATGGAAGAAGATCAGAAAAAAGGAGGGAAGAACGTCGGACGAGGCCAGTTTACGTTTGCGTTGGACGACGCCGGAGGATTAACGTTTATGAGAGAAACTGGTTTGACGACGGCGTTGCGATCGAAAAGACACTTGAAACCGAACTCATACACGCACGTTGCCGCCTCGTACGGGTTTGGCGACGCCTCCATATTCATAAACGGCACTTTAGACGCGACGAGGAAAGAAGGCGCGATTTTACGCGGCGACGACGTCACGCCGCTCACGATTGGAATGTTGTTGGATAGAAAAGGCCGCTCGAGGCTAGGCTTCACCGGAACCATCCAAGAGGTCCGCCTGTGGAACCGACCGTGCGATAAAGAGTCCATGAAACGATACTACGAGCGTCGCCTCGTCGGATGGGAACCTGGACTCACCGCCTACTGGCCCATGAACGATTGTTTCGGTAAAATATTAGCGGAAAAGCGAGGGGAGTACCGAGGTCGCGTCACCGGCAGAGCCGCGTGGAGAAGAAACGGACACCATCTGATGACCGACGACGACATCGAGCTGTGCAAACACCTCGCCAAAGGCGTCATCGACGAAAGTTTAGCTTAAAAGAAGATATAGAAATCGTTTGCTCATTCTTAAAATGCTATAGATTATATGGATCAAACAAAACGCGAATCACCTACCGAAGAAAGCGCATATTCTGACGACATTTTCAACCAAAGAAAACCGCCTCTTCTTTTTAAGCGTGTCCGTTGTGCGAGGACGGTTTCAGACACACGTTTACTGATATTGACTGGGAAATGACATTAAAATTATATGGCACGGTGCGGTACCATACCTATGTACACTTTTTTTTTAGAGCACTCTTGGCACGCAGGTTTGGGGTGGACCAGAGGTTTCTGTCATGCACGTATACGCGGCATTAAAGGCCGCCGCTCCTTGGAACATTTCCACGGTGTTTGAGCTAGGCGGAAGGGCCCAAGAAGAGAGATAGCCGCTGTACTTGGACGCGTGGGCAAACATGTAAGCCGCATCTTGAATGTTGGCCACATTCCATGCGCTGAGATCGCTGTTGAAGCCGTACGCGGCGTAAAACATCCCACGTGCGTTGCGTAAACTGCTCGTATCCCAGTTGGAAAGATTTTCGTTGAATGCCAGTGCACCGGCGAACATATATTCCGCGCTCCGAACGGAACTGACGTCCCAATCACCTAATCCTTCACCAGAAAATCCCAGTGGAGCGTTGTAGAACATGCGATCCATGTTCACGACATTTCGAACGTTCCAATTTTGGAAGTTTGTCAGAGTGTCAGTGATGGACACATTTTGAAACATACCCGACATGTCTGCGACTCTCTCGACCTCCCAATCATCACCAAAGAGGACATTTCCGAAGCGCGCGTTCAGAAACATATCAGACATGTCTTCAACATTTGTTACATCCCATTTGCGCAAATCAAGGACAGAGAATGATGATAAACCTCTGTTTTTAAACGCACCCGCCATGTTCGTCACAGCACCGACATCCCAATCAGAAATGAAACCGTAGCGTTTGTGATAGACAATGTGCCGACGCGCAAAGTCATAGTTTTCGTCATCGGTTTCGAGGCTTGAAATACCTTTTGGCCATTCTTCATATTGACTCCACTCGAAAGTAATGCATTCTGCGTTTATATCAGCTTCATTAAATTGTGCCCAGCCTTCTCCCCCGTTGTTGTAAAAATTATGATACCATAAAACTTCTGGTGCTTTGGTGTTAGAGTCTTCAAGGCACACTCGGTTCGAATTAGCTTGATCCCAAATGTCAAATTCGCAGAAACATGAGCGCAACGCGCCTAAAAACGTTGCATCCGTTAGAGATTCATATGGATTTTCGACTTCAATCGTCACAGCATCTACCGATGCCATCGGTGAGCATGAGCTTGGAGGACCGCTATCTCTATTTGAACACGAAAATTTCTCAGTGAAGGCTGGCGCTAGAAAGAACATCATGTCGGTTTGGGCATTACTATCATCCCACGTGCTAACGTCCTTACTGAAGGATAATGCATTATGAAACATAAACTCCATAGCAGTCACGCTTGATGTTTTCCAGTTTCCAATATATTCGTTAAATGAAACCGCATTTCTAAACATATTCGTCATATCTGTTACTTGCAAGACGTTCCAAGTGTTGATGTTCTGATTGAAGGAGGTGGCATCAAGGAACATTTGATGCATCGTCGTCACTGCCGATGTTTGCCAAGTCCAAATCGGTTTGTTAAATGACACCGCGCCTTTGAACATGTTCGAAAGGTCAGTGACCTTTGATATATCCCACAATCCGATGTACTGATTGAACGAAGAGGCACCCGAGAACATTTGGGACATAGTAACGACGCCCGATGTATCCCAATTGCTCACGTCACCATCAAAACCTGCAATGTCCTTGAAAAGTCCACCGAAGTTATCAATGCCGGAAACATCCCACGATTCAATTGGTCCCGTGTAGACTCCGCACGAGAACGTGCATCTACACTTCCCGCTACCGTTCTCGTTCATGCAGAAGAGAATTGCTTGGTCTAGATCTTCTCGCGTCACTGTTACAGGTCTTGTACTTTCTACAGTAAGCGGAGGATTCGGTGACGGCGGCGGACTTGGCGGCGGTGGTGGCGAAGGGGGAGGTGGGGAAGGAGGAGGTGGAGACGGTGCAGAAGGCGGCGGGAGCGGTGACGGCGGAGGAGAGGGATACGTGGTGTAACTGTTCGGAGGTCCGTCAAAAGTGGCGCTTGCAGACGCCTGTGCGAACTTCTTGTGCCAGGCAGCGGCATCCTTGAACATATAACTCACATCAGTTTGACTGCTCGTATCCCATGACCGTATATCCGCGCTGAAAGATGCTGCAGAATGAAACATCGCTTTGAAGTTTTCACCGGAGGAAGTGTCCCAGTTGCTGAGGTCTTGATCAAAAGCATACGCCATAAAAAACATACCGCTAAAGTCTGTGACTGCGCTCACATCCCAGTTCGTGATGTTCGCGTTGAATTTGGGTTGTCCAAGGAATAAGTCTTTCATACTCGTAACGCCAGAAACATCCCATTCCGATATCGGCACCTCATAGGGACCACATCCAAACGAGCATGTCTCATCACCTGCACTCCATGCAAGCACTGCCTGTTGAATGTCGCTGAGTGGCTGAATGTCATCATACGAATTATCTGTTCTCACGCTCGAGGGACGCCATTTCCACGCTGGACCATCAACTGTACGGTATGATCGAGTTTGCATTCCATAGCACACAGAGTTTTGTAAAAATGCTCGGGCGCCCATGAACATATTATCATATACTCCCCAATGAACCCCTGCTGATTCGTGAAGCGCGAATTTCCAAGCTGATAAATCTTGGTTGAATGCGGTGGCAAAGTAAAACATGTAGCGCATGTTCAGTTGGTTATATACATTATATATGAGGCACTCTCCTGAGCGAGCGCAGTGCTGACCTGGGCGCCACGACGATATATCCTGATTAAACGAACTGGTATGGGCAAACATACCATTAAACCGTCGAACTTTGCTGACGTTCCACGATGAAAGATCTTGGTTAAAAGAAGTTGCGTTCCAAAACATGTTCGTCATTTCCAGTGCTGCACTCGTGTCCCAGGTTCCAATCGGCTGGTTGAATGCAATCGCGCCATCAAAAGTTGCATCAAACGAAACAACTTTAGTCGTATTCCAAGCACTTATATCATGATCAAAGGCTTGGGCGTTCTGGAACATTCCTTCGAGATACAGAACATCGCTCGTGTCCCAACCCGATATGTCTTGATTAAATTCCGTACGATTCACGAAGAGAAATGCCATATTATTCACTCCAGTCGTGTTCCAGGTGGTGATGTGACCGCTCATGCTACCGCATCCAGATGGACAATTGCAGTTCCCGCTTTCAATCTCGTCGAAACAAGCTTCAACTGCGTCGATGATGGTAATGTTTGCCACAATTTCAACGGCATCGGGAGGGGAAACAACTTCCGTCTCCTCCGTATTGTCCGAGGCCAACATTTCGCACGTTGGGCATGAACTGCCAGAACGCGGCACCCAAGACGTTCCAGGACCGTCTGTCGTGTCTGGATCATCAGCATTCGCAAAATTCTCGAGAAACGCTGCAGCATTTCTAAACATGTCTGTAAATTTGCAGTGACAAACGAACGCTTCAGAAGAGTATCCAGAAATAGCGTTATAAGCCGGCGTATGCTCATACCAGGCGCATAATGGTTGGGTAAAACTCGAAGCTTCCGCAAACATTTCCTCCATATCAGTGACACTTTTAACGTTCCAATTGCACAACGGAGAATTAAAACTGGTAGCAGCACGAAACATTTCTTTCATTTCGGTCACAGCGGAAGTGTCCCAACTTCCGATGGGTTTATCAAATACGGAAGCCCCTTTAAACGTTGCTTTCAAACTCTTGACTTTAGAAACATCCCAACTCGAAAGATCTTGATTGAAGGAAGAAGCGCCATAAAACATTTCTTCCATATTGGTCACAGCGGAAGTGTCCCAACTTCCGATGGGCTTATCAAATGCGGAAGCCCCTTTAAACGTTGCTTTCAAACTCTTGACTTTAGAAACATCCCAACTCGAAAGATCTTGATTGAAAGAGGATGCGTATGCAAACATATTATACATATTCGTGACTTTTGAAACATCCCAACTCGAAAGATCTTGATTGAAGGAGGACGCGTCTGCAAACATATTATACATATTCGTGACTTTTGAAACATCCCAACTCGAAAGATCTTGATTGAAAGAGGACGCGTCTGCAAACATATTATACATATTCGTGACTTTTGAAACATCCCAACTCGAAAGATCTTGATTGAAGGAGGACGCGTCTGCAAACATACCACCCATACTCGTGACTTTAGAAGTATCCCAACTCGAAAGATCTTGATTAAAGGAGCCAGCGCCACTGAAAGTCCCTTGCATGTTCGTAACTTGCGACACATCCCAATTCGAAAGATCTTGGTTGAAAGCAGAAGCTCCAGAAAACGTAGAATCCATATTCGTAACTCGCGAGGTATCCCATGTCGAGAGGTCGCGGTCAAATGCAGAAGCGGCAGAGAACATAGACTTCATACTCGTAACTTGTGATGTATCCCAACCTCCTATGGGTTGATTAAACACCAAAGCACCAAGAAACATTTGACTTGTACTGGTAACTGTAGATACATCCCAACTCGAGACGTCTAGGTTAAACGATGAAGCGCTACGAAACATAGAGCTCATACTCACCACGCGTGATGTATCCCAGCTTGAGAGGTCTTGATTAAAGGAAGAAGCTCCAGAAAGCATGTAGCTCATGTCCGTCACTTGAGAAACTTGCCAAGATGAAATGTCCCCATTGAATGCAGACGATCCCTGAAACAACATCTTCATTTTCGTCACCATGGAAACATCCCAACTGTTAAGATTTTGATTGAAACTCACAGCCCCGGAAAACATGCTATCCATATTCACGGCGCCGCTCATGCTCCATCCCGAGATATCTTGGTTAAAGGATTTAAGCCCCGCAAAGAGACGCGAAATATCTCCTGAACCATAGCCATTATTAAATCCATTGAACGACCACGTAGAGATATGACCGGTCATGTGGCCGCACGGATAACGCGCAGTCTCGCTCGATGCGCAAGAGCAATTTCCATCAGCAGACTCTTCTATGCATTTATGGACGGCAAAGCGTAACTCGTCCGCATGCAATTTTCCATTTGCTTCGAATGTACTTTCGTATCGATCGATCATTTCGTAAGAATTTGAATTTCCGTGAACTGAATCAAAACTGCCACCGTTTGCAGTACTTGGGTCAGGTTCGAAACTGCCAGCTTCTGCAAATGTCAAGCATGAATTTGATGTCAAATCAAATGTCTCGCAAATGCCTCCGCAAGTCCAACAATTCGTCGCTATAGGACCCTGTGCGCCTACATAGTCGGAATCATCCACGGCAAGGTCTCCGAGCGCTCTAAATCCACACGGAGGAGAGTGAGTGAAGCTTTTAGTTTCCAGGGTTACTTTTTCTTCTCCAAATACTTCGGCAAACGGATACCATGTTGTCCCATTATTGTATGCATTCGCAAATTTATCTGTATCAAACGTAACGTGATCATTACCATTCAAACTGCACGTGCCATCACTGAGTGGATTCCCAAAACAGCACGATGGTATAGGCAAACCAGTTTCCGGATCCACATCTTTGCCGAACGGACACGTTCTGTGATCCTGTAACGGACAACATTGCGGAAGGTATTCAGGTGCCATAACATGACCATTGAGAAACATGACAGGTCGAATTGGAGTAATAATTAACTCGTATTTCTTTGACTGAATATATCCGATATGCGAACTATTACTCTCCACTGAACACGAAAAATCTTCAACAATCCCATTGTTTGGCGATCCATAATCAAATTCAATCCCAGCTTGACGCATTTCGTGAAAATCTGGGCCAACTCCAAACGAACCCTGGTACAACCCCGAGGACAACCAATCAGCATCTTCGACGCCAGGCCCTAAATGCAAAGGGGATTGACCCCACGCAATAAACTCGGTCGCCCCCGCGGTTTCTTTCATTTGCCAATTCGTGTTGTTCCATGCGAAATCTCTGTAAACAGAAACAAGAGGATCATCCATACAAGTTGAGGTTTTTGTGGCGTAATTATTCCATTTTGTCCCGGCGATGTCTAAGTCACATTGGCTGAGTCCATCTTTTTTATTGATTGTACCATCGACGGGTATTGGCACACCATTTCTAGAGACCCACACCTTCTTTTGAACCGAATCAAAAGCAAAGCCTGCGATATCCCCCGACTTCCACAGATTTCGATCTGTGCTCATTGCTTCCGTCCAGTACGCTCCAAGTTCTTTCCCGATTTCCATAGGAAGGTTGACCGTGCCAAGACCAAGAATTGGAGATCCATCTCCTTCGATCTTTAGTTCCCAATAATACTTATCGTGATTTGTGGCCTCACTGCGAGAAGTATCGACACCAAGAAGAGAGATAACGCGTCCGATACCGGAAACACTCATTTTATTGTCTGTGATATTTGCGAGCGGAGTCTTTCGGTATGCTCGACAAATATCCCATTCGGAAAGCTGTATCTGAGACGCTCCCGGTCGAAAGCAGATATCTTCGACTGTTAAATCCATAGAAGTCGATACATCTGGGCAACTATATACCTGAACGCTCGATCCTGTGAGGTCAGCATGGCTTTCCAGTCTGATGACGTACTTCATGTCCCGTACTTTTGGTAGCGTGTAGCCAAATATTCCAATTCCACCATCAACATCTGCCCTAGTGAGATATGAATCTTTCCCCCCACCTACAAATGTGAGCAGATCTTCTCCTTTACCGTCAGAGTTAGTTGCTGATAAGCTGAGCATAGCATTATTCGAATATGCGTTCGGTGTGTTTGCAACAATACACACAACGTCGCCGCCGCTTAAAGAAACAAACTCGCCTTCCGTGAATGTACCTCTTTGGCACAGATCTCCCGGTTCACCTAGACCATTGAGTGGATCACGAATTGCATCGGATACCCCACATGGACGTGTAACATTGACAGCATCACCTTCAATTCGTAAGAGCGCTCTTTCTGCCGCACTCAAGCGCTCGGGCACAATTTCCGAAGTCTCATGCACTTCCTTTCTCACGCTCTCCATTACTCTCAATCTGAACGGTCCTGCGCTTACAAACCTGATATGGCCGTCTTGGAGTTTACTCTTAGGCAAGCAATCATATCCCGGACCATCAACGGGGCATCTTCTGTTGTCTCTCGCCTCCACAAATTTATGCAAGTTACCCTGGAAGCGAACCCGAATGGTGTAAGTACCCGTTTTTTTGACGGCGCGATTCAGTTCAACGATTTTATCTTCAGCTTCTCCTGCCCATCCTGATTTCAAGTTTGCATCTCTTGGCGTGAACCATTCACAATTTACGTGCTTGCGAGCATGGTTTGGAAACGTGTCAACGTGTAAGTTGCTGCAGCCATTTTCCTCGAATCCTTTTGGCTCGGGAAGAATATCGTTTACGAGAGGATCCGTAGGATACTCTTTGTCGATTCTACGAAGATGCAATGCATAATACCCAACATCAGATTGCGGTGTATAACGCTCGAGGTTTGTAGGCGTTTGAGGCCTACGCTTCGCCGTGCGCGCGGTTGAACCAAACAATACCAGCTTATACTCGCCAGACTTCCGCAACAAAATTTTGGTTTCGTCAAAACGGTAGCTCTCCTTCAGCATTTGTGAGCTCAAGAGCGAAAAGAACGTTTTGCTTTGATTCAAGCCCACCATTTCACTCAACGGAGCGCTCTCAATGCCACCCGCCTGCTGCACGAATTCATCATAGTATGGGTACGAAAACCCTTTAAATCGGGGTAATGTTCCGAGACCAGGTTTTTCAAGCTGTAAATACGTCCAAGCGGGATCTTCTGGCTCGAGTTCATGCATTGGATAACCCTTTGGTCCCAAAGCCGTCATCCCGTCCTTCCAGGGATACGCTTGATGCCATGGTCTATCTTGTATACCGGCACCTTGCTCCCTATCGATCGGGATACCTCCATATTTTTTGCCAAAGAGGGCTTTCGTATCCGTGTACGTGTAAGAATTCCCGCCAACTGTCGTGAACTCTTTTCTGGCATTCGGAATTGCTGGTATGCGTTGCGTTGCGACCATCTCCCCATCTGGATCTAGCAGTGCGATTTGTAAATCAACACATCGCGAACCCTCAATAAATTCGTTACCGCATCTGTTCTGATTACGATCGAATATATGTGAAGCGTTAACGCGGATCATATCTCCAATATTCCCGTTGAATTTGTACACATGTCTCTCTCCAGTGCGCGTGATTCGGCCAAGTTTAGTAGCGCCAAAAGCAAACACTCCGCCATCATCTGTGTGAGAATCGGAACCAATTTCCTCGTGCCCGGGATTCAAGTTCTTGTATTCGTATACTCCATCGCTAGAAATCTCGAACTCGAATTTCCTACCCTCCGTTCCAAAGATTTCAACTTCGAAAAATCCCCAGCTATTCGTAGTTATTGAAGTTGATGCGAACTTTCTGTTTCTATCGAAATGCTCGAAAGCGTGCAGATCTGGAGCCTTTCGCTCGTACAAGATGTCTGGAAAGTCGGACACGATGCTGTCGAACATATCCTTGAACCTATCACGCACAGTACCCTCGTCAAAGGATGGACACTGCATTATATCGGGGATAAAGTTAGATAGGGGTGCGCACAATTCAGAATCATCCTGCGAAAATGGATAGCACGGGGAAACATTGGCGAAGTTGAACCCGTAATCGCACATTGCCAAAGATACCGACCCGCTCGTGAACATTTCAGGATCGTGCCTTAATTTGAAAATCGATCGTGGCGAGAGCATAACGCCGTCATCCTCTGGTGGGGCTTCAATATACACATGATAATTAATCGATAGCGTTTTTGGAGGTGCGCACTCGATAGCTAAACCATTCAACTGTTGATGAACTGGATCGGGTCCACGTAGGGACGGGATTACGCCATGAGTTTTTTTGAGAATGCCTCGCCCATCATCTCCCATAAAATTAAGGGGAGCTTCTTTGCTTCCAAAGATTCCACACGAACACTTGCACTCGAAGCAAGAACAATGCTCGCTGAACCAAGCGTTCACTTCCGTTGAATTGTACCACTCCGGGTAGCCATTCGTGTCAAAATCGTAAGCATCAAACGTAAGATCATCCTGTGACTTATACGGTGTATCACTAAGAGGGCCCTCGGTGAATATTATTGAATCCTTAAGATTATCGGGATCTGACAGATCACCGTTATCATTCGGAGCAATAAGCTCAAGAGTTGCACTCATGGGCCAGTAATTGTCCACTATAACGTGCAAATTTTCGCCTTCGGTCAAGTCTACGTGGTAATCGCGGTATGGAGAAGTCCCCTCTCTGTGCTCACTCTGAAGTGATCCGTCATCGTAAACTACCCCAAGCTTTTCCAAAGACCATGGGTTGAAAAACTGCTTATAGGAGACTTGCGTGCCAGGTCCTGGCATTATATCATCGCCCCAAGTACTTGTATTGGTATTCGGGTGCTCGGAATCGTACTTACCTGAATATGCTCTCCAATTCGATGTACTCATAGTGTTAAAATCTTCTCCGTAAATAAACTTTTCCTCTGACAGTAGAAACGGATCGATAAATCCTGAGCGAAAGCTTTTTCTTTCTGGCGCGTACGGATCGTACTTCGACATGAAATCGTACAAAGTGACATTTGCATGATCGTAATTGAACCATGGTATTGATTCATCGGGCCAGCCAGAATCATATAGTCCGCCAGGATCGCAACTACCTATTCCTTTCAAGCACTCGTTGTATTTTGCATCGATGATGGTAATTATTTCCTTTCTTTCGTACGGTCCAGGCGAAGCTTTCTTGTAAAAATCAGGAATATCCAAGAAGTCGTGAACGATATTTTTCGCACACCCTAATTGTTCGGGATGACTTTTTCTCCTTTGGAAAGCATCCTCGCTGTTGCAATAGAAGTGCTGGTCGGAAGGTTGCGGACCAATCCTTCCTTTGAGCGATAACACATCATCACCCGTATAATTTCCGTTTGGATCTCGACATTTTGATGCTGGAGCGGACCAATCGTATGCAATATTTGTTGAGGGGCAGCAATCACCTCCGTCATAGCCACACTCTTTCGTGTTTAATGTTTCGTCGCATACACCATCTCCCCAGTGATGACAATGCGCTGAAAAACACTGAGATAAGTTTGCAGCGTTAATGCGAGGGTAAAGTTCGCGCATCAAGGAATCGTACTTACCGCCAAAAAACTTATCTTGACAGTTCTTTATTCCTTCGCATTCGTAAAGAGATGCAGTCTGCGGTAAGGTCACGTTAATGTCTTTCCTGTAGTCATGCTTATCAGATGGTACGTCGGTATGTATGTATCTGTAGCTTATAAGTACACCTCCTTCAACGAGTGTTTGAGGATAGTTACAGGCAATCGAATCCGTCGGCGCACAATAGGAACACATTCCATTTGTCATTCTGCCACACGGACACTCCTGGATCTCTTCTTTGGTTGCACCGCGCCACACACACGCTCCTGCAATGCATTGATAATTATTGAACGAACCCTCCACACCGGGTACAAAATTATCACACCCGAATAGTTTTGTCACGCTTTCACCTCCTTTCCTCACCAAATCGTTGCAGTCTGGGTCGTGCGCACCGTATCCACAGTCACAACCGTCACAGGCAGCGTACGAATTCCGAGGACCTTTCCATTTTGCAGGTGGTGTAAGCGTTACGTTTGGACGGCCCTTTAAACAGGTCCAGCTTTCAACTGGGTCTGAAGTTAAAGTTGTTACACGAGCATCCAATGCTCTCTGCACTGACCCGTTTGCCCCTATGCACATACGCGTGACGTTTGCGATTCGAGTCATCCAGCGTCCATTTCCTACCATGACGCCCTTGCCACTAGTATTGATAGTATCATCGATGACTTGACCCTTGCTTTCACTCCAACTCAATTTTCCTTGGATCCATTTTCCTTGGATCCGCTTGATTCTTTTTTTTGATTCCTCGCTTAATAAAGTCCACTCCTCCGTTACCTCATTTCGTCCATAGAGTTTCCAAGATTGCGGATGGGTCAAACGAACATCCGGTGATCCATAAGAACCCCGCCATCCATTGGCAAGTAAAATATCGTACGATGCTACCGATCGCGTTTCGTGAGGTTGTTTTTCAAAGTGCAGTTCGACCGGGTGAGTTGCGTTCGGAAGGACCTGAGAAAGCCAACCAAATTTACCATCATTTCCAAATTCTTCATCTAGCAAATACCCGTTTAATACAGTTCCTCCTTTTCCTTCGACATAGGGCTTGCAGCTGTCCCACTCCAATAGGCAATGCGTGTAGCCACAACGCTGGACGTGCTTAGTAGGTTTGTAGTACAAACTCAAGCGAACGTTTGAGTTAGGATAATCTGCGGCAGTGGCGTAGTCTGTCGGTACAACCTCGCGTTCAAAAATCGAACCACGACTTGGTCTGTCTGAAATTCTTGAGACGTGAAGTCCACCGGTATCCAAGCAACCACATCGTGTGTTGTGGCACCCACATCCTGCCGAACCGAAAAGACTATGACTTGGGGTGTTTGCAACCTCTTTACCTGCAAAATACGCTTTTGTTTTGTTCGCATTCAGCATGATAGGATTATCACCCCCGTCAAATAAAGAAACGTAGTCTATGAATAGGTAAACACCGGATGTGTTTGCAGCAACTTCATCAACCTCGAGCTTGAAATATTTCATATCGGTCTGGTCGCAACTTCCTGGTGACGGCGGCGGCGAGGGAGGTGGTGCCGGCATCGGGATCGATGGCGGTGGGAAAGGCGGTGGCGAAGGAGCTGGCGGTGGAAAAGGCGGTGGCGAAGGAGCTGGCGGTGGAGCTGGTGGCGGAGACGGCGGCGGTGGAGTTGGAGGTGGAGATGGCGGCGGTAGCGGTGGAGGCAATGGCGGCGGAAACGGTGCAACTGGCGTTTCAACCGTAGGACAAGACTCCTCTTGATAATGGCATTCCGCTGGACTACAAATATCTTGGTAAGAAAGTTGCATACCGAAATTTTGAGCGCATATGCACCCGTCGTTAGAGTTAGAGCATTTTTCGCCGACTGCCATCTCGAGCAAACCAGGCGCGGGTAAATCCTCTCTCAAGCTCAAACCCAAGTCTTGTTCCATAGATAATTCGCAGCCACATGTCGCGCCGCTTTCTTCCGTGACGTCAAAGAGAATGTCGTGCACAACTTCACAATATTCTGTTTGAAGGAGTAAATAGTCGGGATGAGAACGTTCATACAGTCCAATCTCTTCCAACGCACCGAATGTCGTCTCCAAACCTCGAAAAGAATCAAAGCATTTTGTATTCACAACATCAATAGGAACGCCATTCTCTTCAACATTATCATCCTCTTCTTCTTCGGGAGAAGAGATAAAATCGGCATCGCTTTCGATACTTTCACTTTCGAAAGGATCGAACTCTCCTCCGCAACTCTGCATCTCCGGGATATCTATGCCTGCCCACGCGCAAGCCGTGAGCTTCTCTGTTGAATAAGCCGTAAGATCTTGAAGTGGAAAGCTGTTTGGATCAAGGTCGCATAAACATGGCAATATTTCATTGCTTATTTTTTCACAGCACTCCTTCATATCTTCAGAATAGCCCGTCTCACCTGGTACGGTCGAGCAAATTCCAATATCGAGATTCATCATGTACACAAATTCATCAACTTTGGTCTGACAGATTTCTTCGGCGACTTCCTCGGGTGCATCCGCTTCAGAAAACAATATGGGATCGTTGCACGCAGAGCACTCTTCGGAAGATTCGTCGATAACAGTTTTACAGTCACCGGTTTCCAAATCACAATAGTCTGCCATACCCGAAGGGCAGTGCTCCTCGCTCTTTAAACCCTCAAAGGCATACACGGTGATACTTCCAAAACCAGCTATTTCGAGCGGGCAGTCCGGATCAACTGCACCACATCCGCAATCGCAGTTTGAGTCTGCGTACCAATCCATTGGACAAAGCCATTCCTCTGGAACATCGGTGGCGTTATTTTGAGTCGGTCCGCTGTAGTCTATGAAATCTTCATAATAATTCGTATTATCCCCGGAAGAGTTGTAAGAAGCGGACGTAGATTCCTGACTAGAGCCCGAACCGCTTCCAGCCCCTGATTCAGCCATATAATGACTCGTACCTGTTTGTATTACGGATGTATCCGCTTGACATACATTATTGGCGTCGTAAGTGCAGCACATAGCCCCCGAAGCTGTGCTCACACACCACTGACCAGGCAGACAATTGTATGCCGCCTCCATACCTGTGGCTTCGAATGGGTTTTGGGATGCACCCACATTGCAGTCTGGGTCATAGGCACCGCAATTACAGTCGCAAATTCCATCGTTGTAAAGTTCCCAACCACACGCAAATTCTTCGTTTTCGCAATCCCAATCCGCAGGAACTAACCCTTCGTCACGTCGCGCTGCGCAATCGTCGACCCTGTCGTATGACGTTATAGCCAAAGCCTCGTCCAATTGCTCTTGCGTGCATACGACGGGAGGAATTTCGATTCCGGCGTGCAAAAAGCACTGATCGCTCACGAAGTCAATTAAATTACCTTCGTACTCGGGTGGGAGCGGAACTGAAGGAATTTGCGAAGAAAATTCCGGGTAGCACATGCACGACGTGTCAGAAGTGAGTCCTGCCATGTTCATGCAGCAGTCTGCGCTACCTTGTACTCCTCCCTGATCGTTAAAACACGAACCCAACACGGTTCCTCCAATTGTACCGCATGTCTGTGCAACTTCGCTCCAATTGGGAAGATCGCCAAAACTTTCTTGAAGCAGCTTTCTTCGGGATAATCTTCTTTTTGTTGAGAGCATACCTGTGAAGTTCGCGGATCGAACCACCGGGCTCGTCTTCACAACATTTGCTTCGGATACTCCGAAAGAGTAATCCGCGACGAGAGATCTTTGCTGCCCGAGCCAACTTTGAAAAGTCACCTTAACTTCAGCCTCGCCCCCAGTATACGCAGCCATACCTCGCAATCGATTGTGAACGCTTCGCGCGCACGATGTCAGAATTTCTGTCTCACTTTTCACAAAATTGCAACCGTTCTTTCTGTTGAAGGTAGATTTTAATATCATTGAAAGTGGATCGGGTGCAGAATCGCTCAAAGCGCCGCTCGAGGAAGTAAGCGTCGCGGAACACTGTGCCGTAACATTTCGACACACCATGGACTCCTCGACCGTGATCGCAGAGTAAATAACCACACTGAATATGCCCAAGATAAAGAAGCTCAAAATCGAAGAGAGTTTCCAGCTGTAGATATCTTTCCCGGACGTTTTTGCTTTTTTGCCCTTAGCGTTGATCATGGACATAGCACGTAGATCTACGAACTGACGCTTGACGTCCATTTCAACCGTAGATTTTCCAGTCCCATCTCTCGACTGATGAGTAGATTCCTTCGCGAGGACTTCAGATTTATTTTCGTCGTCGAAATTGTCGAGCAATTCGAGACCTGTTCTGACGAATCTTGAAGCAGGCCCCGCAAAGATCATCATATCCACGAGTGCCGAGGTGATGCTCATAAATGAAAGATACGCAATAACTCCAAAGAGCATGACGTAACCAATGTCTTCTGATTGCAATTTTGAGTTTGAATCCTTCAAAAGATGTGCTCCGCAAAAGGTGATAAACGCTGGTGCCGCCGTTTGTAAAACTCCGCGAACAGCGTCAGAAATCGATCGAACTCGCTCCGCACGTAGCGTTTCCATGAGTTTTGCGTCTACAAATTTAACCGCGAGGACAGCGGCATCAACGCCTTCTTTACCACCCTGTTCGAAATCAGCCACGCCATCACCGTCTACATCCGCGTTCAAAATGTCGGTAAGATTCATCTTGAGCACGTTGTCATTTTTCAGTGAGTCGGAATCAGTCAGAGTATCGGACTCATCCTCGCTCGCAGCGCTTTTAAACAAATCAGAGGATCCGAATGCAACTTTTACACTCCCTGTGATCGTTGCAATGACGTGCACGAACATACCTTGTAATATTCCGATAAGAAAATACAGCGACGCGTAGGCGATAAGAATGAAACCAAACTCCGGAACTTCGATGATAGCCGCCAGGGACGCCGCAAGAAAGACGATACAATTTTTCCCGAGAGTGTGAGAAAATCCGAAAAACTTCTTAAAAGCTACCATATCAGTCGATAGCAGCATTTCAAGACGTTCCTTTGATAGTGCGCTTGGGTGCAATAGTTTATATCGAATCGCATGCCTCGATACGTCTCGTTCAAGTATCGCCCGGCACGATAGGAAACATCGTTGCATCCCGAGACTAAAAACCACGAGACAAACGCCATACATTAAAAGCCACATTGAATATTGTTCCAAGTTCACACCTTTTGCAGAAGGTGCGACGTAAACAATCTTGAGGGCCAAGTTTGCAAACACTGGAATCATGCTTATCCCAGCCGCGACAACGCACGTCGTAAAAAACAAGTAAAACTGGGCAAACGGTTTCAATCTGCGCAAAAGAATTATTCCTTTATACACAGCTTTACACGTTGAATACACCGTATCTTCCTCATCTTCGCAATCTGGGTTCTTCCCTCCTTTCCACTCGTAGGATCCGTCCTCAGTCTTCGCGCGTCGCGAAAAGAACCTCGAGAGAAAGAGCGAAAGCACCGCCTCGGGAGGAACGCCATCCTCTCGGGCATCCCTGATTTCCGACACGTTCTCTCCAGCTTTCGCTCCGAGCATTTTCTTCTCCCTCTCTTTCAAATCAGCGGCGGCCAAAGTGACATCCATCGCGCGTATGGATGATGTGTGAGCGCCCTTCCTTCCTCTCTGTTTGATTTTGCAAAAGATACGAAGAGTGTTCGAACTACTCGGTGTCTGTCGACCAAGTGACGACACGCGGTGTTCGACGATCGGTCGAATCGTTGGTCGACAACGGGACTCAACGTCTTCCTTTTTCCATACGCTCGTACTTTTACTGCCAGCTGGCGAAATAAATTTTTTTGAAATCCCCTCTCTTCTGTTTTTTAAAATACCTACGGCACAACCCTATCCGACTTGCACACCTCGCACGAAGAAGTTCTTCTTCTCGGACCAAACGCTTTGACCGCGATTATTGACGGCAGAGGGTGGTTCGAAGAAAAAAGAAGAGAAGCATCTCGCTTCGAATTAAAACGCACCTCGCGGTACGTGAAGGCCTCGACAGGTTGCTCCCTGAAGCGGAGTGCCTTGAAACCCTAAACCAGTAAAATCTCCCAGAAGAGACTTGCGATTGCCGCCGGTCCAGAAGAGGATGATTTACAAAAACGAATCAATCGATCGGAAAACGATCGAGAGAAACACCAAAAAAAGAGTGTAAAATTTTCAAAATTAGTTGCGCGCAACGCTCTAAAAACATAAGAAAACGCACGCCTCACATACCAACGAAAGCGAGAGTGGGGAAGCGTGTGTGCGTCGCGCGAGGTAAGTTTGCACGAACAACAAGAAACACATCTTCAGAGCCGAGGGGTCTACTCGAGTCATCAAAAATCTTCATAACAATGTGGTAACATTATTAATCTCGTCGCGTCCAACATCGCACGCGGGATCGAGTACGCGAAAACGCGTTTGGCGGAACTATTAGTAAACGCCTCATTCGTCAAAGCTACGAAAACAAATCTATGTGCTCATAAAAAGAGAGACAGAAATACCGGGCAGCGATTGGATGCGAAGATGTGTTCTTTTTTTTGTCCACATGTACATATGTTACGTATTACATCATGCCAACCAACTCGGGTCACCGCTAGGAATAATGCCGTACGGATTCAACGCCACGTGCGAGGTGAAATAATGCGTCTTGATGTCCCACATGTTTGTCGCCTTTTGAAACGCCGGCATCGCGTATAACCGTTTCACGTACGCGCTTATGTGGGGATACTCTCGAATACACTTCTTGTTCGTTTTAAAGTACACGACGTACACTTCGTCGAATCGAACTAAGGTTTGAAACACGCGGACATCCACTTCGGTCACCTCGTCGTCGGTCACCAAATACTTCATGTTCGAGCGCTCGAGAACGCCTTCCAGTTTGTCCAATCCCGCGTAAAGCTCCTCCACCGCCTCATCGTACGCCTCTTGCGTTCTCGCGAACCCACACTTATAGACCCCGTTATTAATCGCGTGATACGTCCATTCGTTCATCTCGTCTATTTCCTTCCTTTTCGCCTCCGGGTACAAATCCAAATCTTTCTTCTTCGCGAGCGGTTGAAAGCGAGCGTTCAACTCGCGGATGATTTCGCTGCTTTCGTTGTTCACGATCTTCTTCTCTGTTTGATCGTACAAAATCGGAACCGTAAACGGACCTTTAAAATTTCCATCGTGTTCTTCGTAAAAATCCCGAATCGAGTAATACTCGTTGTTATTCTTCGGCTCCTTTCTCGCGTGATAGTCTTTCACCGCGTATTTACCTCCGGTTTTGGACAAGTGCTGGATGAAGTCGGCACCCGCCCCATCATTATTAGGGAAAATCCACCCGGCGTGCCCGTCCGACGCGTCCTTCGTCCTCGTTTTTTGCCACGTCGGGTGACAAATCTCCACCTCAATCGCATCTTCCAACCCTTTCAGGTACAAAACAGTCAGACATCGCGCTGCCCACGGACAGGCGTAGGAGACGAGCAGTTTAAAACGGTTTGGCGTGGAGATTGGATTCCCCGTTATCCGGTTTCTAAAACTCGACTCGTTTCTCGTGAAGGCGCCTTTGGAAGAGACCGCGGCGACGGCCGTGCCTTGCTCTCCGATCGTCATCGTTTGTTTTGTGTTTTTGTGTGTGCGTATGTGCAGTGCCACAATGACGCTCGTCGTTGAGAGAGGGATGATGTTCGACTGCGCTTTTTTAAAGTTGGGGAAAAAAGTGCCTCACAAACACACAAAAAGTATCTCAACGAATGTGATGACGACGACGATGTCTCTTCGCGTTTTGAACGCCAGATGTGTCATCAGCAGAGCTTTTGCCGAGACGCGGCGGGTACCGAAGACGAAGAAAAATAACGACGGCACCATCACGACTCGCGGAGCGGCAACCGTAGCAGCGGCGGCATCTTCAAATTCCAATCCGCAACAACAGATGTTTTTGCGCGTGCTCAGTTGGAACGTCAACGGTTTACGCGCGGCGATTAAAAAAAATCCATCTTTTCTCCACGAGTTGCGCGAAAAAGCGAACGGGTTCGACGTTTTGTGTTTGCAAGAGACCAAGTTGCAACAATCGCACGTCGAGGAAGTATCGTCAGCGTTAGTAGGGGAAAATGCGCAAATTTGCTTTTCGTGTTCCACGGCGAGGAAAGGGTACTCGGGCGTCGCGACGATGGTCGTCGCGTCCTCGTCTAACTCTTCGCAACCGACGCCGACATTTCGCGAGGGGTTCCACGAAAACGCGTTAGAACGAGCGAGTTTTGAAAAGACAGAGGCAAATGTAGAGGCGTTTGACTTGTTCAATCGAGAAGGGAGGTTGATCACGTGCGAGCTCGAGAAAGCGGTGGTCGTGAACACGTACGTTCCGAACAGCGGCGAAGGGTTGAAACGGTTGAGGGAGAGAATCGAGGTTTGGGAGCCGGCGATGCGCGCACACGTCGCGTGTTTGAGGGAAGATATGACGATGACAACGACAAAAACGAGCGAAGGATCTGCGAAACAGAAACCGATCGTTTGGATGGGAGATTTTAACGTCGCGCACGAGAAGAGCGATTTGTGGGGTAACTGGACGCAAAACGAAAAGAGCGCTGGATTCACCCCGGAGGAACGCCGCGCGTTTTCGAACCAACTCAAAGACTTAAACCTGATCGACTCTTTCCGATATAAATTCCCAAACGTAAAAGACAAGTTCACGTACTGGTCGTACCGAGCGAAAAGCCGAGAGCGTAATCGAGGATGGCGCATAGATTACGCCTTGGTGAGCGAAGGATCGAGAGAGCGCGTTCGAGACGCGTTCATCCTCGAGAGTTTCACCGGGAGCGATCATTGTCCCTTGGGCGTTGAAATTCAACTTTAATGAAAAGCAACAGATAGAAAAAAAGGAAGATGAAGGCGAAGAGAGAGAGAGAGAGAGAGAGAGTAGACGTGTACCGCGGCGATGTAGTAGTTATATGATTGTATTTAAGTGTGTTTTTCTATAATTGTACGACGTAAAATTTGAATTTTTTCAGCGCACTCTTCAAAAAAAAAAGGCACAACACACGCACGCTCTTCTGGTCGAAAGAGAGAGAGATACATGAAGCGCGTCGTTTATTAAACTTTACCGAAACGACGACCGCGCGCAGCACGCACGCGCGATCGAAGAAAAAGAGGTGCGCGTGCATCGAAAGCGGCGAAAGCGAGAGGCAAAAAAGAAATATAAGTAATGGTTGTTCAACCGCTCGCGGGGAAAATTTCGAGCACCCTCACCAGAAAAGAAATGTTCGAACGCGCGAGACGCTTTGTAAACGCGACGACGACGACGAGTGCGACGACGGGCGATGGAAGCGGTGCGTCTAATAACAACGACGAGGATGACGACGACGATAGGTATTTTGATGACAGCGCGGAAAAAGAGGCGTTTGTGAACGCTTTGTATGATTCTGTGCACGAATCGGTGCAGCGATTGCTCGAGAGCGAGACGAGAGTGCAAAGTTTGCGAAGGAAACAACACCGCGGCGGCGCGAGCGGCAACGGCGGCCACAGTAGTAATAGTAACAAGAGTAACAGCAACGACTGCGACGGTAACGGTTTAACTTTCGCGATGGAAACGCCGCCAGTGAAAGGAGGAGGGAGAGGAGGAGGGAAAAGAGACGACGCGTTACTTCCGCAGATTGACGACTGCGTGCAGTTTCCGAGCTTGAGTTCGTCGCCGGCAGTCGCGACGACGCCGTTAGCGAAGAAGATGGGAGGGATGAGTTTGAATGGTGGCAATATTATTAATGCTACTAATAATATCGTCGCTGCGAGCGGGGCTTCGCCGTCGCCGAGAAGAGTGACACCATCGCCGGTTTCGAATGGAAGCGTGGAACGAGCGGCTTCACCTTCTCCATCTCCTTCTTCGCAGCAACAACAACTTCCGAGGAGTCCGAGCGGCAGCGGTGTCGTAGGCGCACCGAGACGGATTCAACCGTCTTTACTCTCCGGTTCATCGAATGCGAGTCATAGCAGCAACACTTTCGCGAACAAGCAACCGTCGCCAGTGCAGCAGCAGCAGCAGCAGCAACAACTGCAACAGAAGCGAATCCAACCGACTGCGGCCAAAAGCAACAACAACAACAACAACAACGCCAACAGTAGCAACGAAGCGTCAGTCGAGACTCCAGAATACATTTTAATCCTGGCAAAAGCATACGCATTTTTGCTCGACTGCTTTCACGACGGTGACATTGAGAAGTCCATCGTAGATGTGTTGAAGATGCTTTCGCTTTCTCCGGATGCGTTTCCGTTCGGCGTTAGTGAAGGCGAAGCGGGAGAAGAGTTTCAAATTTTCCCATCTGGAGTGTTTGCTCGAAAATTTGCCGCGCTCGTTTTAGCCAACGCCGGGACGCTTCCGTTTTCCCTCGGTCCAACTGCAATCGAGGCGTTGTCGGAATCTGAAGCGGTGAAAGTGCACGCGCCAACGTTGGCGCAAGAGTGCGCAAACTTTCTCTCCGCGCTCGCCGCGTCTGCGACAACCGTTTCAAAAATATACGACGATGCCACACCATCGGCTTCGTCGATAAAGAGAAACAGTAAACACAGAGAAACAGATAATGGCAGAGGCGGTGCTGTTGGCACGCGCACAGACGCAACTTCTGTTCGTAATCCAAGCAATAAATTTGGATTAGTATCCAGAGCGAACGCGCACGCTCGCGAGAAATGGCGAGACCAACTGGTCGCTTTGCTCTCGCCAGATGCAAAATTCAACTCGTCGTCGTTCGCATCATCGACCGGCACGAATGGCGCACCGCCATCAAAATATTATCACCAGAACGCCGCAAACGCGTTCGCTAGGAAATGTAGAGAAGTTTTTGATTCTGCGAAATCCAAAGAAGATGCCAGATGGCTCGCGGATGTTTTCGTACGAAAAATGTTGAAAAGTGCCGGCGAAGGCGAAACTGAAGAAGATATCGGCGCCGCAGTATCGGCGGCGAAATTATCAGCATTGCGAGAGCGTTTGATGGGTGGAGGTGGAGTCGGAACTAGTACCGGCGCGCAACAACATCAAAACTCTCAACGTCATAACAATACGCACGTGAATGGAAGAGGAAGTAGTTTAGGTAGAGGTAGTAATAGCGTAGGTGGAGGCAGAGGAGTATACGGAGGACGCGGGGGTGGAGGAGCGGGCGGAAGAGGTGGAGGAAGAGGGAATCATCACGCTCCACAGGCATCATTCGCTTCAGAGCAGCAACAACACAGTAACGAAGCATTCTCATCGATGACGACAACGACGACAACGACGCAAGAATCTTCATTTGCGGCTATATTTCAGCCCGCGTTTCGACCGTACGTGTGCGTATTAGAAACCGCAGATTCCGCTCGTTTCTCCGCAGCCGTGTCTCGGTCGCTCGCAGACGCGCTCAAAGCGCTCGATAAAAGTTACGCTGCGTCTGTTCGTAAAGGCAACGGAGACAATGGAGTGAACGATGGATCCGAGGAAGCTGACGATATTTTGCGTTCGATAGGAGTGAACCCGAAAGATTTCACGGCTCGCACGCTCGCGGCAAAGTGTTGCGGTAAATTTCTCGGTCTTTTGCGGTTTTGCTTAGATGGTTATTCCTCTGTCGTCGCCTTCGATGGATTACCCACGATTGAACTTTGCGCGGAGACTTTACGCGTTGCAACAACCCAAAACGAGCTCATGCTCACGCTCCCATGGGTATCGGAGTACGTGAAATTCACTCCGTGGGAAGACGCGGAAGAAGCAAAATTAGTTTTTTCCTCGAAAGGTTTTATCGATTTGACTTCCTGGTTGCGCTCGGCTTCAAAAAGTGCAAAGTTGCGTGTAGGTAACAATAGCAGTGCAAGTAGCGGTGCCACTAGTTTTGCAACATCTCGGGCCCTTCGATCTGTAGAGGACGTTTCATCGATATCGGCTGCAAGCGTTCGCATGATTCGACATCTCGTGCGAGAAACGCTCCATTTCAAGGCGCCCACGACGACTGCGAAGTCGTTGGAGTACGCAAAGTTAGCTTCAACGTCGCAGTCACACCCCGCGGGGCCCGTTCCAAAAGCGTTCGTCGCGAACGCGTTCGACAAAGTGAAATATTCGGTGGAAGAGAATGACGTGCTCGCCGATTGGGGAACAAACTCCGCGGCGGGAGGACACGATTTCTCGCCAAACGTCATCGACGATTCCTTATTACAAAAAGTTATCGGTGTGGATGTCGAGAGATGCGTCGCGGCTTTACGAAACGATGACTCGGTATCAAATCGATGGAGCCAAGAAGAAATTGAGTCTGTTTCGAGTCAAAGTATCACGCACCAAGCGCCGGTAATTCTCCCTTCGAAGCAAGAAACGATGGGCGAAGCAGAAGACGAGAAAGACCGTCAACGGGTCGTTCCAGTTCCCGTTCGGAAAATTTCTCCCGTCTCTGCAGTAGCAGTAACGCCATCGTCTACATCACCTACGAAGATTACAGCTACGAAAATGACGGCGCTCGAAACGAGTCCATCGTTACCGTCCGCATCGTCCTCCTCGACGGCAAATCCAACTCGAAGTTTACAACGCGCGTTTCTCGCGGCGAATCCTCGACACAAAAATATCGTCGATTTTACCGTCGACGCGGCAGTTTTAGCCTCAGTTGATCACGCCGTGAGACATGAGATACCAAACGCGTTGAAGTGCGTCTCGGAGACGCTCGATAACGCGTGTAAACTCGCCGCGACAGTTTCTGCCGCTGAACAGAGAAGATTATTCATGAATACCAATCCGGAGCAAATTACGGAGAAGAAGAAGATGGCCAAACCAACGCTGGAAGATGCGTGGAGTTCGGCGTTTGAAACTGCAATTGAACGCGCGACGATGTTAGCACTGCGAGAAATCGGAAGCGTGATTGCGAAGAGAGCTGCAGACGATGCTGCACAAAGAGCCGGCGCGGCTGCAGCAGCGTTGTTACGCGAACCGTCGTCCGAAAAGGACAACGAGCACGACGGCGAGATGAAAAAGAAGATGACGAGAGCACCGTTGTCTCCGGAAGCTTCTGCGGCCGCAGCAGTCGCGAGAGATGCTGCGAGACAATCCGCTACGGAGCGTTCTAGGCTATCGGCACCATTCGAGCTTCGCAAAGCCATCGTCGACGAGGCGTCGAGAAAATTGCGCGTGGCTTTGAGAAATCTCTCTAGCGACGAAGGAGACGCGGGAGAAGAAGGAGAGGATGACGACGAAGAAGAAACTATTGCGGTTACCACCACCACCACCACAACAACAACAACAACAGCTGATGAAAAAGATGCTTGCGCAGAAAACGACGAAAATTTGGTCGCCGACGTCCAATCGGCGGCTCTGAGCGCCATCGCGAGAGCTTTATCCGAAGCGCAAGGATGGGCTCCAGGATCGCTCTTGGCGGTTTCGCGAGAACTCGCAAACGCTCGGAATCCAAGCGACGAAATAGGTGCAAAAGAACTCGCGAGAATGTGCGAAAACTGTTCAAATGCTATTCGTTCCGTGTTGATGTTGGATGAGAGTTGGAGAGACGCGTTGTTCACGTCGCAGCAGCAACAGAAGCAAAATGCCGCGGCGGTATTGTCTTCGTCATCCGCGATGTCGCCATCCGACGCGGCGCTTGGACCAAATGCCTTATCTTCTGCTGCAGCACTACTCGCGAAACCGTCGGATGCGCCCGGAAAATCGTTCAAGAAGAACGCAGAAGCTGGCAGACCGAGGGACGCGTTGGCTAGAGCCTTGTGCGCGCTTGCTCGCACTTCCATGGCGCTCTTCTTGGCGCCTCCGCAACCGGCGTTAATTAAGCCCGACCGACACGGCGGCGTCTCTCTTTCGAGCGCGTTAGTTTCTTCCGCCGCCGCTGGTTCTGCGAGCGGTGGTGGTGTGGATAACAACAACTCGGCCATTAATGCCGCATTAGGTGGCAACACGGACGGTACGAAGCAAAATGTCGGTTGGGGCGTCTCTCGCGACGGCGTCTGCGAATCCGTTCGTTTAGCTGTCTTGAATGCCTTCGCGTTGGCGGCTCCGATTTTGGAAACTTTGGACGCCTTTGCTCCACCCGATGCGATTAGCGTCTGGAACGAAGTTTGCGGTGAACTTCTCTTCCCGAAAAACTGGATTCCAGTCTTGAGAGTGTTCCCACATTCGCCGTTCGCGCAACTCCGAATCGAAACCATCGTCCGCGACGTGTTCGCTGCCGTTCCGGATGGCAAAGCCATGACTGCCCGTTTAAAAAAGTTTCTCGAGACGCAGTTTGGCGTAGTCTCTTCCTCAGAAACGCCAAATCCCTCGGCAATCACCACCAACAATAACAACAAAACGACAATAAACGCCATGGGCACCTCCCTCCTCCTCCGCTTCCTCCTCAAACTCCTCGACGCGAGAATAGAGCGATACCGACGCGAAGTAGTAGAAATAGAAACGGAAGAACGAGACGAAGACGACCGAAACGAAGACTTCGACGATTTCGGTGCGGAAAAAAGAAGTCGACGACGTCAGCAAAAAAAACTCTCGTTACACCACGAACTCAAAGGTTGGGAACGGATTTCTCCGACCGTGCGTTTTGTCGCCAGGGATGGTCCGAACGCGCGTTCGCCGCACGCCGCCGATAAGCTCGATTTTCGCCTTTTCGAGCTTTCGCGGATTTTTTAATTTCGATGACGTGTCAAAGATGGATAAAACAATATCAATTTCGTCATAAAACTACTGTACGCGCGATACAACAAAACATGTTTACCACGCGGCAAATATCGTCGTCGTCTCTCGCGCTTTTGCCGACGACGAAGAAGAAGCGCTCGACAAAATTGACGCGTTCGTTTTGGAAGAAAGAAGCGCCTCCGCCTCCGCCTCCGCCACCGGAGAAGAAGAGATTTTCCCCGTTCGGGAACAAGAAGAAAACCGCCGCTTCCCCGCCACAACAACAACAGTTCGCGTACGAAGAGACGAAAACTGAAGCGTACGCGCGGATTAAGAAACAGCGCGAGTTGAGAAAAGCGGAATTTGAAGCGCGCGAGAGAGGTGGTTTGTCGCAAGCTTTGTTTAAAGTCACCAGAGCGTTGGATTTTCAAGAAGACATCGCGGCAGACAGAGGATTACTCTCCGCGGCGAAGAGGATGAAGAAAGGCGAGTCGATGACGACGGAACAATACGGCGCGTTGAGAAGGAAAGTTGGAGGCACGAAGGGTGGTTTTTTTGGTGAATCGGTCGACGTTAAGGGCGAATACACCGACAGCGGCTGGACGAGAACGAACGAAGACACGACGACGAGCGACGTTGCGTACGCGCCGCTGCTCGGTTTGGTGCTCGTCGGCGTGTTCGCGACGCTCGTTTTGGTGGTGCAACAAGTGCCGTGAGAGGATTACGTTTTGTGACGTAGTAGTAGAAGTAGTAGTGGTGGTGTTTTTTATTGTTGCTAATGTGCTATTTATTATTATATCTGTACTAGTATATCTACGTATTTTCATCTCTCTTACCTGAACTGCGTTTTGGATTCGGCGGAGTTGTACCACTTCGCGACGCTCGCCAGGCCCTCTTCCAAGGAAATCTCCGCCTCCCAATCGAGAAGATTTTTCGCCTTGGACACGTCCGCGTACGTGCCGCCTACGTCGCCGGGTCGTTTCGGTTCGACGACGATTTTCACATCGTCGTCGGAAGAAGATTTGAGCTCTTCAGATGCGGCTCGTTGCACGGACGTCATCAACCGCCGCAAGCTCACCGCTTCGCCTCTCGAAATGTTTATAGCTTCGCACGTCGATCCTTTTTCTCGCCACAACGCTTTCTCGATCCCCGAACACACGTCCGAGACGTGGCAGTAATCTCTCCAACTATCGTCGCCGTCGCCAAACATCGTGAGTTTCTTTTCTTCGCCCTCGTTTCCTCCATCGTCGAGCAAACAAATCATGAAGCGCGTAATCGCCATATCCGGTCTGCCTCTGTTGCCGAAGCACGTGAAAATTCTCGCAATCGTAATTTTTTTGCCAAGCGCTTCGAACGCTCTCGCGTAACTCCTCACCACCGCCTCGCCGGCAATCTTCGAAAACGCGTACGGGGAAGTAGCCATGGACGATGCACCCATGACCCCTTCGCACTCTCTCGACGCTACTTTATCCGCGTTATCTCCGTACGTCGCACCGCTGCTCAAAAACACAAAGTTCGCCTCTCGTCGCTTCGCGAACTCAATCGCAATCGCCGTCGTTTCCACGTTCGCTCGGAACGCGAGCGTCGGGTCGTCCAACGTATCTCTGACGCCTGAAAATGCCGCGCAGTGCACCACGCCGTCTATCGCAGCACTCGTCCCCCCGCATTGTTCCAACATCCCATCGACCCCTAACGCTAAAATATTTTCGTCTATGAACGTAAACCTATCGGTAAACGTATCGTCGATGTCTCTCTTTCGCATCAAGTGCTCTAAATTCGCTCTCTTGTGCTCCTTCTTGTACGGACCTAAATCGACGTCCGCGCGATCGATGCCAATCACGCGCGCGTTCGCATTATTCGTTAATACGCGCTCGCAAAAGTGGCTCCCGATGAAACCTAAGCATCCCGTGACGACCAACACGACGTCATCCTCATCATCATCATCATTATTATCATTATTCTCTCTTCGAGCCGATGTCATCATCGCTAAAACAACGACAGCAGATTGTCGTTGATGTTCTCGTCCTTTTCCTCTGTTTCTTCTTCCGCTCAAAACAGAGCGCGACCCCGAGTGTTCTCCTCTTCTTCCTCTTCTCCGCGCCGCGGGTCTCGTCGTCCAGCGCTGGCGCATCGCTCCTCGAGATGCAGGATTGACATGAACACTGTTAGGGGAAATTTGCATTTTAGGGGAATTTGCGTCATTAAAAATGAAGAAAACCACCCTCTTTTTACTTCTCTCATGCGCACTTTCTCTCTCGTTCGCGGAGGAAGGAGAAGAAACGATCGCGCGCGATGAAGACGCAGTCGTCGCTGATTCTCGTCGCGGTCGTCCTACTACTCGGCGAAGCGGATCTTCTTCTGTTTCTTCTTCTTCTTCTCATTTCCCGACGACACGATTTCGATTGACGGAGGAAGAAGACGACGAGTATCGATGGGGCGTTCGTTCGGACGCGAGAGAGGAAGTGCGGAGCAAATTATCCTCCTCATCTTCTGGTGGTGATGTCGGTGAAGATTTGCGAGAGATTCGAGAAGATATTCAGTTCGAGACGGAGAAGTTAAAGATCGCGGAGGAGATGCTCGAGAAGGAAGAAGAGGTGGAGGCGAAGGAGCTCGGAGAGAAGGAGGAGGAGAACATCGAGCGAGAAGAAGGACGACGACGACGACGACAGGAAGCGCGACGAGAGTTCACGGAAGGACGAAGAGAAGAAGAATCATCGACAGCAATAAAATGGCCGCTTCTACGGCAGCACGAATTGAATTACGATAAATTTTGCATCCGCGGCGAGAGCGCGGCGGCGCGGATGCGGGAGGAGATGGAGAAGTTACGGAAACACGCCGCGTCGTACAAGGAGACAAACGCGAACGGAAACGTGGTTATATTTGAAGCGTATAATCCGTATTGGAACGGATTCGGGAATAACATGCGGAGATGGTTGAATTTGTTCATGGTGACGACGCGGTTTGACGCGTTCGCGACGTATTTCGATTTCGGCGCGTGTGGTATGGAGGAGTACGGGAGAAACGCGGAGAACGACGGCGTCGAAGGGAACATCTTTAATCGTCGAGGACACGCTCATTCTGCGTGTCAGTTTGATCCCGGGATGTTTTTTAAAGGCGATGGTTTCGATTGGCAATGGACGCCGAAACGGGCGAAAGAAAATCCGGAGCGGTTGAGTTTGGCGAGAGCGACGAGAAACGCCACCATTTTGTGCGAAGAAGACGTGGGCGAGAACGAGAGAGATTGCAGACTCTACGACGATAAGGATTTAACGCATGACAGGAAGGAAGTGGTCGATCCGAGTGTGAAACCGTTAGCGAGTTCTGGTCGAATTTCGAGAGAAGAGATTGATCGAGCGGAAGGCCTGGAGGAACGCATTAAAGCAGCGCGCGCCGATTGGTTGAGAGAGTGGTTAAACGAGGAAGTCGAGAGAGATGTGGACAAAAAAGGCGTGCGGGTAAAAATCACCATAAACGATGTGTTTGTCATGCAACGCGAAGGTGAATTGCTTTTTCCTTACATCGATAACGATCATGGGCCAAGCGGACCGGAATTACCTAAACCGTGCTTTAATCGACATTTTTTCCATCCTCGAGAAAACGTGAAAGAGGCGATCGAGCAGGTGTTTGAGAAATCTTCTTCCTTGAACGACGGTACGGACATGAAAAAATGGCGCTCTTGCGCGGCGATTCATTTAAGGACTGGGTTTGCTGATTACCAAGCGGAGTGGGTGAATGCGTTCCAATCGTTATCTCGAAGCGAACGCGACGCGTTGGAGGCGAAATACCCGTGTTCGACGGGGAGCGAAGAAGGACAAAGCGCCGCCGAGCGGTTCGTGGACGCGCTCGACGAAACCTTTCGCAAGTGTGAACCGGATTACTCAAACGAGCGAATATGTACGATGTGGCATCAAAAGAATCCATTTACAAAGCATGTGTATCCGGAGATTGAAAACAAGATTCATGTTCACGAAGGGCGATTGAAAACGTTCGATGAAGTCGAGGATTGTTGCGGCAGTTCCTTTCGCGAGCCGGACGTGCCGGACGCGATGGAGAGTTGCGGGTTTGTTCCGGAAGGCATGTACCCAGAGTTGGAAGTGAAGAAGAGAAGCGAAGACGCACTGGCCAGCCCAGTTAGAGCAGCGCTCACCTGCGCTTTGCGCGCGGCCAAGTTTCACGCGCAATCTCTCGGCGAGAAGGAGGACAGCGACGACGAAGCGTTTGGTGTCTTCCTTTTAGGGGATTCGCCAACCTTTATCAAAGCCGTTCCAAAGTTTCCAAAAATCGGCAAATATTTCGCACATCAACCCGATCCTGACACTGTTGGTGTCACCATGGAAGATAACGATTGCTCTGGAACCTCCTGCGTCGTTCGAAAGAAAGGTGAGAAACATTTAAGTTGGTTACGTTCTGTCGTCGACGCGTACGTCGCGAGTTTATGCGAGGTAACCGTTCAGCTTCCCGGAAGTAGTTTTGCCAACGGCGCAATCCACCAACTTCGCGCGCCTTCGATGAACCGAACGAGTTCAGCTTTTCACTGGAGCGGCGAGGTTGTCTTGGGACAGCACTTAGCGACTCGAGATGAGACGACGAAGGAGGTTGCGAAAGATACAAAAATCGGGTACGACAGTAAACTCGAAAATTACGTGGCGCTGGGAACGCCACATTGCAAAACAATAGACTCATAGTACTAGTGTAATTAGATATAATAGCATATAGATCTATAGCGCGCCGAAAAGATTTCTAAATCACGATGCATGTTCCTAATCGATCGATTCTAAATCGCGATAGGCAAACTCTCCTTCGTTCTCTTTATCCAGCTCCTCGTCCTCGACTCTTCGATCCGGCAGACGCCCGATGGTAAAGTCGTATTCCATCCTTTTTGGCGGCCGTTTCGTGCTTTTCACCATGTACATCGCGCCGTCGTTTTCCTTGCCGCGACAAACGGCGACTAAAGGAAAGTCCATGGCTCGCTCCGCGAGCGACGGGGCAATCGCCAACGCGTTTTCTTCATTTTTTTTGCCCTCTCCTTCATCCTCCAAAACGAACGTTTTCAAAGCCTCTTCCAATTTCAATCGATCTCCATCTCCATCTCCGTCTCCGTCCGCTAAAAAATACCTCGCGTTCTCCGGATACGTCAAATACTTCTCCCCGCCGGTCGTTTTCCCTCTCCTGTCTAAATCTCGAATCCGTTTCTGGACCTCTTCGCCTCCGATTAAATCCGCGACTTGGTCTCCGCAATCGATCTCGCCGTAGATCTTCGCCAACGCGGATTCGATGTCGTCCAATTCGCGAATTTGCTTATTCAGTTCCGAGACTTGGGTTTTATAGCCGTGGTGTTTGGACGAGGACGTGGACGCGTACTCCTCGTAATCGACTTGGAGGTGCTCAAACATCCTCTATTCGTTTCCTTCGCTTTTTTGTGCGTTTACGGATTGAGATGAGGTAAGATGTGAGCGCTCGGTGGTCAAAGGAGATTTTTTTCTTTGTTTTTTTTTTCGCGAGTTTAAAAAAATAAGCGTTTTTCCCGACGAAAGCAATTTGTGGCTTCTCTTCGTTTCGTTACGCGTATACTTTGCATGCCCTATTACAAAACCCGAAGAAGGTTTATTTGAAGCTAAAACGATGATTATTACTCTATCTCTCTCTGGTGTTTACTCTAAACTTTCTCTCTACTTCCGCTACTGTTTCTACGATCCGTCGCGCTTTCAATTCAACTTCTTTCCACTCTTCGAGCGGGTCGCTCAAACGCGTGATGGCGCCGCCGGCGCCGATTTTCATTTCGCCGTCTTTATACATGACCGAACGAATGACCACGTTCGCGTCGAACGCTCTGTTGCGACAGGACCAAAAGCCGACGCTCCCGGAATATGCCTCGCGCGGTTCTTCGTTCTCGAGTTCGTGTATGATTTGCGTGGTTCTGTATTTCGGCGCTCCGGTCATGGAGCCGGGAGGAAAGGCAAACTGGAACGCGCGCAATGGCGAAGGAGTCGCTTTGTTGTTGGTATCTTCGTCGTCGTCTGTGCCATTCTCACCAGAAGAGGACGAAGGCAACGTCCCAACCACCGTCGAGACGAGTTGGTGTACCGTTCTGTAACTCTCAATCTTCAACAGACCGGGTACTTTCACCGTACCCACCATACACGCCAACGACAAATCGTTTCGCAAGAGATCCACAATCATCAAGTTCTCCGCGTTGTCTTTCACGGATGTTTGTAATTCGTGCGCGGCTTCGACGTCCTTTGGACACCCGAGCGGTTCCACGCGCGCAATTGTCCCTTTAATCGGTTTTGCTTCTAAATTACCACTCTGGTCGCACCGTAAAAAACGTTCGGGTGAGGCGCAGCACAAGTACATGTCCGAAAAATGCGCCTTCTCTTCGCCTGCGCCGTGTGAAAAGTCGAAAAAAGCTGCGTACGGCGCTGGGTTGCGTTCGCGCAAAGCGTAGTACAGCTCTAGATACAGCTGTCGATCTTTTTCGTATTCTTTGACATCTCTGCGAGTCAACGCGTTCGTCAGACAAACCTCGTACGTGTGTCCGTCTAAAATGCGTTCTTGCGACTTTTTAATTTTCTCCACGTATTCTTCTTTACTATCGCGCCATTTAAAACCGATGGACGCCGCTAATTGCGTGCAGTTGTTAGCCACCACTGGATCCGCGTTTTTTGACGTCTCGTCAGCCGCGCGTTTTGCTTTATTTTTGACGCTCTCTGAAATCTGTGAAGTCATGCTCGAGAGCCATGCCAAAGCGCCTGAGACTGAATCTTCCGCGCAAACATTCGGTACATCTTCGGTGAGCGTCATCACGTACACTTTCTTTTTCTCGTGATCGATGACAACCGCTCGGTCTACGAAATATAACGCCGCTTTCACCATACCACTATTTTTGCCATCATCTGAATCGTTCGCAAAGAAGATGGGAGAATCGCACTCTTCTCGCGTTTCGTACGACAACGAACCAACGAACCCGCACGCGAAAAGCAACGCTTCGGGCAATCCTTTTTCCCCATCCTCCTCCGAAATGCACGAAGCGGTAAAGTTCTCCTCCGAGACGTTGAATTTGTTCAACTCTTCATTCATGTATTCGAGTATGCTATTCATACCTTTCTTCTTCTCCACGATTTCTCCTCGGTTATTCATGACGACCAATTCGCCGTTCATCCGCGATTCTACGCGTCGCCACAAAGAACCCCCTCGGCACCCCATGATGCTAAATCGTCCTCGAGGCGTATCGTTGTCGCCATCACCACTACCACCGTCTGCGGTGGCTGAATCCAGCCAAAATGCGTTTTTCGCGTTGCTAAACAACGCTCTGAACACGTCTTCAGAGCGCGCTGGTGAGTTTAGAATGTCGATTTCCCGTGCGCGTAACTTGTATTTATTTTTCTTCTGCTTCTTGTTACCGCTTTCGATGCTCTTCTTGTTCTTCGTCAGTCTCCACGCGTTCACGAGATCCATCAAAGTTTTCTTCCGTTCTTCGCTGATTGTTGTTGTTGACGTCGTCGTCGTCTCTCCTTCTTCTCCCTCTTCCTCTTCTTCTATACTACCTCTCTTTTCTTTCCAATACGCATCCGCGATGTCCATAAAATTCTTCACGATGGTCTTCCCGTGCGGCTCTGTACATATAGACTCCGGATGAAACTGAACGCCGTATCGCGGATACACCTTATGCTTCAACGCCATGACCGTCCCGGACGTTCTCTCCTTCTCGCTCTCGACGACGACATCGGCCCACGCCAACGCCACGAGTTCTTCTTCTTCTTCTTCTTCTTCTTCTCCTCCTCCTCCTTCCTTCCTCTTCCCCGGAATCGCCTCGAGCGAGTGGTACCTCGTCGCCTCGAACGCGCTCGGCACGTCCTCAAACAACCCACCGCTAGTAGTAGTAACCACCTTCGACACTTCCCCGTGTTTCGGATGCCTCGCTCTCCTCACCTCCCACCCGTGTTCGTGCGCCATCGCCTGAAATCCAAAACACACGCCAAACGTCGGCACGCTTCTCAATTTTTTCGACTTTAACAGTTGACGCACGACGCCGGAATCCATCGCATCCGAAGGCGTCCCAGGACCCGGCGAAAGTATAATCCGATCGATTATTTTCGCCTCAAAGACGAGAAAAATTATATCCGCGACGGAGATGGCGTCGTTGCGCACCGTCAGAGGTAAGCGAAAAGACGAAGAAGAAGACGCCTCGGCGACGACGTGCGCGAGAATGTTTGAGTACGAATCGTAGTTGTCGATGAGTAAAGTCGTCGAGAATGGAAAGCCGCCGTCTTCTTTTCTTCTTTCGCTCATGTTTTGGTTTTTAGCGAGAGGAGAACATTTTTCTCTCCGCGTGTATATATAATGTGCGTAGCTTTTCGCTCACTCGTTGTTTCTGCTCCTCGCGATGATCTGTCGAGCGCCCGCTGCTCGTCTCTCTCTCTTATGGCAGATATCCGCCCGGAAGAGTGAAGAAAAGTTCGTTGTTTGTTATCCAAAAAGTAATTTTTTTTCCCCAAACTTTGTTCTTCTTCAAAACGAGAGAGCGAACGCGCGCACGCACACAAAAGAAGACGAAGATATAGTCGACTCTCGAAGAAGCGGCGAGAGCAGCGGCATCGCGCGAAGAAGGAGAGGAACCGAGGTTCGCGACAGAACACAGAAGAATACAAAGAATACAAAGAAGATGAAGAAAGAACTCTCCCAAAGCGTGGTTGAAAAACTGGTCTGGATTGCCATCTATTCGCTCTGTTCTTCCTCCATGCTCGTCGTGAATAAGCTCGCGGTGGCGGCGATACCGTTACCCACGGTTGTTTCCGGCGCGCAGTTGGTTTCGTCCGCGCTCGTGCCGCTTTTGATGCAAGTGTGCGGCGCGCCGGTGATTGGAAAAATGACCACGGGGAGAGTCGCGCCGTACGTGGTGTACACTTCCATGTTCGCCGCTGGTTTGTTCGCGAACATGAAAGCGCTGCTGCTGACAAACGTCGGGGCGGTGATTGCGGCGAGGTGTTGTTTGCCGCTGATCGTGAGCGTGATCGAGTACGTGTTCATGGGGAGGAGTTGGCCGAATAAACGATCGATGGTTTCGCTGGTAAGTTTTTGATGTTTCTGTTGTTGTTGTTGTTGTTGAGAGAAAAAGGCGGTTTAACGCCGACGCGTTCTCTCGATTTCGTTCTCATTCTCTCTCATTCTCTTTTAGCATCGACTGATACTGATCAAAAATTCTCTTTCTCTTCTCTTGTTTTGCGTTCGAATAACGAACTAACTTACATATATATATATACAGGGCGGCGTCGTCTTCTTCGCGTACTTGTACGTGACGCAAGACTCGGGCATCGCCGTCGAGGGTTCGGAAGGGTTCATGTGGCTCTTCATCTGGTGGATGCTTTTGGCGTTACAAATGACGTACGGAAAATGGATGACGAGCGCGATTGAAATGACCCAATGGGAGAGAGTCTTTTATACGAACGCGTTTGCGGTGCCTCCGAACGTGGTGATTTGGTATTTTAGCGACGATTCGAGTCCGTCGAAAGCGCATGTGATGGACCATTTGGACTCGTACCAGAAGAATATGTTGCTATTGTCGTGCGTCATTGGGGTGTGCATCTCGTACAGCGGTTGGCGGTGTAGAACGGTGGTCACGGCGACGACGTTTACGCTGGTTGGGGTGGTGAACAAGATGGCCACGATTGCATTTACGATGATCGTGTGGCCAAAAGAGACGACGTTTGCGAAAGTTATCGCGTTGATATTTTGCGTGTTGTTCGGGTTGTTATATCAGGAGGCGCCGATGAAAAAGAAGGAAGGCATGATCGAAGGAGGGAAAGGCGCGACGGAGAGCAACATCGTGAGCATTAGGTCACCCAGAGCGCACGTCCACGCGAAGTGATAGATCATATAAATTTGTTGTTGTTGTTGTTGTTGTTATTGTATCTAAATAGATTTTTTGTGAGATTTTGCAAAAAAAAAATTACGCGATGCCGTGTTCCAACTCGAGCATGCGTGGCAACCACACTCGTTGGTGAGAGCATACGAAGAGACGGAACGGGAAAAGGCGCGAAAATGGCGGCGCAGACTCTATGTCGTTTTGTCCTTGTTTTATTAATTTAGAATTCTAGTCGTATTATTATTATACCGATGGATTATATTTGTCGCCGTCATTTGTCTTTCTCTTTTCTTTTTTTACTCTTCGGGACCTTGCGGGTTTTGACTCTCATCCATATCGCTCGTCCAAAGCGTCAAGTTGTCTCTCAACAACTGCATTATGAGCGTGGAATCCTTATAACTCTCCTCTCCTAACGTGTCCAATTCAGAAATAGCTTGGTCAAACGCTTTTTTAGCCATTTGACACGCGCGTTCCGGCGCGTTTAAGATTTCGTAGTAAAACACGGAAAAGTTCAACGCTAAACCGAGTCGAATCGGGTGCGTGCTCGCCAACTCGGCTTCCGCGGTCGCCTCCGCGGCTTTATACGCCAACAACGTTTGCTCCGCGGCTTCTTTTCGCTCCGCCCCACCTTTAAACTCCGCCAAATATCGCCAATAATCACCCTTCATCTTCTTATAAAACACCTTTGACTCTCCGTCCGCGCACCCATCCTCCAAATGCTCTTTAATCAAATCCAATATCCTGGAGCAAATCGTCGTCAACTCTTCCTCCACGTTCGCTTTATAACTTCTTATCAACTTACACGTTTCCGAATTCGCTCCCGATTTACTCTCTTCTTTCGTTTCAATGGATGACATGATTCTCCACGACGCTCTTCGCGCGCCGATGACATTCTTATACGCCACCGACAACAAGTTGCGCTCCTCCACGGAAAGCTGCTCGTTCGCGCCTGTTTTCGAGGCAACCTCGGACATGTACTCCATCATTTCATCGTATCTGTGTTTGATATTTGTTGCGCGCGTGTGTTTGCATTCGTGCGTCGATGCAAGAGAGAGAGAGAGAGAAGACGAAGAGGATCGCGTCAGTAAATAAAGAAGAGAAGAAAATGAATAAAAAAGGAATAAATACAAAACGCCTTCTTTCGCTTTTTTTGTGGTCTCGTCGTCGAATTTTTTATTCGCCTTTTCGGAGAGAGAGAGAGAGAGATAAACAAATCAAAGTTCCGCGCTTTCGGATGATTTGACGCGAAAGGCTGGTTGGTCTCTCTACCTCTCTCAAGAGAAACGCTACCAACGGATGCAAACGTATTTCTCGCGCGCGAAATCGCGCTCGTTCGCCTCGCGTTCACTTCGCGTCGCGGCGCGTTGACGAATAAAAATAACTCTCCCGCGATTCCGATTCTCTCTCTCTCTCTGAAAAGTTAGTTGACCATGCTTACAAAGAAGAGAAGAAAAAATCCGCAAGAGGGACGAAAAAAAAAAATCAATGTTTCCGAAATCCACCCTCGCGAAGCACCGCGCGACGGTCACCGCACCTCTCCGCTTGTTCGGCCAGTTTCGCCTTGAACACGAGATCGTCCCGCTCCATTTTTTTTTTCAATACAAGTGTGCGTGTGTGTTTGAATCGATCGAGCCTTTTGAGTTGAGATGTGTGCGTGTGCGCGTGTTACGCTTGTTTTTCAACTGAAGAGTGAGAGAAGTACAAAACTCCTCCAACAAGCAGAAAAAAAGAGCCAAAAAAATTTGAAAAAAATCAAAAACTCATTTAAAAAAATCTGCATTTTCCCCATACTCTTCCCTTCGTACCGCTACAACTGTGATACAATATAATGACAACGACGGAGGAAAAAGAACAAATAATCCCGACGAAAACGGCCGGGACGATCCTGTTCTGCGGGTGCACGGATTACAAGCAAGTCGGGCGCACGAAGCAAATCGACGAGTCGGTGCACGCGAACGTGAACGTGCCTTCGAAAATTTCGACGTTTGAAAATCTAGACGATGATGATGGGAAATTAGAGTTTACGTTTATCGCGAGTGGCGCGGCGGCGGCGCATAACGTGGCGATTGACGTGAAGGGGCGGTTGTGGGCGTGGGGGAGGAACGAGAACGGGCAGTTAGGGACCGGGGATAAGGATAACAGGAACGCGCCGGTGCTGGTGAAAGGGATTCGTTTTGGTGAGAATGGCGACGGCGAAGGCGAAGGGAGCGTGAAAATCGTCTGGGCGGCGTGCGGGAGGAGCCACACGATCGCGATCGACTCGGAGGGGAATTTTTACGGGTGCGGGTCGAATAAGGCTGGTCAACTCGGAGTTCCCATCACGTGGTCCAGGCAAAAGAAGAACGTGGACGACGAACGGGTGGAATTTGTGAAGAGCGCGAGCGCGACGCACGTGACGTTCGTGAAAGCCACGTGCGGCGTGGACTTTACCGTGTTGACCGACGCGGACGGGAAAATGTGGTCTTTTGGATGCCCACAATACGGACAGTTAGGCCACGGGGACGATCACGAGTATAACATGAAGGAAGGGACGGTGAAGTTGGCGTACGAGCCGCAACCAACGCCGAAGATGATTAGGAGCGGAGATTTGAACCCGGACAATGATTATAAAGTCGTCAAAGTGTCCTGTGGACACAATCACGTGGCGTGCTTTTGCGAGGACGGAAAAATATACACGTGGGGGAACGGTGGCTACGGAAGGTTAGGCCATCGCGTGCAAAAAGACGAGTTTTCGCCGAAAATGGTAGAAATTCAAGGCGGCGATAGAAACTTGATCCCGAAAGATGCCATTTTGGCGTGCGGAAGTACCTCGACGCACGTTTCCGCGTGCATGGGCCAGTTATACGCGTTCGGCAAATTGAAAGTGAGCGGCGATAACACGATGTTCCCGATGCCTCAGATGGATTTACAAGGGTGGGTGTTGAGAGATTTCGCGAGCGGTGCGGTGACTTTCGCGACGTGCCAAAATGAAAGCACCGTGACTTGGGGCGCCGGCGCCTACGGCGAGTTAGGCTATGGGCCAAACGGGAAGAAATCGAGCGCGTGCCCGGATTTGGTACCGTCGTTGGAAGGGAAGAGAACGATCATGGTCGCGTGCGGATTGGGACAGACTTTGTTTTTGGTGAAGAGCGAAGACGTCAAAGAAGGCGTGCCGGTGTTCGAGCCGTTGCCGGATACGAAAGGCGGGGAGAAGAAGAAACAAGGCGCGCATTTGATCAAACCAGGGGGCGCGAAGAAAGCGAAGAAGTAAAAAAAAGCATCTTTTGTGTTTTGTCAATCGTGCGTGTGTGTGTATATGTGCGCATGAGTGAATGAGTGAGTGAGTGAGTGAGCGAGAGAGAGAGAGAGTGTCGTCATTCTAAAATAATAAAAGAACGTGTATGAATGGATCATTTAAATGAAAAAAGAGTCAAATTGAAGTAAATAAATAAACACTGCTGACAAAGTATATCATGTTAGTAAAAAATCACCCATTCGAATTCGTGTTCATCTTTTTTAACTCAAACCCATGATTCGTTCGGTTTCCGTGTCGACGCTGATCTCGTAATACGCCGGTCTGGTCGGTAATCCCGGGATGGTCGGGAACGCGCCAACGAGCGGAACTAAAAAGCCAGCCCCAGCGGACAAGCGAACGTCACCGATCGGTAACGTAAATCCAGCCGGTGCGCCTTTCATGTTCGCGTCGTGCGAGAACGAATATTGCGTCTTGGCCATGCATACCGGCAAGTTACCGAAACCTTGTTTCTCGAACAAAGCAATCTTTTCCTTGGCTTGTTCGGAAAACTCCACCCCGCCGGCTCTATAGTATTCTTTCGCGACGTGTTCCACCTTCTCTTTGATGCTCAACGCTTCCGTGCTATACCCGAGCTTAAATTCGCTCGCGCCACGGTTCGCCTCGCACACTCTCGTGACGGCTTCGCCCAACTTGGAGGCACCCAAACCGCCTTCAGCGTGGTGCGTGCAAATTTCAACTTCGGACGCGCCCGCCGCCAACGCGGCTGTTCTAATCGCTTCGTGTTCCGCCGGCGTATCCGTCGGGAATGCGTTGATCGCGACGACAACTGGAATACCGAACGATCTCGTGTTTTCGATATGTCTGGTCAAGTTCGAGCACCCGTCTTTGACCATTTGCACGTTTTCTTCCAAGTACGCGAAATCGAGCGGCTTGCCGGCTTGCACCGCTGGTCCGCCGCCGTGGCATTTCAACGCGCGAACCGTGGCAACAATCACCGCGCAGTTTGGCTTCAGCTTTGACGATCGGCACTTCAAGTTTACAAACTTTTCCAAACCAATATCGGCGCCAAAACCGGCTTCGGTGACCACGAATCCGTCTTTACCGACCATCGACAAGGCAATCTTATCGGCAATTACGGAGGAGTTTCCGGTCGCGATGTTCGCGAAAGGACCAGCGTGAATCAACACCGGCGTTCCTTCCAAAGTTTGCATCATCGTCGGCTTAATGGCTTCCATCATCAACGCCGTGACCGCACCAGTAACGCCTAAATCGTCGCAGTTGACTGGCTCGCCCGACTTGCTCGTTCCGACAATCATCTTCCCGAACCTCTCGTCCATGTCTTCCAAGCTCGTGCACATGGCCAACACCGCCATAACTTCCGAGGCGACCGTGATATCGAACCCAGTTTGTCTGGTTTGGCCTTTTTCCGTCGGAGACTCACCAATCGTCACTTGTCTTAAAAATCGATCGTTCATATCGACGACTCTTCTCCAGGTGACTTTATCGGCGTCCAAATCTAATCGAACAAACTTCGATCGTTCCTCATCAGTCCAATCGTCCGGGTTGGTCTTTTCGATGCCTAAACGTTTCAATCGTCTGGTCATGTTTCTCGCAATCTTTCTCTCGCCTTTCTTGTTTTGCGGGAACAACCTCTTGAACAACGCCTCGTCGCTTTGCGTGTTTTCGTGAAACATTCTCGTATCCACGGCGGCGGCAATCAAGTTCGTCGCGATACCAATCGCGTGGATATCCCCGGTCAAGTGCATGTTCATTTCTTCCATGGGAATGACTTGAGAATAACCACCTCCAGCGGCACCGCCTTTAATACCAAACGTCGGACCCATAGACGGTTGTCGGATGCACGCCACGGCGAACTTATCCAAATGCGCGCCCAAGGCTTGCACCAATCCAATCGTCGTCGTCGACTTCCCCTCACCCAACGGCGTCGGGGTAATCCCAGCCACGACGACGTAGTGTCCTTTATTCTCCTCCGTCATCTTCGTGGAAATCTTATCGGAAATTTTCGCCTTGTAATGTCCGTACGGCTCGTACTCGTCCATGGAAATTTTACACTGTTCCAAAATCTGCGCGATGCGAATCGGCGTCGCGGCTTGCGCCACATCGATATCCGACGGCACCGGTTTGATGATATTTTCCAACTTCTTCCCCGGTAAACTAGTAGCACTCATCGTCGCCGCTAATCGAGCGCTGGAGGAGACGTTCCTTTTGTTCTTGTTTGCTAATAATAAAACTCTGCGCGATGTCGTTGTTCTCGTCGACGATGATGACGTTCCGCAGCAGACACCTTTGGTAAGAGACGATTTCGCGATTTTAAACACCGCTTGTTGCGCGCTCATGTACTTTTCAACAAAAAAAAGACGAAGGAAAATGGTCGCTTTATCAAATCTCGCGAGAAGGGTGTAATCTTTGTTGGTGCTATTCACGACGACTTAAAAGAGCGATGATGCGGGCGCGTTTTTGTAACGTTTTTTACGAGCGCTTGTGATGACTTATTTGTTTTTGTAGCAAAAAGTCGCTTTTTTTCCGTGGCTAAAAATTGTCCGACGACGACTGTGTGAGCTCGAGAAGCGAGACACGTGTGTTCACGCGGTGGTACGGTCGTAATTAATGAGCTACACAGGGACAAAAAAAAATTCCAACCCACGCGGAGGGGAAGGAGCACGCAACATTCACGTCGCGAGATTATTTCTCGTTACTTCAAAAACACGCCAAAACACGCAATTTCTCTCTCTCTCTCTCTCTCTCTCTCTTCTCGCGCAGAACGAAAGATAAGAGAAATGGTGGAGAGAGGAGGAGGAGGAGAAGGAAGAAGAAGAAACGCAGTGACCCCGAGGAGTACGAGGACGACGACGACGGTGCTCTCGAACGCGCGCGTGGCGTTCGACGTTTCTGTGTTTTCGTGCGAGCGATTTTTACAATCGAAGCGCGTTCGAGCGCGGTTCGTTGCTGGAGGTAAAGGTGGTTGCGGCGGCGGTGGTGGTGGTGGTGGTAATGGTAATGGTAATGGTAACGTCGGCGAGGAGGCGGAGGCGGAGCGAGCGATCGTGTTCGTGGATGAAAGTTCGGGAGATAGTTTACGACACGGCGTCGGGTTGGGCGCGTTTTTGGAATTGACGGGATGTTCCAACGTGGTGGACATGGAGGAGAGTTCTGCTTCTTCTTCTTCTTCTTCATCATCGATGAAGGACATTTACTCCGTGCGAACGGGCGAGCGCGTGGCGCCGACCGCACCGTTGGTATTTTTTATAGGGACGACGCTCGCGGAGAGCGGGGAAAAGATTGTGAGAATATGCGGCGAACGACCGGACGCGTCGATGGTGACGGTGTTCGTGTCGACGTGTAAGGAAACGCAACACGTAGGCGCGAGAGAGGTGAGAGAGGCGTTTGATTTGTGCGTGAAAGACGTGGAGAGGTTGATTTTAGAGAAAGTTGGTGGTGGAGGCGGCGGTGGTGGTGATGAGAGCAACAATAGTAACGCGGCCGGAGATGGAGAAGGAGAACAACAACAGAAACCGACTGAATCAAAAGAAGAAGAAGAGGACGATTGGGACGAAGATTGGGGCGACGATGATTGGGAAGATAAACAGAAGGAAAAAGCATCCGCGGCGTTGGAAAATTCCATTTCAACGACAGCGAGTCAGAAAGTTGTCATTCAATTCTTCCCGGGTACGATTGTTGCGCCGTTAGGACCTTCGGCTTTTCGATTTCCCGCGTCGTCTGTGGTGGGCGAGTTTGCGCTCGATTACTTCGGCTTGACGTCGTCGTCGGATTTCGATGGTGGAGAAATTGCAAAGAAGAAACAGACGTTCTCTCGTGCGCAGAAGTTGTCAATTATTGGCGCGCAATTAGACGCTTTCATTACGCATGGATTGGGTTTTGACGATGAAGATCGCGTCGATTTCTACGCGCTCGGTCCGATTGCGAAAAATATAGCGCGAGATTGCGTGGATAGGAAAGATCAGAAGATTCCCAACGAAGACGATGAGCTCGATACGTTAGCAGTATTGGGCGATAACGCGTACGAAACGATCGATGAAAAGCTGAGACAAAGAAAAAAAACGTGCTGCGTGATGTTGGTGGACCGAGCGATGGACCTCGCCAGCGCGTCTACGGTGTTCACAGATTCTTTCTATGGACGCATCGATGAAGTCGCCTCTACGAGCGGAGCATTTTCATCGCTAGATGCTGAAAAACAGACGAGTGACGAGAGCGCGCATCGCGCTTTAGAAGAAGAACTGTCGAGGATGTCATTTCGGGATGCGTGTAGGAAAGTTTCAAGATTACTCTCAGAAGCGGCGAGAGGCGACGGCGTGGATGTCGAAAGTGTAATCGCAAAAGCAGACGCGCAGAGGGTGGATAAAAACGTAAATAATGATATCACATCTGCAAGGTTGCGCGCCTTGCGACAAGCAATATTAGATAGCGTAGAAAATAGTGATGGTAGTCATAGTCATCAGTGGACGTTACGATTGGCGGCGGTCTGCGCCGCTGCTCTGGAACTTGAAGAAGGATCAGGAACTTTAGATGCGAATGGAAATATGCGAACGCTTTCAGCGACTGCACATGCGTTCGGTTCGTCGGGCGTTGCTGCTGAACTCATCAGTGCTTTATCTGGGAAGAGAAAACAAGTGTGTGGCGTTTCGTGCGCGAGAGCATTTGCGTACGTGGCGTGCGGTATGACGTTGGCGGCAGAAGCAGTCTCTCGAGAATCTAGTGCAAATGCTGCGATGCATCAAATGGATGTGAATGATAGCGCGCTGTTCATGAATAACAATGAAGGCGGCGAAATATTCACTAGAGAAGATGCAAAAGCAATCGAAGAAGCTTTAAAATGTGCGATTTGTGAGTGCGTCTGGAACGGCGAAGATGAGAATAGTGAGAACGTCACTTTTCTAGGAAAGGAATTGTACGACGCAATTTCCGAAGCTCGAGGATATAAAAACGAAGGGCAGGAAGATGCGGCGCGGGATGAAGCGAAAGAGGAAGAGAAAGAGAGTGAAGATGTAGACGATGGGTGGGGCAACGACGACGACGGGTGGAGCGTGGACGACGACCCTCTGGTAGTAAATTCGCCGTCGTCGCAGGTACCTCGAGTTGAACTTCCGGATGACGTTCGATTATTTCTGGACGATTTTGTTCAAGATAAAGCATTGTTTACTAGTATCCGCGAACTCATAGTCTTCTCGCGTGTCATATGCAAGGACAAAAGTTCAACGTCTGGGGAAGGTATGATGAATAACGCCGGTGCGTCCATTCCGTTGAAGCATTCTCGAGGTTCACTCATTGAGAACGATGGTGCATTCACCTCTCTCGTTGCCGACATTGCATCGCGAGTTGCTTCATCAAACGATACCTCCGGGTGTTGCAAAGATGCCGAACGTATCACGGCATCTGGATCCATCGGAACGCTCCTCGCCTCGGCGACGTCCACCGCCGGAGGGTTCGTTAAAGGCTTTGGCTCTGGGCTCGGTAGGCTCGCGGGTAACGTTCTCGATAAAGTTTCCAGCACTGTTGCGAATAGCAGAAAACCAAGTGATTGCGATTGCTTCGTTTTATTCGTCGTGGGGGGCGTATTAAATGATGAAATTATGGCGGCAAAAAACGCGTGGAGAGAAAACGGCGGGGAAGCAAGCGGTCGATTGTTACTAATCGGCGGCACAAACGTGCTGACCCATCGCCCGAGAAAGTGTTTTTGATGTGAAAGCATAGCGTAGCTGAATAGTGCATGTATTATAAAAACGTCATATCTCTCTAGATATATCTTCATACGCGCGAATGGCTGCGTCCGAGAGCGGAAGCACAAATTCGCTGTTTGACCACGCCATATCGTCCGGTAGCCATCCTTTAAATATATCGCCGACATCATCTTGGGATGAACGACCGCCATATATGCGATCACCATCGAATTGAATCGGATTTAAGCCACTGCGCAAGCCACCTCGCTCATTTATTCGACCAGAATCGAGCATGAAGTCTAACCAAGCGTCGATACCTGGGGACGACGACGGCACGCTGTTCGGCACGGACGAAGTGTATCCTCCACCCTCGTTCAAAACCGGGCGTACAAAGACGTCGCAGTGCAAAGCCGTCCCAGACGGCGGAAATACCGGTTTTACAAGCGATGAGCGACGACACAATGCTAGAACGTCATCACTACCACCAAACGCCACAGATATGTCACCGTTTTGTAAAGCACGGAGATATGTTTGGTCATCTGACACCTTGATTTTTGCTCGCAGTCGTCGCAATGCATCTCTCTGGGACCGCTCGTTATCGATAGTCTTTGGGTTGATTGTATTACGAGGATCGCCCATTTTTAAAGCCGCTGAGAGAATTTCTCTCGGCGCATCCGCGCATCCCACAAACGTTTTGTTCCCAAACCGTGGATCAAAAACGTCAATCCAGTCCGTAATCGCTTCAACACCTCTGGGAAGTTTATCCGCTCTGTATGCGAGTAACGTTGCCGTGACTCTATATGGCACCGCAAAAAGCCTACCGTTGGGATCCGTGCTTCGCACAATATCACCCGTTCTGTAATCGCGAAAACATAAATTCTTGTATATGTCTGGTAACGCTCGAAACCAACGCTCTTGACCGGTGATCTCAAACGGAAGAATGAGCTTCTCGCGAATCGCCGCTTTCAAATACGCGTCACCGAGCGTAGCTAATGTTGCTGTCGCGGCTGTCTTTGTCATTTTCTTTTTTGCTTTCTTATCTTTCTTGTCGCTGCTATTCCTATCTCTGCTATTCTCGCTACTCTCCCCCGCCTCGTAATCGGTCGCACTCCCTCCTTCTTCTAATATCGCCCTGCCTCTCCGTAAATCTTCAAAAGACTTCGCCAACGATGCCGACGCGGAGTGCTCCAACTTCAGCCGTGGTGACGCTTGCGTCTCCTTAAAATCTTCAAACACGCTCGGTGGAATCGTCCCTCGCAACACGTTCACTCTCAACGGCACGTCAAACTTAAACGCTCGCTTCGTCGCACCTTGCGTTCCCCACTCGATGTCCTGCGGCGCCGCTCTCGCTCGTTCCGGTAACGAAAACAACGAGAGCGAGCTGCCACTACTCGCGACGGCAGCGACGAACGCAGCCGACGAGGACATCGCCTCTCGTCGTCCAACCGCCCTCCTTTCTGGAGTAGGAGTTGTCGTTTCACATTTCCCCTGTTTGCACGTCGAAGCATCGAAACGCTCAAAATCTTCATCATCTACTTCCGCGCGCTCCTCGACTTCGTTTATCCACCACTCTTCCTGGCTCAAAGCGCGACATTTCGTCCTCGCGTTCTTCTTTCCGCGCGTAGGAAGCACTCTTCGCGCGTTGTTTATGCTGTTGTTGATGGTGTTTGTTTTCAACCTCCTCCTCCGAACGAACGAAGAAGAAGAAGAAGAAGAAGAAGAAGAAATGGATGCATCGCCTGTAACGCTCGCCATCGTCATCGTCGTCGTCCTTTTTCTCTTCTTCTGCGACACGCTCTCTCTTTTTCAGCGGAGCGCGCGCGAGCAACAACCACCCGATTGTTGTTAACTTTTATGACTTTTTGACGAGTTGAGAGAGAAAGAAAAAGGTTTTTCCCCGAAAGAATCCACACTCTGTCACGCGCGCACACGCACACGCACACGCATAATACATACAGATAGAAATAACAACGCACGCGTCGATGATGATGATGTTTGCCCAATCTCCCGCCGTCGTCGTTTCGACGAGTTTCGCTCGAAACGGAAAATCTCTCTCCTTCCGCTCTTCTTCTCAAAACGGCGGGAGAGCGATGTTGTCGTCGTCGGCATCGAAATCGTCATCCGTCCGCCGTCGCGGTGGTGGTCTTCGTTCGATGAAAACGACGTCGGTGTCTTTGGAACAGCTTCGATTTTTGTCTCCGCAAGAGGTGAAGAAAGTGCGAGAGGAGTTTGGGACGCCGGTGTACGTGTACGATTTGCAAACGCTGAAGAACCAAGCGGCGAGTGCGAAGGCGTTTCCGAACGCGTACGGGTTGACGGTGAGATACGCGATGAAAGCGAGCCCGAACGGGTCAATTTTGAAAACGTTTTTGAACGAAGGGTTACACATCGACGCGAGTTCTGGATACGAGGTTGAGAGAGCCGTGAAGGCTGGTTTCAGATACGACCAGATTTCGCTCTCGACGCAGGACTTTCCGGATTTCTTCGATCGACTCGTAGAGAAGGGATTGAAAGTGAACGCGTGTTCGCTGTCGCAGCTCGAAAAGTTTGGGGAGAAGTTTCCGGGGAAAGAAATCGGGCTCAGATTTAACCCCGGGTTAGGAAGCGGTGGGACCGGGAAGACGAACGTCGGCGGACCGTCCTCGTCGTTTGGGATTTGGTACGAGTTGTTGCCAAAGTGCCAAGAAATCGTGGCCAAGTATAATTTGAAAGTTGAAAGGATTCACACGCACATCGGGTCTGGAAGTGACCCAGCCGTGTGGCAAAAAGTCAGCGGGATGAGTTTAGATTTGTGCGAAAAGTTCCCGGACGTTGTTTCGTTGAATTTAGGCGGTGGGTATAAAGTTGGACGCATGGCGGGCGAGAAATCGACCGATTTGAGCGTCATCGGCGAACCGGTAAAAGTTGCGTTTCAAGAATTCGCGAAAAGAACCGGACGAGAATTGAAATTAGAAATCGAACCGGGAACATTTTTGCTCGCCAACTCGTGCTCGGTCGTTTCCACCGCTCAAGATATCGTCGAAACCGGCACGAGCGAAGGGCACACGTTCATCAAGCTTGATTGCGGCATGACCGAAGTCCTCCGCCCGTCCTTGTACGGCGCGCAGCACCCGCTCATCAACGTCACCAGCCAAGGTGAACTCCCATCCAAAACCAAAAAATACGTCGTCGTCGGTCACTGCTGCGAAAGTGGCGACTTGATGACCCCGGCCCCGGACGAGCCGGAAACCATCAGCGAACGCGAATTAGGAGAAATCCAAATCGGCGATTTGGTCGTCATCGAAGGTTCCGGCGCGTACTGCGCCGGCATGAGCAGTAAAAACTACAACACGTTCCCGGAAGCGCCGGAGGTGATGAAAACGAACGCGAACGAGTTCAAGTTGATTAGAAAGAGGCAAACGGTAGATCAGATTTTGGCTAACGAGGTTATGATTTAATACTCATATACTTTAATATAATACTCTATTCGACAAAAAAGTTTGGCCTGTCAGTCAGACACTGTTAGTTATGAATATGAATTTGCCCCAGAAGCAATTCAAAGTGCGCACGTGTGTGTGTAATATTTAACATATACATATGCATATGTAACACCTCGTGCTCTCTTCTTCTTCTTCTTCTTCTTCTTCTTCTTCTTCTTCTTCGTCATGTCCACCGGTGGCCTCGGAGGCCTCAACAAGTCCCCGAACGGCGTCGTCTTCGGGGTGGTACAGCTTCAGCTTCCCAACGTCGTCACTCCCGCTGACCTCGCCGCGCAGACCCAAGTCATCGTCGACTTGGTGGCCAAGGCGCGACGAAACTTACCGACGATGGATCTCGTGGTGTTCCCGGAGTACTCCCTTCACGGTCTGTCGATGGACACGAACCCGGCAATCATGTGTTCGCTCGACGGACCCGAGATCGCGGCGTTTCGTAAAGCGTGCGTCGACAACAGCATCTGGGGATGTTTCTCCATCATGGAGCTCAACCCGGACGGGGGCATGCCGTACAACACCGGCGTTGTCATCGATGCCGAGGGCGTCATCAAGCTCTACTATCGCAAGCTCCACCCCTGGGTCCCGGTTGAGCCGTGGGAGCCCGGTAACGTGGGGATACCCACGTGCGTCGGGCCGAAAGGCTGCGTCCTCGCCCTCATCATATGCCACGACGGTTCTTTTCCCGAAATGGCTCGTGAATGCGCGTATAAAGGAGCGGAGATCATGATACGAACCGCGGGTTACACGGCTCCAATAAGAGAGCCGTGGAGGTACACCAACCGTTCCAACGCTTTTTGCAATCTGATGGCGACAGTCAACGTGTGCATGTGCGGCTCCGACGGCACGTTCGACAGCATGGGCGAGGGGATGATAGTCAACTACGACGGCGAGGTTTTAGCGCACGGCACGACGGGTCGACCGAACGAGATTATCACGGCCGAGATACGTCCAGATCTCATCAGAGAGGCTCGGGCGACGTGGGGGGTTGAGAATAACCCGTATCAATTGGGACACAGAGGTTACGTCGCCGTCGTGGGGGGAGCGAGGGACTGTCCCTACACGTTCATGAAAGACTTGGTCGCCGGGAAATACGAGGTGCCGTGGGCGGAGACGGTGGTGGAGAAGGACGGGAAGTCATGCGGGTTCGCCGCGCCGACGAGGACGTACAAGGGTGAGGAGACCCCGCCGGATATGCCCAAGTGAACCGAGTAAAATGTATATAAGTATTTTTTTTTTGTATTTGATGTTCACGTGTACACAACATATCTTCTGTTATCCAAAACTGTAGTCGCCACACAAAAGTAAACTTGCCCGCGCGGACAAAACGCAGAGCAAATATGGCTTTTACCGTTCTCGCGACGAAGACCACCATCAGCGGCAGCGGCGGCGCGAGCAGCCTCGCCTCGTCGTCTTCACTTTCGGCGCGCAGATGCAGAACGACTTCGACGAGGGGATTAATGTCTTCCAGCAGAACGACTACTCCGCTGACGACGACGACGAGAAGAAGAGGAACAGCGAGAGCAGTCACCACGAGGAGCTCGTACGAAACTCTCGAGCAAACTTTGGGTAAAATAAAAGAGTTGCCGCCGTCCGAACGAGAAAACGCGCTTCGCGCGGCCGAACAACCGGTCAAATCGCTCTTGAACGAGATGAAAGAAAAGAATGAGATTTCCAAGTGGAACTCGTTGGGAAAATTGCAAAGCGAAAACGTCTTCCCGAGAGCGTTTACGGAGGTTGGTTTGACCGACGTGGACGCGAAAATCGGGACTCCGAACAACGACGCGGATTTTAATTTTATCGTCACGGTGACCGTGACGACATCTCTGTTAGCGGTGATCATAGGAGTGACTTTACCTGGCGATTGGGGGGCGTTCGGGAGTTATCTCATGGGCGGCGTGAGTCTCGTCGTTCTCGCCATCGGCTCTACGGCGCCGGGTTTACTCAAAGTCGGCGTGGACACGGTCTCGAGACTCAATCCGGAGTACATGGAGAGAATCGTCAAACACGAAGCAGCGCACTTTTTAATAGCATATTTATCCGGCATTCCCGTGTCCAGCTACTCCTTAGGTTTGATGGAAATGCACGTCGAACTCTTAGAAGCGAAAATCGAGAAAAAGCTCGTCGGAAAAGCGGGCGTCATCACCCAAGAAGAGATGGAAGCGTTAGCCGTCGTCGCCATGTCCGGCGTCGCCGCCGAGGCAAAGTATTTCGAGAAAGTCGCCGGGCAAGAGGCTGACTTGTTCTCTCTCCAGAAAGCGATGAACAAAACCGAACCGAAGCTCGGCGCGCAGAAAGAACAATCCGTCACCAGATGGGCGGTGTACAAGGCGGCGAAAATTATCACCGATAACGAGACGTCCTACGATCGTTTGTGCCAAGCCATGAAAGAGGGGAAATCTGTCGCCGAGTGCGTCAGAGCCATCGAGAGCGCTTAGTGTGATTATTATAATATTTCGCAGCTTTTTTTTAAAAGGAAGGATTTTGTAATACTATTAGTTTCAATCGATCGATCGATCGTTTCCAGACGCTCTTCTTCGCGTTTCTTTCTTCTCTAGTTTCTCTCTGATGACGAAAACTCGGGAAAAAAAGAAACATGACATCCACGTTGCAGCGCGCGTTTTCGTGCGCCGCGGCATCAACATCGGCGAAGTCGTCGTCGTCGACGACGACGACGCAAAGGAATGCGACCGCGCCGTGTTATTATTCTCCCACTCGTCGAACGACGTTGCTCGGTTCTTCGGCGTTCGTCGCGTGCGCCGCGTACGCGAAAGCGTCGACCGCGACGACGGATAACGACGACGACGACGACGAGAAAGAGAAACGCGCGTTGCAAATCATCCTGGACAGCACGGACGACAAATTAGATTTAGCGCTGCCGAGAAACGGGAAAGGGTGCGATTTATACGAGCGCTCGAAAGCCGTCGACGACGCCGTGGAGACTTTGGTCGCGTTGAACCGGGTGGACAAAAAAGGCGCGACGAGCAGCTTGTTGAACGGGCAAGCGGACGGCGTGTGGGAGGTATTTTACGCGCCGCACATCGAGCGATTGAGCCGACCAGTCGGCGTGAAAGCGAAACCGTTGAGGTACACGTTAGAGAAGAATAGAATAGTCAGCGACGTGAGCCTGACGACGAACAAACCATTCGAGACGCAAAGTTGGTGGTGCGCGAGCGGGAGTTTTACGGACTCGGAGAAGAACCCGGGGAAAGAGGAGGTGTTGTTGAAGTTTACTGATTTTTGGGTGTCCTTGGGGTCGGAGTTGCCGACAACTTCGCCGAACGAGACCCCCGGGGAAGCGGACGAGTTCGATAAGATAGTGAAAAAGCTCGGGACGATAGGATTCATCGAAAAATTAGGGGCGTTTCCGGTGTTGTATTATAGCGAGGACGTGTGCGTGTTTCGATTTCCGCCGTTGCAATCCAATATCGCGGCAAGACGGGTAGCTAAACTCTCGGAATTGGAGGAATATGAAGAACTAGAGGAGGACAATAGCTTGGACACGCACCGGAGTTATCTGAATGCGAGTTGAGATGAGAGAGAGAGACAGAGAGAGAGAGAGACCAACGCGTTATGTATTCATTTTCATCTACATGATATGTACCATACTATCACTTCTACTCTTATTTCTATTCGCGTTTCTTTTTCGCGTTTCCTTCCTGAACGCTCTTAGAAAGCGCGACTAACGCAAAGGCTGCGAATCCGAGTTTGAAAGCGAATTCTTTAAACGCGCTTTCCTCCTCCGATCGTTGCGCGATCGTCGCCTTCGAAGACTCCCTTCGTTGGTGGCGGCTGCTGCTGTTGCCGGGCTGCCGCCGCCGCTGCCTCTGCTGCTGCGGCGCGTCTCTCCGCCGCCTGAGCCTGTACGATAAAAATGTTTGAGCTAAAGTAATCGGCGAAAGGAATAAGCGACGCACCATTGTTCTTCGACGTTCATCCGCGGCATTCTTTTCGCTCGCGAGAAGGTCTTTCGCGCTCGTGGCGATTGACGATGACGATTTCTTGCCGCTAGCGGCAGATTTCATATTTTCTTCTTCCGCCGCTAACAACGCCGATGCGGATGCTTTCTTCTTCGCTTTGAGCGCCTTCTTTCTTTCTGCCTCTTTCTTCTTCTTCTTCTCCTCAAATTCTTTCTCCTTCTCTTCTCGTTTCAGTTCCATTTCTGGCGTTAGCATAGAAGGAACGTCGCACCGAGATTCCCAATCAAAAGCATCTGGGTACTTGAAATACGCTCTCCGAAACGCGTCTCTCGTTTCGCCATCTTTTGCGACAAGATATGCAGTTTTACCACGCCACGGAACAGAAGGATCGACAGATGTAGCATCACCATCACCAGTTTGAAGATTTAAACACGCAGATTCGAGCATTTCCGTCAGCGCCTCAACGTCGCCAGTTCGCGAAGCTTTATGGAGTTCTGGTTCTGGAGCCTCCACGATTTTCTTCGCTTCCGCGACTTGCTTTTGCTGCTGCTCTAATTGATTTCGCATTTCTGCATCTACTTTCGCTTTAATCTTGCTCTCTGTTGTCGTCATCGTCGTCGTCGCTTTTTTTACTTCTTTCTTCTTCTTTTCTACGATTTCAATCCCTGTTGTGGTTACGGAGAGCAACTTTGCAATGGTTCGTTTCGTTTCGTTCAACGTTGGTCGAGCGGTCATAAACGGCGTTTTCCTAACGCGCGGGTCCTTCTTACTCAGAATATTATTATCAAACAACGTTCGCGCGTCCGTTTTAGAAACGGAGATGAATATCCTCGCGGCCTCCTGTTGCAAGAGTAGTGTAGCGAGCGTTATAGTAGTCAGTTTTTTTTTCAAACGAGTCAATCGAATAAACGAACGGTAGTCAAACAGAGAGGAACAAAGATAAGAAAACCACTTTTTTTTCCGTCAGAACTCATAATTATACTTCCTTCATCGCGAAAGGCGTTCGGAAAGCGAGCTGAATCGCCGCGAAATGTGTCGCCTTAAAAAAAAGCGCGCGTTGCTTGTACGCGCGCCCTCCGGTATAGTTTTATCCATCACTCGGAAAAAAAGTACTCTTCATAACCCACGAGAGAGAAAAAAACGAAATCCATCGAAAAAAACGTACGTTCAAGTATTCCTCCTTCCAATTCTCCATCGCGTTCGTCACGTCTCTCACTAAAGCCATCTCATTTTGGCGTCGCATAGAACTTCCCGCACTCTTAATCGTCTTTCCACCTTGATCCTTCACGCTCTGCCTCCCCCCGGCCTTCGCCCGAACGACGTACCGATGAAACGTTTTCGATTTCAGAACAGACTCGGTCGATGCGATCGCCGCGTTCGCATTTTGTCCGTGAAAAACTTTCCTCGCGTCAAATACCGCCGCGGCAAAATGTCCCCCTCTCGCTAAAATAACCACCCACGGCTTTTCTCGATCTTGAGGTAAATTTTGCATTGCCTTGGCCACCGTCTGATTAGCCTCCGCCGATGCCGCGCTCCCTTTAAAATCCACATCATCCGGTAACAAAATCGCTCTGTACATCGCGAAACACTTATTCTCCCCGCCGTATTCTTGAAATACAATCTTTGCACCACTTTCCGACGTCTTCGACGTCGACGCGACTTCGTATTCTTTCTTCTCCTTTCTTTTTTTCCTCACCCGCTTCTCCTTCGCCCGCGTCCCGTCGTGCATGAAGTCGCCTTCACCGTCGTCTTCGTCGCTACTCGAATCATCGTCGTCACCGCTGCTATCGCTACTGCTGCTGCTCAAATCGTCCTCCCCACTTCCGCTGATGGACTCTCGATCGCTTTCGTCTCCTTTATTCTCCTCGCTGAATTTTTCCTTGAACTCTCGCTCCGAGAGCTCCCTCTTCCCTTCCGCTTTCCTCTTCTGATTAAACCGATACAGATCCCCGCTCACGTGCATCCGCCACTCTCGACCGGACGCGC
>Ga0255761_10000088_pt1 | contig 78009 bp, 86 predicted proteins | sample 071ome_29_FD_179961 | JGI IMG/M metagenome (GOLD analysis project Ga0255761, IMG submission 179961) | Coastal salt marsh microbial communities from the Groves Creek Marsh, Skidaway Island, Georgia - 071407BT metaG (version 2) | ecosystem: Environmental > Aquatic > Marine > Intertidal zone >... | reverse complement strand
TCTAAAATCGTTTGATTTACTTCATTATTCGAAGCGCTATCTGACGTGAAGTATTTAGATATGTAAGCACGGCACTCATCTGTTAATGTAAATGTCCCTTCTTTTTTTAGATTAGTCATAATCTCTTTTACATAACTAGAGTCTTTACAGGAATCATAAACTAATCGTTCAAAATTACTTGATACCTGTATATCAATACTCGGTGATGATGTGCTTACAACATCCTTAATAGTATGCTCACCAGATTTCAAAGCAATATCTAATATATTGTTTTCATTAGTTGCAATAATAAGTTTTTTAAATTTAAGACCCATTTTTTTTGAAATATATCCCGCTAGAATATCGCCAAAGTTTCCAGTTGGAACTGAGTAGACTATATTTTCACTATTTTCAATCCTACTTGCAGAATAAAAATAATATGTTATTTGACACATAATTCTTGCCCAATTTATTGAATTAATTGCACCTAAATTATTAGTTTTTTTATAATCATGATCAGAGAATATTTCTTTTATAATACTCTGGCAGTCATCAAAGTTACCCTTTACAGCAATATTTATAACGTTATCTGAATTTATAGTAGTCATGAATTTACGCTGTGTAGGTGATATTAGATTATAAGGATGTAATATAAATACATTTGAAGATTGAATATTCTCAAAGCCATATATTGCAGCAGATCCAGTATCTCCTGAGGTCGCACCAAGGATATTAATTTTTTTATTATCCATATCCAAATAGTAGCCCATAAGTCTTCCGATAAATTGCATCGCGATATCTTTAAAGGCATATGTTGGGCCATAAAATAATTCCAATAGATATTCATTATTAGAAATTTTATTTACCGGTGTAATATTCTTATCTGTAAAATCTTTATAAGAGTCCTCGATAAGTTCTTGAATTTTATTATCAGTGATTGAACCGTCAACAAATGGTTTAAAAATATGAAAAGCAATTTCTTGGTATGACATATTTGAAAAAGAATCTATTATCGATTGGTCAATTTTTGGCCAGTATTCAGGAAGGTAGAGGCCTCCATCAGAAGCAAGTCCTTCAAATATTACATCGCTAAACAATAACTCTTTTGCTTCGCCACGGGTACTCTTATATTTAAGAAACTTATTATTAGTCATTATCTGAAAAAACTCTTATTAAATTTACTTTTCCGTTGATATTATTTAAAGATTCTATTTTATTTATAGAAGATAATATTTTTTCATATGAAACAGAGTTAGTAATCATAACTATAGGAATGAGTTTTTCTGACTCAAATGGTTCATGCTGAGTAACAGCCTCAATACTAATATCATGTGATGCGAGTGTTGATGTCACCTCAGCCATTACTCCAGGGACATCATTAGCGAATATTCTTAAGTAATACTGTGTTGAGATTTCATTGATATCAATAATATTCTTGCTAGTAAACATATAATCATCATTTTTATTAGATACATATTTTTTAAAAATACAAAAATCTTTTATATTCGAAATAACTGCTGAAGCAGTAGCCTCTCCACCTGCTCCATGCCCATAAAGCAAAGATGTTCCAAAGCGATCGCCTACTGTTCGCACTGCATTCATTACTCCATCTACATTGGATAAAATGTTTGAATTATGAATAAGAACGGGGTGGGCCCTACACTCAATGTTTTCGTCAGTGGCTTTTGTAATAGCTACATGCTTTATCGTATAACCCAATTCTTTAGCATAATCTATGTCCATACTATCAATATTTTCAATCCCCTCAATGTACATATTCTTATAAGGAGACTTAATTTTATACGCAAGCATTGCAAGAATAGATATCTTATGAGCTGCATCAAATCCTCCAACGTCAAAAGTTGGATCTGCTTCTGCATATCCTAATTCTTGAGCCATACTTAAAGCCTGTGAAAAGTTTTTATTATTTGAAGACATTTGATCTAATATATAGTTACAAGTGCCATTAATAATTCCACTGATAGATAAAATACTTTCATTTAACATGTTATGTGTCAGAGAGTTTATAATAGGCACAGCTCCAGCAACAGCTGCTTCAAAACCAAAGTAGACATTATATTTATTAGAAAGCTGAAATAATTCATCTCCATGTTCAGCAATTAGAGCTTTATTTGCAGTGATAACAGATTTGTTATTTTGAATAGCTTTCGTGACTAGTTCTTTTGCTACGTCTACGCCGCCAACTAATTCTATTATTAAATCACAATCTGATTGGACTACGCTGAGAATATCAGATGAGAACTGAATGTTGTCATTGTCGAACTTTTTCTTTTCAATGGATCTATCTGCAATCACAGATATTGTTATTTTTTCATTGCAGTTATTAGATATTAAATCTTGATATTTAAGAAAATGACTTACTAAGTTTTTTCCTACTGTACCAAAACCGCACACACCTATCTTAAACATTTAGACTCCTATATAATGTGGATATAATATCATAATAATATCGAATTTCGCTTAGATTATGGAACTAGTTGAAGACAAATATATTAATGACTTTAGTATTAATAAATATATAGATAATACTATTATAATTAATAATTTCTCACATAAAAATCCAATCATCTATAACCAGAGAGAAATAATTTTGTTCCCAGTTATAAAATCTAATTTAATACAATTAAAAGACATAGAAAGCTATCTTGATACGATTGATATGATTCTAATAGGAACTGGGATAGATGTAATTTTACCTGATGAAGGGTTTATTAGAGTTTTACATGAAAAAAATAAAGGTTTAGAGTTTATGAATACAACATCTGCATGCAAAACGCATAATTTATTATTATCAGAGAATCGCTCATTTATCTCAATACTCTATCCATAAAATAATTATTACAAATATTATTGCCAATAATAGTAAATATTTATTGATCAATTTAAGTATAGATTCACCATATTTATTACATATGAATGCAACTAAAAAGAATCTTGCAGAACGACCAATAATTGATATTAGTATGAAAAGAAAAATATTATAGCTCATTACTCCAGCACTAATGGTAAAAACTTTATATGGTATTGGTGTAAATGCAGAAATAAATAAAAAAATAATTCCATAGATTTCAAATAGGCTCTTAGCAGAAATAAAATCATCATACTTGTTAAACTGGTGAAGGTACGGTTCGATAAATTCAAATAAATAAAGACCTAAATAATAGCCAACTATTCCTCCTAATACTGACCATATTGAAGCTATGATTGTAATATTTACCCAATTATGCTTTTTAGAGAGAACCATTGGTGCTAATAACGCATCAGTAGGTATTGGGAAAAAAATAGACTCAAAAAAACTTAATATTCTTAAATAAATTATCGAACTTTTGGAACCACAACTATCAATAAATTTAGAAATAATCTTATTCATTTATTTCTATACCTGGAAGTAGCGGTACAAAAAATACATCTTCAACAGTTTTTTTTATGATTCCGTTTTTTGTATTTTTGAGTTTGACTAATTTCTGATTTTTGTTATCTATTAATGGAAGAACCATCCTTCCGTTCTCTGATATTTGAGAAATAAGATTATCAGGAATGCTCTCAGCCGCGGCTGTAATAATAACAGCATCATATGGGCTATTAGGTAAATAACCTAAGTGGCCATCGCCCAAAATAAATGATATGTTTTTAAAACCTAGTTGTAGGAGATTCTTTTTTGATTTTTCATGTAATGAAGATATTCTCTCAACTGTAGTAACCTTTTTAAATAACATTGACAATAAAGATGTTTGATATCCTGAACCTGTTCCAATCTCAAGAACATTATTCATCGAGTCTGTTTCATGAATAAGTTCAGTCATTCTTGCAACCATATATGGTTGAGATATAGTCTGTTTAAATCCTATTGGTAAAGATACATTTTCATATGCTCTATTTGCCAATGCAGTATCGATAAAAAGATGTCTTGGCATGTGTGAAATAAGATTCATTACTTCAGAATTTTTTATACCTAGTCTCTTGAGTTCATCAATAAGTTTTTCTCTGCTGGCAAGTGAAGTGAGACCTGAACCTATGATTTTATCGATATTCATATTACTTATTTTATTTTTTTATAAGTAAAATTGTCAGTCATATCAATATTAAGCGGCGTGATTGAAATAAAACCTTTTCTAACTGTATCAAAGTCACATCCGGGAGATATCAATCCTTTGCCGACGTTTCCAATATTATAAAATGTTTTTTTATCTTTAAGTACAAGTGATGCTCTTTTAGACATTTCCCTTCTACCTTGTTTTGTAATTTTTATTCCTTTGATTTTGACTAGCGGTAAATCAGGTATATTGATGTTCAGAATAGATTTATATTTTATTAAGTTTTCAAATATATATTCAATTATATAAGATAATTTCTCATTTAAGTCATTCAAGTATTTTGGTTCTCTAGAAGTTATTGATATCGCTACACTTCCATATTTAGAATGTCTGCCTTCTATTGCTGCTCCTAATGTGCCTGAGTAAATTACATCATCGCCCATGTTCGAACCTAAATTGACACCACTGAATACTATATCAGGATATTTTTTAAGAATTCCCCTTGTAGCAATATTCACGCAATCTGCTGGAGTGCCATAAACTTTATAATAATTATTTTCTATTCTATCTATACGAACTGGATTATGAACACTTAGACTGCTACTTGAAGCACTAATATCCTTATTTGGTGCAACAGTTATGACTTTGCCATATTCTTTTAACACAGTCTGCAGCGCAATCAATCCTAATGATTTATATCCATCATCATTGGATAACAAAATATTCACATATACTCCATATATAGATATGATTAAAGTACATAGTATAGCTTTATCACCTATGAAAAAAGACAAAAAAATAAAAGAATTAGATGATTGGTTGAAAAACTCAACAAATGAAGATTTTTCTTCTGAAGACAGCATCGCTCCTAAAGAAGATGAAATTGAAATGTTTGATTATGATTTTGATCAAATTTTATTAATTGATAATAATTATGGTAAGTTTGAATATAGAAGAAATGGAGTGCAAGAATATGTACTCAACAAACTTAAGAAAAAGAAAGTTTCAGATATTTTGAATACTATAGACCTTCATGGCGAAACAGTGAAAGATGCTATAAATAGGCTCAATGATTTCTTTATAAATTCCTACTCAAATGACGTAGAATATTTAAATGTAATATGCGGTAAGGGAATAAATAGTATTAATAAGATACCCAAGATAAAAATTACAACACAAGCATATATTAAAAGGTCAAAAATAGTTAATGCTGCATGCTCTGCTAGTGATAGAGATGGTGGAGTTGGCGTTATAAAAGTTAAATTAAAAAATTAATTCTCTTTCTCTATTATTCAGATAACGATATTCACCTTCTTTCATATCATCTAGCTCAATAAAAGAATATTTTGATCTATGGAGTTTCATTGTCTTGATATTTAAAGAATACAAAGAATTTCTAATTTCTCTGTTTTTACCTGTGGAAAGGATAATTTTATAAAAATTATTTCCTTCTAGTGATATGTAATCAAATTTTCCTATTTCTCCATTATTAATAGGAACTCCAGTAAGCAGTTTATTAATTTCTATTTTTGTCATTTCCTTATTAGTATGAAGTAAATATTCTCTAGTATGCGAAGATGATGGATGCATGAGTTTGTTCGCAATATCTCCATCATTAGTAAATAAAAGTAAACCACTAGTTTGAATGTCCAAGCGTCCAATATTTATCCATTTGCCCTCAACTTCTGGCAGATTATCAAAAACTGTAACTGAATTATGTGGATCAGCCCGGCTTACAACTTCACCTAAAGGCTTATAATATTTAATTATCTCAAGTTTCATTTGAGAAATATTAGGAATATTTATTATTTGATCATTTATTTTAACTATATCTCCTTTATTCCATTTATCGCCAACTTGAGCAATAGAATCATTGATTTTAATTTTTCTAGATTTAATTAGTCTCTCAGCAGTTCTTCTAGAGCAATAACCTATTAATGAAAGTAATTTTTGAAGTCTATACATATACCTGATAATTGATTATATTAATTAATTATGAAAAAGTTAAATATAACAATTGTTATTGTATCTGATACAAGAACACATGAAACAGATAAATCAGGAAAAAAACTTATCGATATGATTACGCGCGAGGGACATACAATTGTTAAAAAAATTATAGTAAAAGATAATATATACGAAATTAGAAAGGCTGTTTCAGATTACATTCTAGATAATGAAATTGATGTGGTTATACTCAGCGGCGGAACAGGAATCACAGGTTCTGATGGTACACCTGAAGCTATTGAGCCTCTTCTTGATAAAAAAATAGATGGATTTGGTGAGATATTTAGATTGAAATCATACGAAAAAATAAAAACATCATCTTTGCAGTCAAGAGCGATAGCTGGTGTTGCAAATAGGACATTCATTTTTGTTTTACCCGGCTCGCTTGATGCATGTAAAACTGCTTGGAATGATGTGATAAGCCATCAACTTAATAGCGATACTAAGCCCTGTAATTTGGTTATGTTGATGCCTAGACTAAAAGAATAGCTAGATGCTCTCTACGTCAGATATTTCAGGAAGATCAGAAAGTTTATTTTTATTAAAGTAATCTAAAAACTTGGTCGTTGTGCCAAAGAGCTCTGGTTTACCTGGTGATTCTTTATGACCAACAACTTTTATCCATTCGAGTTCTAAAAGAGTTCTTATAATATTTGAATTTACAGCTATTCCTCTTATCTCTTCAATATCACCACGAGTAACTGGTTGTTTATAAGCAATAATCGCTGTAGTTTCTAAAAAAGCTTTTGAAAACTTATTTGTTCCTTTGTCTTTAAGTTTCGTTATGTATGCTTCAAGACCATTTTTTGCTTGAAATCTATAACCGCTTGCAACTTTATTTATATGTATTGCTTTGTTTCTATATTCTTGATTAAGGTTATCGATAGATTTTTCTATCTGTTTTTTAGTAATAGAGTCATCATCAAGTATCTTTATTAAGCTTGACAGAGACATTGGTTCATCGCTTACAAGAAGTAAACATTCAATTGTATTTTCGAGAGAATATTTCATCATTTTATATTTATATAAATCTTTGACATCGATTCATTCTGAATTATGTCTACTAGAGATTCTTTAACAAGTTCTAATAAAGCAAGAAACGTAACTATAACACCTAATCTTCCTTCGTCTACATTAAATAATTTAATAAATTCTACATTCTCTCTATCTTTTATCATAGATAATATTGCTGTCATTCTTTCTCTTACAGATAATGTTTCTGCCATTATGTTATGCGTCGAGAATATTTCAGCTCTCTTCAAAACGTCAATAAAAGCTTTCTTAAGAAGTTCTATTTTGATGTCCGGCATCTCAATAGTTTTAGATTTCTTTACATCAATCGCATTTGAAACGACAAAAAAATCTCTGTAATTTCTAGACATATCATCAATCTGCTCGGATGCATTTTTATATTTCTGATATTCTAATAATCGTTTAATAAGATTTGCTCTTGGATCTTCTTCTTCTTCAGTTTCTGATTCTACTGGTAATAGGAGTTTTGATTTAATCTCTGTCAGCGTAGACGCCATTACTAAATAATCAGCCGCTAGCTCAAACTGCATTTCCTCCATAATTGAGATGTAATGCATATACTGTTCAGTAATAGGTAAGATTGGGAGGTCAGTTATATCTATATTTTGTTTTTTAATTAGATATAAAAGTAAATCTAAAGGCCCTTCAAACTCCTCTAAAATTACATGTAAATGCTCTGGAGGAATAAATAAATCATCAGGTATATCAGAAATGGTTCTACCATTATATATTGCAGTTATATTATTCAAAATTGAATCCCATAATCTTATTAACATCCTTGATTGTCTTATGAGCTCTTTCAGATGCTTTAGCAGATCCCTCTTTCAAAGTATCCTGTAAATAGTCAGAATCTTGTCTAATTTTTTTTATCTCACTAGATATTGGCTCAACTAAGCTAATGACGATGTTCTTCATTTCAGATTTAAAATATGAAATCTCTTTATTTGCAAACATTTCTATAACCTTATCTTTACTTATATTAGATATAGAACTATAGATTGTAATTAGATTATTAATTTCTGGTCGGGTGGTGAGCTCGTCAAAAGATGATGGCATGTTCATGGAATCAGATTTAGCTTTATTGATTTTATTCGAAATATCATCATTAGAATCAGTCAAGAGTATTCTAGAATACTTAGATATATCTGATTTACTCATTTTATTAGTAGCATCGCGAAGGCTCATAACTCTAGGAGCATCTTTGTTTATAATTGGATCAGGGAGTTTAAAATATAAATGATCATAGTCTGTATTAAATTTATGAGCTATATCTCTAGTTAATTCAAGATGCTGCTTCTGGTCATCCCCGACAGGGACTTTATTGGCGTGATACAACAAAATGTCTGCAGCCATTAAAACCGGGTATGCATATAATCCAAGCGAAGCATTATCGCGATTTTTTCCAGCTTTATCTTTAAATTGTGTCATTCTATTAAGCCAACCCACTCTAGCTGTGCAACTCAGATACCAAGACAAAACGCTATGCTCTCTAACTGCAGATTGATTAAAGAGAATACATTTTTTCGGGTCCAAGCCGCATGCTAAGAAAATAGCCAGGACACTATAGACGTTCGCTCTTAATTCTGTGGGATCCTGAAAGACTGTTATAGCATGTTGATCTACAATACAAAAGATTGAGTCAGAGTCATTTTGAAATGTGAGAAATTGTTTAATCGCACCTAGATAGTTACCTAAATGAATTTCACCAGTAGGCTGAACCCCAGAAAATACTGTATCTTTAGACATATAAAGAATAAATCATATGCTTTTATTTTAACATAACCATTTAATTAAAGTACTCTATAAATTTTTTAATATTTAATTATAATGAAGTATGAGTGCGATCCGTATCAAACTAATTAAGGAAGGTTTAGAAAAACTTAATCCTGAAAATATTGAAATTGAAGATGAGGGTCATTTGCATGTTGGGCATGCTGGCGCAAAATCAGGTGGTCATTTTAAATTATTCATCGTCTCGGAATCATTTAATGGATTGAGTCAAATAAATAGGCATAAGCTTATATACAAAACGCTTGATGATTTAATGAAAACTGAAATTCATGCATTATCTATAAGTGCAAAAACGCCATCAGAACTATAAACTCAGCTTGAGTACATAAGCGTCTTCACGACCATTCTCAGACTCATAGTATCCGCGTCTAATGCCAATGCTTTTAAAATTTAGCTTATGATATAACGCTTGTGCCTCATGATTACTGGCTCTTACTTCTAAAATTATATCTTCGGATTTTCTAATTTTTGCATCATTAATTACTAAGTTTATCAACGATTGTCCAATACCTTTTCTTCTGAAAGCTGTGTTCACCGTTAAATTGAGAATATGAGTTTCTGGACAAGTAATTTTTGAAATAATATATCCAATAAGTTCATTATTAAAAAAAACTGAGAAAGAATTGTAATTATATAAGATACAATCTCTTAATATTTCTTTAGTCCACGGAAAAGAGTATGAGGCAAGCTCAAGTTCGTAAACTTTATCCAAATCATTTATTGTCATTGGGGTGATATTATATAAATCTACACTTCTAGCTGACATTAATGTTTTCTCTCATAAATAGTATATCATCCCATACTTTCTTTTTTTCACTGGGACTTCTTAAAAGGTATGCGGGATGATAGAAGACTAAGGTAGGAATATTAGTTTCTTTATAATAATGTATGTTTGATCTCAATTTTGCCATAGGCTCAGAGGTGTTTAGAATTCTTTCTGCAGCTATTTTTCCAAGGAGAATAATAACCTTAGGTGATATTAAGCTAATTTGTTTATCCAGAAAATGTGAACAAGATGATATCTCTGTACTGCTGGGGTTTCTATTTTGAGGTGGACGACATTTTACAGTATTAGTAATATAAACATCATTTCTTGAAAGATTAATTGAGAAAAGAATTTCCGTGAGCAACTTGCCAGCCCTTCCTATGAATGGTTCTCCTATTAGGTCCTCTTCTTTACCAGGAGCTTCACCAATTATCAATATATCTGCCTTTTCATTTCCTTTGCCAAAAACAACATTATTTCTAGCATTGGCTAATTGACATTTTTGACAGTTATTAGCCTCAAGTTGTAATTCACTGAAACTGTGTAGGTCATAATTAGTATTATTATTAGTCTTTAACCAGGATGTATCTATGTTCATGAGAGTTAGTAACTCTTTTTTTCTAGACATCATATACCGGATAGTTTTTTTGTTTCAAGATTAGGGTTTTGAAATATCTTATTTATAGCATTTAAATAAGCAAGAACAGATGCCTTTACAATATCAGTATCCGCACCATGCCCATTAACTATGACATCATCTTTTACAACTCTTACAGTAACTTCCCCTTGAGCATCAGTACCAGATGTAATGTTATTAACTGAGTAAAGTTTGAGTTCTACATTAAAATCTATTAATTGGTTAATTGCATTGTATGCAGCATCAACAGCACCATCGCCTTCTGAAGATGATTGGGATTCTTCCCCTTTTATATTTAGTTTTATTTTTGCAAATGGTTTTTTTGAGGAATCAGATGTGACGGACATCTCAATCAGTTGTATGTCCTCTCCGGATAATTGGATATTATTTGATAGTCTAATAATATCTTCATCATAAATTTCATGTTTTTTATCAGCAAGCTCTTTAAATCTATTAAAAAGATCGTTGAATGAATCATCAGAATCTGACTGAATATTAAGTTGATCCATTTTCTGTTTTAAAGCATTTCTTCCTGAATGCTTACCAAGAACTAAAGAGTTGCTCACTAAACCTATATCCTCTGCTTTCATTATTTCATAAGTTTCTCTTGATTTGATAATGCCATCTTGATGTATACCTGATTCATGTGCAAAAGCATTTTTTCCGACTATTGCTTTATTAGGTTGAACTGGAAATCCTGTAATACTAGAAACTAATCTAGAACAGTTCATAATTTTTTTTGTATCAATTCTGGTATCACAAGAAAATACATCTCTTCGTGTCTTTACCGTCATTACAATTTCTTCTAATGCTGCATTACCAGCTCTTTCTCCAAGGCCATTAATCGTACATTCTACCTGTCGCGCTCCATTAAGGACTGATGACAATGAATTGGACACAGCAAGACCCAAATCATTATGACAATGAACTGAGAATATTGCCTGATTTGAATTAGGAACATTAGCAATAATTTTCTCTATCAACTCTCCAAATTGATGAGGCAAGTTATAACCAACTGTATCTGGAATGTTAATTGTAGTTGCTCCAGCATCAATTACTTTTTCTATAATGTTACACAAAAATTTAAAATCAGACCTTCCTGCATCTTCAGGAGAAAATTCTACATCCTCTGCATTATCCTTAGCTATCATTACAGCCTTTACTGCATTTTCAATAACTTGCTCAGGTGTCATTTTTAATTTCATTTCCATGTGAATTGGTGATGTAGCAATAAATGTGTGTATTCTTGAATACTTAGCGTCTTTTAATGCATCCGCAGCTCGAAGGATATCTTTCTCTAGTGCTCTTGCTAATGCACATATTCTAGAATTTTTAATAGATTTAGCAATTTCCTGTACTGCTGTAAAATCACCGTTACTAGCAATTGGAAAGCCTGCTTCGATAACATCGACGTTTAAATCGCTCAGTGCATTGGCAATTTGAATTTTTTCCTCAATATCCATTGATGCACCTGGACTCTGTTCACCGTCTCTAAGTGTAGTATCAAATATTATTAGATTATCAGTATCGCTCATTTTCAAATTCCTTAACATAATAAAGTCTCACGGTGCATTATAACCTAAAGAAGGTAGAAGCAAAAAAACATATTAATATAAGTGACGTTATTGGTTATTTTTTGATGATAAATCCTGGTCGCTTACGCGATTTCTCCTCATTTTTCTCAAGACATATAATGAAGGACCTGATAATCCATATAAGAGGAAAAAAATAAACAATACTTTTGGAGGATCAAAAGATATAAAAGATATAACGAGAGAAATAGCAAATAGTGCTAAGTGTGGGACTTTTTGTTTGAGATCAATATCTTTAAAACTAACATATGCAATGTTGCTAACCATTAATATAGATAGAGAAACGATCAATATAATTGTTAATATAATATATGATGAGATATCAGCTCCTAAATCTACCATTAGCCACACATAACATATTAATATTGCCGCTGCTGCAGGACTCGCAAGGCCCATAAAATATTTCTTATCTGTTATCTGATTTCTTGAATTAAATCGAGCTAACCTTATCGCAGTAGAAGCTATATATATGAAGCAAGCAATGTATGAAACTTTAGCAATATATCCAGAAGTAAACATAGATAAACTAGAAAGATATACGAGCAGTGAAGGAGCTACGCCAAAACAAAGCATGTCAGATAAACTATCAAAATATTCACCAAATGACGTTTGGGTATTAGTCATTCGAGCAACCCTTCCATCTAGACCATCAAGAACCATAGCTATTAAGATGTATATAGAAGATTGAATATAGTCACCTTCAATAGCAACAACTATTGAATAAAAGCCACAAAATAATGCCCCAGATGTAACTAAGTTTGGAAGTAAGTATACACCAGGTAATTTATTTTTTTTCTTTATCAATTATTTGTCACCGACCAATTTCTCTCCATCCATCCATGACATCATGCTCCTGAGTTTTTTTCCCGTGCTTTCTATGAGATGCTCTGAACCTTCTTTTCTCAAGCGATTAAATTCAGGAGAGCCAGCTTTGATTTCATTTACAAAATCATTTGCAAATTTACCATTTTGTACATCAGCTAGAACAACTTTCATTTTCTCTTTAACATGATCATCAATTAAAAATGGGCCCTTTGTTAAGTCTCCGTACTCTGCAGTATTTGATATTGAATATCTCATATCAGTCATTCCGCCCTCGTACATTAAATCTACAATTAATTTTAATTCATTAAGACACTCAAAGTATGCCATTTCTGGTGCATATCCAGCATCGACTAATGTTTCAAAACCTGCTTTCACAAGGGCTGTGACACCACCGCATAAAACTGCTTGTTCACCAAATAAGTCGGTTTCTGTTTCTTCTTTAAAGTTTGTTTCTATAATTCCAGCACGGCCACCGCCAATTGCTGAAGCATATGCCAGGGCAATAGATTTTGCTTGTCCAGAAGCATCATTATGTATCGCGATTAGTGTTGGCACACCCTTCCCATTAATATATGTTGAGCGAACTAAATGCCCAGGGCTTTTCGGAGCAATCATAAATACATCATGACCTTTGGCAGGTTTAATTTGTCCATAATGAATATTAAATCCATGAGCAAATGCTATTGCAGCTGTTGACTTAAGATTAGGTTCAATACTGTCTTTAAATAAGTCAGCTTGATATTCATCTGGCGCAAGTATCATTACAACATCAGCATCTGATACCGCATCAGGTATATTTTTTACTGTTAGCCCTGCATTAGTTGCTTTTTGAGCGCTTGAGGACCCCTCTCTGAGACCCACTGTTACATTTGCGCCAGAATCTTTTAAGTTCATTGCATGTGCATGGCCTTGAGAACCAAATCCAATTATAGATACTTGAAGATTATTTATATTTTCTAAGTTAGCATCTTTGTCGTAATATACTTTCATTACATTCTCCTATGTTTTTATTTCTAATGATTCAGAGCCTCTACTGATACCTAAAGCGCCTGACCTTACTTGCTCAATTATTTTTATTTTTCCAAGTGAATCAATAAAAGCGAGAATTTTTTCAGTAGGTCCAGTAAGCTCTATTGTATATGTAGTATCTGTTACATCTATTATTCTAGCTCTAAATATATCTGTGAGTCTTTTAAGTTCATCTCTTTGTTTCAATGTTGATTTTACTTTTAGAAGTAACATTTCTCTTTCTATATGAGTTTCATCTGTTAAGTCTTTTACGTTTATGACATCAACTAGCTTATCAAGTTGCTTCATTAATTGTGATGATTTAGCATCTGAACAATAAGTTACAAGTGTCATTCTAGAAATTGAATCATCTGAAGTAGGGGCGACACTTAGACAGTGAATATTATATCCTCTAGCAGAGAATAAACCCGCGATTCTTGATAGTGAACCGAATTCATTCTCAACAAGAATCGAGATGATATGTCTTTTATCTATAGTAGTCATGCAAGCTCTATATCTTCGTTAGCTGATGGCGCAAGGTGCATCTCATGATGGCCCTTACCATTTACAATCATTGGATAAACATTTTCAGTTTGATCAGTTATAACATCAACAAATACAAGTCTATTTTTGTAACTTAATGCTTTTGTTAAATCTTTTTCTAGATTCATAGGGTTATCAATAACCATTCCAATATGGCCAAAGCTCTCCGCTAGCTTAGCAAAATCTGGAATAGCATCCATGTACGACATTGCGTATCTGCCTTCATAGAAAAACTCCTGCCATTGTCTTACCATACCCATGTATCTATTATTAAGATTAATTACTTTTATTGGAAGCCCATATTGTAAGCAAGTAGAGAGCTCTTGTATGCACATTAGTATACTTGCCTCACCAGTCACGCAAATAACCTGCTCCTTGGGGAAAGCTAACTGTGCTCCTATTGCTGCTGGTAGGCCAAAACCCATTGTGCCTAAGCCTCCAGAATTTATCCATCTGTTTGGTTTGTCAAATTTATAATATTGTGCAACCCACATTTGATGCTGGCCAACGTCAGATGTCACAAAAGATTTTCCTTTTGATATTTTATGAAGACTTTCTATCACGGCCTGTGGTTTAATTACTTTGCTTGATTTAGCATACGACAAGCATTTCTTCTTTTGCCATGAATTAATTTTCTTCCACCATTTATCAATTGCTACTGTATCAATATTTTTTTTGTAATTTGAAGTATAAGAAATAAGTTTTTTTAGAATTTTCTTTGTATCGCCAATTAATGAATGGTCAACTTCTATGATTTTTGAAATAGACGATGGATCAATGTCAATATGTATTATTTTAGCTTTAGGACAAAACTGTTTTGTGTCACCTGTGACTCTGTCATCGAATCTAGCACCAACAGCTAAGAGGACGTCACAATTGTGCATAGCCATATTTGCTTCATATGTTCCATGCATACCTAACATTCCTAGAAACTGTGAGTCAGATGATGGATAAGCCCCCAGCCCCATTAAAGTATTTGTAATTGGAAAGTTTAATAGTTTTGTTAGTTTTGTGAGTTCTGCACTAGCTTTACTTAGGACAACTCCGCCTCCAGAATAAATCATTGGTTTCTTAGCTGAACAGATTAATTTAGCCGCGTCCTGAATTTTATCTTCACTTTCGTTAGTCTTTACTTTGTAAGATCTAATTTTTAGATTTTTCTTATATTCAAAATTAATTTTAATATTAGGGTCCGTAAGATCTTTAGGGATATCTATTATTACTGGTCCCGGTCTTCCTGTAGTTGCTATTATGAATGCCTTTCTGAAAGTCTCTGCAATTGACTCTCTATCATTTATAAGAAAGTTATGTTTACATATCGGTCTTGTTATACCTGTAGCATCTGCTTCTTGAAATGCATCACTTCCAACATAATGTCTAGATACTTGCCCTGAAATTACAATCATAGGTATAGAGTCCATGTGTGCAGTTGCAATACCGGTTACACAATTAGTAATGCCTGGGCCTGATGTTACGAGGACTACGCCAGGTTTATTGCATGCTCTTGCATAACCGTCTGCTGCATGAGTAGCACCCTGCTCATGTCTAACCAAAACATGCTTTATGTCCTTAGCCGCAAATAAGGCATCATATATATGCAGCACTGCACCACCAGGGTAGCCAAATATATAATCAACCCCTTCTTTTTTAAGAGATTCAATAATTATCTCAGAGCCACTAAGTTTCATTCCCTGTTTCTCGCAAGTTGAATTTAATTCTTTTTAATCAAAAAATAGAATTTATTATCTTTAGATTCTGATGATAGTAGTTCGTTACCAGTTTGACTAGCAAATGATTCAAAATCCATAACAGCGCCCGGATCTGTAGAAATAACACGAAGGACTTGCCCTGCTTCCATAGAGTTAATCTCTTTTTTAGCTTTAATGATAGGTAGGGGACAGTTTAATCCACTTGTATCTAGTTCTTTTGTAAATTCACTCATTATCTTACACCTCTTGAGTTATAATTATATATTGGAAACTATATTAGTACATTTAGATAATTTAATATAGAAAAACATACATCAAGCAGGTATAAATGTATAAAATTTTCTTAATGCCCTTATTTCTATTTTTATCAGGCGATTTATTATCAAAATCAGACGTCCCATCACCTAGACTTGGTGATACCTTAAACCAGACAATAACGCTTGATCAAGAGGAAAAAATTGGAAGAAATATCTATAGAAACCTTCAAAAACACAACTATATTATCAATAATTTTCTTGTCTATGATTACATTACATATCTTGGTAATAAATTAAGTAGAAATATTTTATTAGAAAGAGATTATTTATTTTTTATCACTAAATCAACTGATGTAAATGCGTTCGCTGTACCAGGAGGGTTTATGGGAATCAATGGCGGTTTACTGGTTCTAACCCAGAATGAAGCGCAATTGGCGGGTGTTATTTCACATGAGTTAGGACATGTTGTACTTCGTCATTCAGCTGAAATGATGGCTAATAGTAATGTTAATTCAATTCCAATGTGGATAGGTATTTTTGCAGGTCTTTTGGCTGGTCAAACTGAGGCTAGCATTGCATCTATCAAAGCTGGTATTGGATTGTCAGTTCAAAATAATATTAACCTAGTTAGAGAAAACGAGATAGAATCTGATAATTTTGCAGTCACACTTATGTTGAAAAGCAATTATGATTTGAATGAAATGGCAAAATTTTTTAAATTGATGCAAGGTGATGGTAATAATCAAACTCAGGTGAATGAATATTTTTTAACACATCCTTTGTATAAAAACAGGATAAGCACTATTAAAAAAAGAGCTAAATATCAAAGTAACGCAATAATAAATAGTTCTGATGATTATCATTTCATAAAAAACATCATTGTGAACATGTTGAGCATGCCAATAGATAATAATAGTTTAACAAAAAATGAAGCTATTAATAATCATCGTGCAGCATTAGATTATGTTAGTAAAGGTAATTATAAAAAAGCCAAAAAAGTGCTGCAACCGAGCTATGACAAAAATAATTATAATATATATATTGCTTCTTTAATGTCACAAATTTTATGGCTACAAAATGAAAAAAAACACTCTAAAAATGTTTTAAAAAAAATATTAACAATTTATCCAAATAATAATGCTATAAATAATCAACTTTATTTTCTTGATATTAAAGATTCTATGAACCTTAAAGCTTCTGTTTCAGGGTTGGGAAGACTAATGAAAAATAATATCTATAACCCTGATTTATATAAACTGTTAGCAGAGGGGTACTCAAAATTAGACGATGATTATAAGTCAAAACGTGCACTTATAGATTACTATAATCTTAAAGGTAATATTCCTATGGCATTCAAAGTTATTGATGATGGATTAAAGACGAAGAAACTTGATGATTCGGAGAAAGATATTCTTAAAAATCTTAAAAACAGCATTTTATGTGATACTAATCCCCCTCTTGAACCAATATTTGGTGATAAAACCTGCAATTAAAAAATGTTTTAATGACATGCATTCATCTATATAATGTAGCCATGAAGAGCTTAATCAAATTTCTCATAATTATCATATTTGCTACTCCAGTGTATTCACATGCTGATAATATTGAGGAAGGGAAAAAGCTTACATTTGACAGAAAAAAAGGTAATTGCCTTGCCTGTCATATGATTGATGATGGTGAGCTTGCAGGTAACAATGGACCTCCTCTACTTGCCATGAAACAAAGGTTTCCTGATAGAGAAGTATTATTTCAACAAATATGGGATCCAACTGAAAATAATCCGTACTCATTTATGCCGCCATTTGGTAAACATGGTGCATTAACAAAAAACGAAATTAATAAGATAATGGATTATCTATACACATTGTGAGGCAAATATGAAAAGAAGAAACTTCATAAAAAATAGTATCTTGTTTGCAGGAGCTCTCGCCGTAGCGCCTTCAGCAATATTATCTAATCAAGCTTATGCGGCATGGCCAAAAAAATCTTTTGATATTAAAGATTTATCTGACTCTGTAATAAGTGTTTATGGTCATAATAATCTTGAGGAATCCTCCAAGGTTAAACTTAAAGCACCAGCAATTGCAGAAAATGGAGCTATCGTGCCTATCAATGTCTCTACGACACTTGATAATGTTGAATCAATAATGATATTCGTTGAGAATAATCCTCAACCGTTATCAAGTGGATATCAACTTACTAGCTTAGCTCAACCATCAATTGGAACTAGACTTAAGATGGGTAAAACATCAAACGTAATGGCAGCTGTAAAGAGTGGGGACAAAATATATACCTCAACTCAAGAAGTGAAAGTGACCATCGGAGGCTGTGGAGGATAATTATGAGCACAATTAAAATAAGAGCAAAAGAATCTAACGGTGTCGTAACTGTTAAGGCTTTAATCAAACATCCCATGGAAACAGGACAACGTAAGAATAAAAAAACAGGTGATTTAATACCTGCGCACTATATTCAAGAAGTTCATAGTAAAGCTAATGGAAAGGATGTAATAACAATATATTGGGGACCTGCAGTCTCTAAAAATCCTTATCTTACATTTAAGTACAAAGGTAATAAGGGTGATAACGTCGAAATTTCTTGGGTAGATAATCAAGGAAATAGAGATACAAACACAGGAAAGGTTAAATAATAATGCTTAGAAAGCTCCTAGTTGTTCTTTTATTATTTCCAGCTATGATCTCTCTAGCAAGTCCAGAAAAAGACTTTGAACAATTTGTCGATTACTTTAAAGAGAGATTTCCTAACACACCATACGAAGATTATAAAAATGGAGTTTATTCCATTGATAAATCCGCGAGAGAGCAGTGGGAGGCAATGGAAGAATTTCCTCCATATGAGCTTAATGTAGATCGAGGTGAAGAATTATTTAATACACCTTTTAAAAATGGCAATACATACGGCTCATGTTTTGAAAATGATGGTATTGGCATTAGACAAAACTATCCTTATTTCAATGAAAAAAAAGGTAAAGTAGTTACTTTAGAGGGGGCGCTTAATGAATGCAGAGTTAAAAATGGTGAAAAACCACTTAGTTATTTTAAAGGTAAAGAACTTGCACATGTATCAGCATATATGGCTTACACATCGAGAGGCAATAAATTCAATGTACAAATCCCTAATACCAAAGAAGCTTTAGAAGCATATGAAAATGGCAAAAGACTATATTTTACAAAAAAAGGGCAATTAAACTTTTCATGCGCTGATTGTCATGTCTATCAGACTGGTACTAAGCTTCGTGCAGATATCCCTAGTCCAGCAATAGGACATCCGACACATTTCCCTGTATACAGATCTGGTATGGGTAGACTTGTAACACTTCATGAGAGATTCTCTGGATGTTTAAATCGAATAAGAGCTAAAGGGTTACCTGGCGGTAGTGATGAACTTAATAATCTTGAATTCTTTACAACATTTATGAGTAATGGCCTTGAAGTAAATGGGCCTGGCTCTAGAAAATAAATTTAAATACGATATACTTATTCATATGTTTTATAAAGGTTTCAGCAGAACTTTAATCTATGTATTAAGCATCACAATTTTCTCTTCTTGCGCTAATATGCAAGCTATGATTGAATCTCATGCTCAGGAAGAACAAGAAATCTCTGTAGAGCAAAAACTTCAAGTATCTATTCCATTACCTGAGGATTCTAAATATCTCATTAATAAGACTGTCATCTTTGGTGAGGGTAATAAATTTTCTGGCATACTATATCTTCAGCATGATAAATCAGCAGATGATGTAGCAAACTTCTATAGGAAAAACCTTATTTCAGATGGATGGTCAGAAATAGGCATAGTGAGATCAAGATTTATCTTAATCAATTTTGAGAAAGAACATAGATTCGCTACCGTTAAGGTTATGCGTACTATGTTTGAGAAATCAGAATCTGAAATAACAATTGGCCCAAAATCCTCAACTCAGCTAGAAAAAAGTTTAGATATTGATAGTAATGACTCATCTGATGAGCCCTTTATAGTTCAGTAGTTACTCAAGTATCAAATCTAATACTTCATCTAAATATAAATCTCTAAAAAAGTGTCCCGCACCATCAATTGTTACTTTTCTTATATTAGGATTGCTAATTAGATTATATTTTTTATACGTGTCTTCTAGAATTTCATCTTCAGTCCCTGAAAAGATTATTGACGATGATTCACTAACATTTAGCAGATCAATTATATTGAATGTAAAAGGATAAAACTCTTTATTATTAGAAAAATCTAAATATGATCTAAATGTCTTAGCAGATACATTTACATTTTCACAGAAAAGAAAATTAATTAGCCCATATCTGTCTTTAATATAATAATTATCACTTCCTTTTATAATTTCTTCATATGGGATATTTAATTCACTTTCATAATATTCTTTTGTACCTAGGTAAGTATCAATAGTAGGTGCTAGTAAATAGCTATTAATTTTTTTATTATTGATTATTGATAATGCCTGGACAACATTATATGCTCCTCTCGAGTGACCTATAAAGTCTATTTTTTTGTACCCTCCCTTTTCAAGATATTCATACCATTTTACTATTTCTTTCACTGATTGGTGCTCATTATGATTATGTTGCATATCACAATCTAAAAATCTATCTTCACGCTTATCAATCCCATAGCTCAGATTTATAATTAGAACGTTATGCCCTTCTTCATATAATCTTGAGGCAAGTGATTGAATGATTTCCATACCTTTATATGATCTTGCTCCATGTACAATTAAGAATACTGAATCATTTTGTTCGGCTTTATACATATCCCCAACGAGCTCTATGCTATCCTCGCTTTTAATAATGATGTTTGTGGTTGATGAAGTTGCAGTCGATGAGAAAAAGATAATAAAAAGATAAAAACAAGTGGTTAGTACACTAGGGCGTACAGGATTCGAACCTGTGACAAATGGCTTAAAAGGCCACTGCTCTACCAACTGAGCTAACGCCCCAAATATACTATATCTTCTCAAGAGTTCTGGTTTTCTCTGGTAATACTTTCAAATCTACCAAAGAATTTTTAAGAAGATCAAAAAAGCTACTATCTTCGTATACTGCTCTATAATACTCGATTTTCATCATTAATGAAGCTCCGAATATAATTGATATCAATGTAATTATTGACCCAAGTGCTAATGTAGAAACACCTGTTACTCCTTGACCAATTGTGCATCCTAATGAGAGTACCCCGCCTATACCTATTAAAACTGCCCCTAGAAGATGCCTGTAGAAGTCATGTTTGTTTGCAAACCATTCTAGTCTTAGATTATTGCTTATTAATGCATATATAAATGAACCAAAGATAGTTGAAATGAGTGCAGTTACGCCAAAGGTTAAGTAGAAACTATCAAAAACACTAGATGAATATATTAATAATTCACCCATTGGATTTATAAAGGTAAACGACTGTACCCCAACTGATGGATATGGTGTATCTAGAAAATCATTATTTTCAATCCAAGCCTGACCAAGCTCGCCACCTGATATAAGCCAAGCGAATGTAACGACTAATCCAACCACAATACCCGATAAGATATTATCAGATGATAGCTTTGAGTAAGATGAGAATATATATTTCAATAATAATATACTTATAATTGCAGGCACTAAGATAGTAATGATCATGTTGTTAGACTCTATCCCAGTAATAGATGAAAAAATGGTTTGAATAGATTGATCAGAAATGCCTAATTTAGCTAAATCGGGACTTATAGGATTCATCCAGCTATGAAATAAGAGGCCATAGAAATCTGTTCTAGTCATGAGTAATGCCATTAACCCAGCAACTATTAAAACAAATATTGATTTAATATTTCCTCCACCAATTCTTATTAATATTTTATTTCCACAACCACTTGCTAGTGTCATACCAATTCCAAACATAATCCCACCTATGATGTATCTAGGCCAGAAAAACACGGAGTTTCTGTATGGAATTCTTGATTCATCAATGTCTACTATGCTCATATACTCTAATAATGTTACTCCAACAATAGCTGTAGCAATAGCAAGCAACCAGGCTTTGAACCTTGAGCTATCTCCAATATTTACTAAATCTGAAACAGCACCCATAGTACAGAAATTTGTTTTGTTAACAACGTACCCAAGAATAAACCCTAAAATCGATGTGTAAATTAAAAGTGTTGTAGTAATATCCATAGTCTTACAAAGTCACAGTTTATATATTTTTATAATTATTTCAATTTTTATATATAGTTGGATCATTGATACCAGATAATCTGAAACCCTCTTTTCTAAACTTACACGAGTCACATATGCCACAAGCTCTACCTTTATTATCTAACTGATAGCATGATACTGTTTGTGAATAATCTACACCTAAACTATAGCCGTATTTTATTATCTCACTTTTAGACATATCAATAAGAGGGGTGTATATATTTAACTTATCTCCATCTACACCAACTTTAGTTCCAAGGTTTATCATTTTACTAAATGACTTGATGAACTCTGGTCTGCAATCAGGATACCCAGAGTAATCTATCTGGTTAACACCTATAAATATATTATTAATATTCAATTTTTCTGCATAAGCTGCAGCAATCGATAAAAACATTGTATTTCTTGCAGGTACATATGTAACGGGTATCCCATCAAACTTAGAAGTTGGAACAGAAATAGTATTATCTGTCAGCGCGGAGCCACCAATCTGAGTTAGGTCTATATTAAAAATAAAACCATTAAGTTGTAATTTTTGAAGATAATTTTTACTAACTTGAACTTCATATTTATGTCTTTGATTATAATCTATAGTAAGCCCTATGCACTCATATCCTTTAGAAATCGCATGGTGAAGTACAGTTGTAGAATCGAGGCCTCCAGAGAATAATATTAACGCTTGGTTACTTGCCATTAATCTCACCCCAAATACTTTTATGCAGCTGTGTTTGTAGCCTAACTTGTAAAGAATTATTTAAAATTAAATCTGCCAATTCTTGTAATGGCATTTCCCCATATGAGGGAGAAAAAAGGATTGAACAATAATCATAAAGCTTATGTTGATTCATATATTCAACTGCCCAGTTAAAATCATCCAGATTACAGATTACAAATTTAATTTCATCTGATGATTTTAATCTTTGATAGTTAGCAATTATATTTTTATTTTCCTCTTTAGATCCAGGTGTCTTTACATCTAATATAATTGATACTCTAGGATCAATATCTTCAATAGAGAGGCAATTGCTAGTCTCTAGAGAAACAGAATACTCTAAATCACATAATTTTTTCATAAAATCTAATGTGCTTTTTTGAGCTAACGGTTCTCCACCAGTTATTGTTATAAATTTAGTCTTATTAATATTTAATTGAGAAATAATTTCATTAAATGTCATTTTTGTTCCACTTGTGAAAGCATATTCTGTATCACAATATGAGCATCTCAGGGGACACCCTGTTAATCTAACAAAATAAGTTGGTAAACCGGCTCGAGAGCTTTCTCCTTGGATTGAATAAAATATTTCATTGATGATTAAAGTGCTCATAATTTCTAGATGGATTTAATTTCATCAGGTGTATCAATACAAGTAATACCGTGGCACAATGCTACACCTAAAGCATCAGAAGCATCAATTTCCAATTTTCTGCGAATACGAAGCTTCCTCTTAACGAATTTTTGTAATTCATCTTTATCGGCAGCACCGTTACCAGTAATTACCATTTTAACCCGTCTAGGACTGTACTCATAAATTATTCTATCATCACCACTGCATGCTGATAATGCAGCTCCTCTGGCTTGTCCCAGCTTTATAGCAGTTCCTGCATTAACACTGAAAAAGACAGATTCAAGTGCAATCTCATTAGGCTTATAAATATCTATAAGTCTTTGTGTGTTTTTATGTATAAGAGATAATTTGGTGGTATATAAATTCTTTAGGCCTGTTTTTATGACCTCATGATGAATATATGTCAGTTTATTTTTATCAGAGTTGATTATTCCATAACCAGTAATATTAGTACCAGGGTCTATTCCTAATATGATGCTCATATTAAATTATAAAACATTTATATTCGTATATATATTTTGTACATCATCTAATTCTTCTAAATTTTCCGTAAATAGTTCAACTTGCTCTATATCAGTATCTTTAATGTCGCAAAATGTGATTGGCTCAAGGATGATTTCTTCATCTTTAGTCACAAGAGATTTTTCTTCAAAAAAAGACTTAACTTTAAATAGATCTGAGGGTTCTGTATTTAAAATACAGTTATTATCAACTTGTTCATAATCAAGTATGTCAATATCATCTATATAATTTATTAATTCATCTTCAGATGTATCTAGCAAAGTTAAAATGCCTATTTTTTTAAATAAATGTGATACTGAACCCTTAGTCCCAAGGCTACCATTATATTTTGTGAGTGCATGTCTTACTTCTGATACTGTACGGTTCTTATTATCTGTAAGACATTCAATAATTACTGCAATACCTTTTGGTCCATATCCCTCATAAGTTATCTCTTCAAAAGAATCATTATTCTGACCAGAACCTTTTTTGATGGCTCTATCAATAGTATCTTTTGGTACACTATTTTTATTCGCCTTTGACATTGCCAATCTCAATCTAGAATTACTAGAAACATCAGGACCAGCTAATTTTACAGCAACCGTTATTTCTCTGATTATTTTAGTAAATACTTTCCCGCGTTTATTGTCTTGAGCTTTTTTTCTATGTTGAATGTTAGCCCATTTACTGTGTCCTGCCATTATGAAACCCTCTTACTTGCTTGATAATATTTATCTTCAAACTCAATCATTCTATTTATAGATTTTTTTGCATTACGTATTACTAGTTCATCCAATAGTAGTTCATTATTTCCGGTAAATATATTAATTAATTTTTTATAAGTATTGAGATCCATCCATGGACATCTTCCGCAGCTTTTACATGTAGCTCCTTCACCTTCAGTAGGTGCTTCAAAAAAGTTTTTCTCAGGGGATAACTTTTTCATCTGATAAAATATATTTTTCTCAGTAGCAACAATAATATTTTTAGATTTACTATTTTGGGATGCATTTATTAGTTTTGTTGTTGAGCCTACAACATCCGCTAATTGTATAATACTTCTTGGAGATTCTGGATGTACCAAGACATCACAGTCGCCTAAATGAGCAATAAGTTTCTTTAACTCTATAGTTTTATATTCCTCATGGACTATACATGCTCCATCCCATATTTTCATGTCTATACCAGTTTGATCTTCAATATATGCACCTAGATATTTATCAGGAGCCCAAATTATTTTCTTGTTTTGACTTGCAAGATTCTCAACTAAGGGAATGGCGATACTTGAAGTCACAACCCAATCTGAAATAGCTTTGATTTTAGCGCTTGTGTTTGCATATACTACAATTTCTCTATCTGGAAATGAATTACAAAATTTTTGAAAAGGCTCTAGCTGACAACTCTCATCAAGAGAACACGTAGCATCCTTGTCAATTACATAAATATTTTTTTCAGGATTTAGTATTTTTGCAGTTTCTCCCATGAATCTAACGCCTGCAATTATGAGTTTACTCTCTTTCTGTTGACTACCATACTTGGCCATTTGAAGTGAATCAGCGACACAACCTCCAGTGTCCTCAGCTAATTTTTGAAGCTCTTCATCTACGTAGTAATGCGCGATGAGTTTGGCATCATTTTGTTTTAAGAAGTTTTTAACAAACTTAAGTTTTTCAGGATATTGAATATTCATTTAATTAATTTTACTTGTTTTGATACTTAATTCTCTGAGTTGAGAGGAATTAATCTCTGTAGGTGCGTCTGTTAAAAGACATGCGGATGACTGTGTCTTGGGAAATGCAATAGTATCTCTTATTGAGGAAAGGTTTTTAAGTATCATAACTAGTCTGTCTAAACCAAATGCAATACCTGCATGTGGAGGGCATCCATATTCTAGTGCCTTCAGAAAAAAACCAAATTTTTTCTCTATTTCTTCATCAGTAAGACCTAATGCCTTGAAGACTTTTAGCTGAAGTGATTTCTTATGAATACGTACAGATCCACCCCCTATTTCATTGCCATTTAGAGTCAGATCATATGCTCTGGATAATGTTTGATTAGTAAATTCATCAGTATCATCCTCAAATGGAGATGTGAATGGATGATGAAGAGATGTAAGTTTATTAGTATTATTCTCATATTCAAACATTGGATAGTCTATTATCCATAAAAACTTATAGCCATCCTCAATAATATCTAAATCTTTACCAAGCTTATGAATCAATGCAGACATTGAGCTATTAACAATGTCTAATGTATCTGCAGAAAAGAAAATGAGATCACCATTTTTAGGTTTAACTGTATTCAATATATCTTTTATTTCTTGACTACTGAGAAACTTCTTAATAGGTGAGGTTATCCCTTCTTCAATATTAGTGACATTATCAATTTTAAAATATGCAAGACCTTTAGCTCCAAATGTTTTAACCAAGTCTGTATAGTTATCGATATTTTTCCTACTTATCATGCTGCCGTTAGGTACGTTTAGTGCAACTATTCTTCTTTTTTCATTATTGGCACAGTCTTTAAAGACTTTGAATTCAGTATCGCTCATCATGTTCGTAATATCTTTTAATTCAAGTGGATTTCTTAAATCAGGTTTATCACAACCATATTTGTCCATTGATTCCATATATGTCATTCTTGGGAATTCTAAATTGGCATTTTTATCAATCAATGAAGTAAAAATTTTTCTCATTAATGATTCAGTTAGATTTATAATGTCATTCTCATTTGAAAAAGAACATTCGATATCAAGTTGTGTAAATTCTGGTTGGCGATCTGCTCTCAAATCCTCATCACGGAAACATTTTGCAATTTGGAAATATTTATCCATACCAGATATCATTAACAGTTGTTTAAAAAGTTGTGGAGATTGAGGCAGTGCAAAAAAATTAGCTTTATGTACTCTACTTGGCACAAGATAATCTCTAGCACCTTCTGGTGTAGGTTTTGTTAATATTGGAGTTTCAATTTCATTAAAATTATTACTACAAAGATGATTACGAATAGCGTTATAAAGTTTAGATCTGAATCTAAGATTGTCTTGCATTTTAGATCCTCGTAAATCTATATATCTATATTGCAGCCTAAGATCTTCATTTGTTTTTCCATCATTAATTTGAAAAGGTGGGGTTTTTGAAGTATTTAGGATTAATAGTTTCTCTGCAATTAATTCAATTTCGCCAGTAAGCATTTCTTTATTAATTGTACCTTCTAATCTTTTTTTTATGGTTCCCGTAATTTCTAGGACATATTCTGATCTGAGACTCTGAGCTATATCAAATATTTTGTTAGCATCAGGATTGAATACAATTTGCAGAATTCCAGTATGATCTCTTAAGTCTATAAAAATAACACCTCCGTGATCTCTCCGGGTATTTACCCATCCTTTAACTGTTAAGGTCTCATTGATACTTTTACTATCAATCTCGCCGCAATAAGTTCTTTTCATTTTATGAATCCGTTTTTTTAGTATCAGGTTTTTTTGTTTTAAAGTCAGTCTCGTACCAACCAGAACCCTTTAATCTGAACCCTGAGGAAGACACAAGTCTATGGACAGTCCCTTTTTCATCACACCTACAAATAGTAAGCTTTTTATCAGATATTTTTTGGATTACTTCAAATACTTTTCCGCAATCATCACATTTATATTCGTATATAGGCATATTTATTGATTTAAATCATTTTTTTTAGTATCAGGTTTTTTTGTTTTAAAGTCAGTCTCGTACCAACCAGAACCCTTTAATCTGAACCCTGAGGAAGACACAAGTCTATGGACAGTCCCTTTTTCATCACACCTACAAATAGTAAGCTTTTTATCAGATATTTTTTGGATTACTTCAAATACTTTTCCGCAATCATCACATTTATATTCGTATATAGGCATATTTATTGATTTAAATCATTTAAGACACAATGTTATTATACAAAAAAAATCTTCTTTTATCTCTTTTAAATTTAATGCTATAATGCCACAAATTTTATGAAAGCCATACTCAAAAGCGCCGCATTATTAATCCTGTTTTCTTCTAATGTCTACGCTGCAGATGAATATACTGGAAAAGAAAAAGCTGAAACATGTCTTGGTTGTCATGCTATAGAGGGGTACAACAATACATATCCAACATACAAAGTTCCCAAATTAGGTGGTCAGCATGCAGATTATATTGTTGCTGCACTCAAAGCTTATCAGAAAGGTGATCGTAAACATGAAACAATGCATGCCAACGCCTCTGGACTATCTAATGCAGATATCCAAGATATAGCAAAATACTTTGAGTCAATTAAATAATGAAATATTTACCGATAATAATACTAACCTCTCTATTAAGTAATTTTGCTATTGCAGCAGATGAAAGCTTTAATCGAGGTAAAGAGAAATCAGTCACGTGTTCTGCATGCCATGGAGTAGATGGCAATAGTAATAATAAGATGTATCCCAGACTTGCAGGTCAATATAAAAACTACCTAATTCATTCATTAAAAGCATATAAAAGTGGTTCAAGACAAAACGCTATAATGAATGGATTTGCAGCAGGGCTATCAGATCAGGATATCATTGATTTATCTACTTACTATTCAAAACAAAAAGGCTTGAATATTATACCTAAAAATTAATTATCTTCTTCTATCAATAGATACAAAGCTGGTATCAAATATAAAGTGATGAATGAAGCCAGGCCAATTCCACCAAAAACTACTACAGCCATAGAAAAACGGCTCTCTGCGCCAGCACCAGAACTAAGTATCAGAGGTATTGAACCTAGTAAAGTTGAAATTGTTGTCATGATTACGGGTCTGAATCTGATTATAGATGACTCAATTATAGCTTGAGATTTTTTTATACCATCACTTTTGAGTTGATTAGCAAACTCTACAACTAAGATGCCGTTCTTTGCAATCAATCCAATAAGCATCAAAAAACCTATTTGACTATAAACATTTAATGACCCACCTGTAACAAATAAAGAATATATACCAGCTGTCATTGTAATAGGTACTGTTAAAATGATAATTAATGGATTTCTGAAACTTTCGAACTGAGCAGCTAGTACTAAATAGACTACCAAAACAGCCAGCAATATTGTAAGTTCTAATTTATATCCTGTTTCAAAATACTCTTTAGATGCTCCTGCAAATGAAATTTTAGCATTTGTGGGTAGTATATCTTCTGCTGAATTAGTTAAATCGTTTAATATAGCACCCAAAGAGGCACCTGGTGTTGTTGAAGCAGATAATGTTACTGATGGCAGACGATTGATACGTTTTAAGCTCTTGCTTGTAGCCTCAAGTGATTTAATAGTTAAGTTGCTCAGCGGTACAAGTTCATTACTAATCTTAGATTTAATAAAGATATTATCTAAATTAGATTCATTTTGTAAATAATTTTCGTCAGATTTAATTATTACATTATAAGTCAATCCGTCTCTAGAAAAACTTGTTACTTTACGTGATCCATACAGTGCATCAAGAGTAGTCGCAATATCTTCAGCTGCAATTCCAAGATTTGATGCAGAGTCTCTATTTATTTTGAGATTAATCCTTGGCTTATCTACTTTATAGTCAATCCTTGCATTCCTAAGACCTATTTCATTTGAACTATCTTGGATTAGTTTTCCCCATTCTCCAACCTGTTCATAATCTGTTCCGCTGATTACAAAACGTACTGGAGATTTAAATGGACTTTGACCTAAACTTGGAGGATTAATGGTAAATATCATTGCACCTGGCATTGATATAAGTTTCGGGAATATTTCTCTGACAATCTCTTTCTGATGCCTAGATCTAATTTCCCATGGTGTAAGAGATGCAAAGATAAAAGCAGAATTAACACTTCCTGGTTCACCAGAAAATCCAGGGGCTACTATTGCAAAAACAGTTTTTATTTCTCCTTTGTCCACATATTCCGCAAGAATATTTTCAACCTTATTTACCATATTATTTGTATACTCTATCGAAGACCCCTCAGGAGCATTTACTGACACAATAAATAATCCTCTGTCTTCTGAAGGTGCAAGTTCTTTAGGAAGGAACTGGAATAGTAAAAATGATATTAATATAAAAATGATAGTGATTGTATAAACTATTTTTGGTTTTTTTTGTGATGAAATTAAAGACCTTTGATAAAATTTTTTAAATTTCTCAAACATTATCCTTTCAGACTTATCTGTGTTTTTTTCAAGAAGTTTTGAGCACATCATTGGAGTTAAAGTCAAAGCAACAAAACTTGATATAATCACTGCAAAAGATAAAACGACTCCAAATTCTATAAACAATCTCCCTGTTTTTCCTCCCATAAATGATAACGGCAAAAAAACGCTTACTAAAACAAGTGTAGTTGCAATTACAACAAATGTAATTTGTTTAGCACCGTCTATAGATGCAGAATAATTATCTTCGCCGCTTTCAATTCTTCTTTTAATATTCTCCATTACAACTATTGAATCATCTACTATTAATCCTATTGCTAAAACTAAGGCTAAAAATGTCAATACATTAAGTGAGTATCCGAAGATATAAATAATAGAAAATGTCCCTATAATTGAAATTGGTATAGTGATTGCAGGAATTATGGTTGCAGCTTTGGATGATAAAAAATAGTAGATAATAAGAATAACCAATATCATTGATACCGTGAGCGCGAATCTTATCTCGCTAATAGATTCTCTAACGAATTTAGATTGATCATATCCAATACTCATATTTATATTTTCTGGAAGTGATGGCCTTATTAGTTCAAGTTCTTTTTTAATATTATCAGTAACATCAAGTACATTAGATTTGGTTTGTCTCACAATACCTAAACCTACTGCACTTTTACCGTTAGCTCTAAGGAATCCTCTATCTGACTCAGGGCCTATTTCTATTTTAGCTACATCAGATAATATTATTTTTGAGTCTCCATGGTGTCTTATTACGACATTGTTATACTCATTTAATGTCTTCAATTTGGAATCTAGCTTGATGCCAATCTCTCTTTGGATAGATTCAAAACGACCTGTACCTCTCTCAATATTTTCTCTTTTAATAGCATTGATAACTTCTATTACAGTTAAACCTCTAGATGCTATTTCCTCTGGATCCATCCATACTCTCACAGAATATTTTCTTTCACCTCCAATAGTTATTGATGCAACACCAGGCTGTATAGATAATCTATCTACTACGTTTCTGTCTAGATAATCATTGAGTTGTATGTCTGTTAAAATGTCACTCGAGAAGCCAATCCACATGATTGCACGAGCATCTGAATCAGATTTTGCTATACGAGGGTTATCAGCTTCCTCAGGTAGCAGTGCTGCAATTCTGGAAACTTTATCTCTGACATCGTTTGCAGCGGTATCAAGATTTGTTTCTAATGTAAATTCTATTCTTATCTTTGACAACTCATCTCTACTCTCCGATGTAATCTCCCTTATGCCTGATATGCCTGAGAGTGAGTCTTCAATGATTGCTGTAACATCTCTTTCAAGAATTTTTGATGACGCTCCAGTATATATTGTGCTAACTGTCACAACAGGTCTATCGATATCGGGATACTCTCGAATAGTCAATTTATCGTAGGATGCTAATCCAATCAAAATAACAAACAGGCTAAGAACTGTTGCAAAGACAGGACGCTTAACTGTGACTTCTGAAATATGCATTAGTTATTGATAATTTTAATTTTAGATCCGTCTTTAAGTTTTTCATGTCCAAGGGTAATTACAAAATCACTTGGATCAATACCATCAATAATTTGTGTTTTACCATTATTCGTTATACCCAAAGATACTTTCCTAAGTTTGGCAGTATCATTATCTGCGATAAAAACATAACTATAATCTTTAGATGTAAGAATTGATTGTTCTGGAACAAGCAGGCTGTTTGGTATTTCTTCAAGAATAATATTTACATTCATTAATAGTCCAGGACGAAGATTACTATTATCATTTTTAATAATCGCATAAGCTTTAATAGTACGGGATTCTGTATCAACCCTCTGATCTACATTTGATATAATACCTGTGTAGATTTGATCAGGGAATAGTTTTGAGCTAGCAACGTATTTAATTGTATCTTGAATTTGTGGAAGAATTTTTTCAGGTAAATAAATAAAAGCTTTCATATAAGACATATCATCTAGTGTTAATAATAAATCACCATTTTTTAATTTATCACCTATTTTAAAATCTGTTATGCCAACATAACCATCAAACGGTGCAGTTATAATAATTTCTCCTACCGAATTAGTTGTTAGTATTGAAAAAAGACGATCACCTTTCTTAACAAGTGATGATTCATTGAAGAAAATATCATTAAGAATCCCCTCAGTTTTTGATGTCACATTAAAGGACTGCTTGGACTCTATCACCGATGTTGCAGGATAGATTCTACTAACGGTATTAATTTCTACTTGCTCTGCATGGACTGAAACAATTCTAGTTTTATTAGCAAATGATTTATAGAATTGTATTTTTGAATATAAATTAATAGCTCCATATAATAGTCCTATAACTATCAATGACCCTATTAGATGAAAGGGTTTAATTTTGTTTATAATATTTTTCATAAATTATTAAACCATATTAAAGATATGAATCGCCCTGACGTTTTGTCTCTTCTATACGAGAAGAAAGATTGATTATCAAAAGTACATTCTGATGATATTGTAACATCACTGATGCCCTGACGTGATAATATTTCGTAAGCTATATTTCTTAAATCCATATTATACTTACCGTTATTATTATAAGTAAAATGATTAGAATATTCTGAAAATAAATCAAAAATAAATTGACCGACCTCATATCTTTTTTTACTTATACTTGGCCCTATTAATACTTTAAATTCTGATTTATCTATATTCTGAACTTTTTTAAAAAATTTCTCTATAATTCCACCTATAAGCCCTCTCCAACCAGCATGAATGCAACCAATGATTGTGCCTGATTTATTAGTTACTAAGATGGGCAGACAGTCAGCTGTAATAACAGCACAAGCTATCTGACTATTATTGGTAAATATAGCATCTGATCTCGTATAGTTTTCATAATCAATAAGTTTATTGACTATATTGGAGTGTGATTGATTCATTAAGGCAATATTTTTAATCGAGAGTTGTTGTTGAAGATTCATAACATTCAATCTTGTATTATTATCTTGAGTCACTAATGGATTAGAGAAATTTTCATGTATTAAATGTAGTTTATCTTTATTAGATGTTTCAGTAGACGATATAAAGAACCTGATATTATTAGGAATATCCCATGCTTCTTTATGAGACCTAAATATTTTCATTATTTTTTAGTTCTTCAAGTAAAATACGGTATTCTTTTGGATATGGTGCTGTATAAGTTTTTATTTTATTTGTTTTTGGATCTATAAAAGATAATGAATATGCATGAAGGTATTGCGCAAATGATTTATCAATTCTATTCAGAATATTCTGATATTTATTAAAAATACTATTCTTGAAGCCATAAACATCATCACCAATAACAGGATGCTTAATGAATGATAAATGAACTCTAATTTGATGTGTACGTCCAGTTATAAGTTCAATTTCAATATGAGATGCATTTTTGAAAACAGACAATGGTCTGATTTTTGATAATGCATACCTTCCGTTAAACCTTACTGCCATTTTCTTTCTATTAACTGCATGTCTAGCAATTGGTTCTTCTATAGTAATTGGTTTATCAATTATTCTTGTGACTAATGAATGATAAAGTTTGATGAATCTACGATCATGTAATTGTTTGCTTAGGATGTTATGTGAGGATAAGTTTCTACATATAACTATTATGCCGGAGGTATTTTTATCTAGCCTATGTATGATGCCAGTTCTTGGGACGAGACCCAATTCGGGATATCTGAAATATAGCGCGTTTTGAAGTGTTCCAGTATAGTTTCCAGGCGCAATATGCGTTACCATACCAGATTTTTTATTTATGACTATATAATCATCTGTTTCGTCTATAATCTCTAAATCAATGTCTTCAGGTATTAATTCTACCGAGGGTTGTGATGTAATTTTAATAGATATATTACAGCTAGATGAGATTTTATCTTTTTGAGAACATGTATTTCCATCTATCAGAACATCAAGGTTTGAAATCCACCTCTGAATTGTAGATCTTGAATATTCAGGAAAATAATTAGATAGTAATTTATCTATTCTTTCAGATTTATCGACATCAAGTCTAAACTCATAAATATCAGGATATTTCATGATATAATAATATACTGATGAGAAAATATAATCTTTCATTTGTTGCAGTGATCTTGATATTAATTCAAGGATGTACTTTTCTTGAAACGGTAAAAGTAGACCCTTATGAAAATATGACCGAGGAAAGTCTGTATGCTCAGGGGTCTGTTTTTTTAGAAAATGGAGACATTCCATCAGCTATAACTGTCTTTGAAACATTAGAAGCTAAATATCCTTTTTCAACATATTCTCAACAATCAGTTTTAGATTTAGCCTATGCTTATTATGATTTTGGACAAAAAGATGACACAATAGCTGAATGTGACCGGTTCATTGATCTTTACCCAAATCATCCAAATCTGGATTACGCATATTACTTAAGAGCATTGTCTAATTTAGAAAAAGAACAACCCTTCTTCCAAGATATACTTGGACAAGATGTGTCAAAATATGATGTCACCAGATTAAAGAACGCTTACAATGATTTTCTATTCATAGTTAATAGATTTAACAAAAGTAAATATGCAGATGATGCAAAAAATCGTCTTGTATTCTTAAGGGACAGCATGGCAAAACATGAAGTCTACATAGCAGAGTATTATCTTAAGAGAGGAGCTTATTTAGCTTCTAGCGAGAGAGCTAAATATATGCTTGAAAAATACCCTGGGGCACCTGCCACTAAAGAAGCATTACTAGTTCTAATAAAAAGTTATAATAATTTAGGCCTTTTAGATTCAGCTAAAGTCACAGCTGATATTCTTGTGAAGAACTTTCCAAATTATAGTTATGAAATAGGAAATAATTCTGAAATTTTAATTAGTGATATAAATAAAAAAAACATAGAAACAAATAATTCTTTTTTTAAACTAGATTTATTTTAAACCTCTTTAGGTAACTTACAAACAGGTATGGGATTCATCTTATGAGTGTTGTTTTGTCTTAACCTCTCATATTTATCTCTATTGATAGATTTCACATTCATCATTGCTTCTTCAAGCTCTTCATATGACATACCTAATTGATTTTCATCTGTTCTGCCATCGTCCCACAATCCGTCTGTTGGTTCTGCATTGATAATTCTTGAATCTACTCCAAGTGTTATAGACAGTTCTTTTACTTCGGATTTAAATAAATCAGCAATTGGGGAGATATCAACACCTCCATCACCATATTTTGTATAAAAGCCTACTCCAAAATCTTCTACCTTATTTCCGGTACCTACAACTATTCCAGAGTTCGAGGCAGCAACTTGATATAACGTCATCATTCTTAATCTAGCCTTAGAATTAGCAAAACCAAGATTAGATTTATGACCATCCGCTCTTAAAGTAGAGTGAAATGATTTATATGTGTCTGTTAAGTCAATAAGATAATGAGTGACATTATTATATTGATCAGTCAACCACTTCGAATGAATACTGCCCAAGTCAGTTTGATTAGAATTGGTTTTTATTGGCATAGTTACTATGATTGTACTGATGCCGGTAAGCGAAGCAAGAGTGCTGGTAAGAGCTGAATCTATACCACCCGATACTCCAATAACAAGAGTTTTTGCAGGATTATTCATTTTATAGACATAATTTTTAATCCAGTCTGAAATGTATTCAATTTTCTGCAAATTATTCATCATAGAGTTATATTAATTTAGCTGTTTGTATGAAATAATTTTATACGTCATGAAATTTATAATAATTATTATAACTATAGTAGTTGCTTATTTCCTAATTAAAATTACAACCAAGACTAAAGAAACGGTTAATAAGGCTAATAATATGATATTGTGCAAGGAGTGTGGATACCATGTTCTTAAGAATGATATATGTCACTCATTAAACGACGTTAATAACTGTAAAAATAAAAGATGAAAGAAAGGCAGCCGTTACTTATTACCTTACTACTAATTATGATTTTGGGAATCACGTTAACCTATATGTTAAGATAATGAATTATTTTGTTACAGGGCTTTTATGTTCTGGAAAAAGTACTTTTTTAGCAGCTGCTAGGGCTCATGACTTTGAAACCCTTAGCGCAGATGAATTAGTAGCTAATCTCTATAAAGATAAAACAATAATTCACAAGATTCAAAGTGAATTTGGGGAATATGACTTATTTCGTAATACAGAAGAAGTTATAAAGATACTTTTTTTTAAAACAGATGCTAATAGAAAAAAAATAGAATCAATAATACATCCAGAAGTTCATAAAATAATCAATAAAGAACTTCTGAATAAAAAAAACTTAATCGTAGAAGTTCCCCCTTTATTGAGTAATTATAAACTATTGAAAGAAAATAAGTCGATTTTCATAGATGCGGATATAAAAAATAGAACAATTAGATATCTCAAACGTGAAAATAAGAAAGAAACAGATACATTCAAAAGAATAAATAATATGCAATTAGATTATATCAAGCTAAGAACGGTATGTGACATAATTATAGATAATAATGGTATAGAATGTTTTAACAAATATTTTGAATTAGAAATTATTAAATCATGAGCACTTTATCAGATTCACATGCAGCTATATACGAAGAACCTATTGATGAGAGAATAAGAAAGTTTCTTAAGCTAGAGAATTATTTTCTTAAATTAAACTACCATAAAAACATTGATACTTCTTTCGACTCATTCACAGCATTAAATAATATCATCTTAATATATAATACACTTTCACGTGTAGAGGTTAAGAGCGAATTGATAAGAGAAATTGAATTTCAAAAAACGCGATACCAAGAATATATTCAAATAGAAGGCTCAGACAAAATAAAGCTGAATTCTATAATGGAAAAACAAGATTATATTTTGAATAATTTACATAATTTAAAATTAAATTATTTAAATGATTTCAATAGTGACGAATTTTTTCAATTTTGCATTAAACATTTTGAAACTAATACTAGCGAACTTGATTATTGGCTGACTAGAGATCATGCGATGAGATTGAATCAATTAAATTTATGGCTTGAATTAGTGAAACCAATAGAAAATTCTATCTTATTTTGTCTTGATATTCTCAGAAGGAGCTCTGAGACAAATGAAATATGTGCAAATAATGGTTTTCATTTAGTAAAGATTAATAATGAAAAAAAAATAAGATTGCTAAGGATAACAATGCAGTCAGATAATTACTATTTCCCAAGAATAAGTATAGGACCGCAGAGAGCTACTATTACTTTTATGATGCTTACTGAAACCAATAAGTTTGTGCAATTGAAGGAAAATGTCTCGTTTGTTATGGATCTCTGTTATATATGATTAGAACATACTAATTCCTGCTATTCCAAATCCATAATTTTCTAAAGCAAGATCATAATCTTTTCCTTTTGATGATATACCCCCAAGAGCATATGTAGGTAAATATGATTCTTTACTTAATGCAGCGAATCCGCTCCAATTAATTGGTTTATATCTAGAGTATGTTTTTTTTACTGGAGAAATTAATATAAAGTCATAAAACATTTTATTACAGGATTTAATGTCATCCATTGTGTGGCATGAAGCTGAATGAGTAATTGAGAGAGCATACTTATTTTTATCAAGCATATCTATTTGATTACTTGAATAGTGAATGCCCTGATATGAGTCAAGCCATTCATCTGAAAATTGGTAATCTATTATGACTTTGCCGGTATATTTTTGAGATATTAATATATTTTTTATATTCTTCGAATAATATTTATAATTTATCCCTCTCAATCTAATAGCGCCATAGCGTGAATAGTTAATATATTGATCTTTTTCAATATCATCTACAGTAAGTATCTTCAACGTACGTGGTAGATTTAATAATCTAAGGATCCGTCTATGTGTCGGCAGCATATCTATAGATTGATCTTCACTATATTTAATAATTTTTTGGTTTTCTTTAGAGTAAACTGTTCCGATAAATCTAAATATTTTAAAGATATTTATTTTAATCAACAAATTATCATATAGGTGTTTAATAGAACCTAAATAAGTATACTTTTTCACTTTAATACCTAGTTCCTCATAAATCTCTCTTTCTAAACATAATTCAGGAGTTTCTGACTGTTTACATTTTCCTCCGGGAAATTCAATAGAGTCTTTGTAAGGAGTTTTGTTTCTTTGAAGGCATATATATTTTGACTTGTCACGAATTAATGCAATTGATATTTCAATCTCATTAACGCTCATTATGTTGTGTAAGCAGAATTTATATGTACATATTCATGAGATAAATCAGAAAAATATAGAGATTGACTATGCTTTCCAACGCCAAGATCAATTATAATTTTGATATTATTTTTTTTCATTGAGCATGCGAGTTTTTTAGAACCATCATCTTTAGGGACTCCATTAGAAAAGCATAAAATATCATTTATAAATAATTTGACTTTAGATATATTCAGTGCCAAATCATCTAGTGATCCAAGACTTGCAATAATCCTTCCCCAATTAGGGTCTTGACCATACATGGCAGTCTTTACAAGCAATGAATGTGCTATTTTTCTTGATATTTTTTGGGCAGCCATAAGGGACTTTGAATTAATAATATTTAGTTCAATAATCTTTGTAGCACCTTCACCATCTTTTACGATTAGTGACGATAAGGATATAAAAAAGTCTGTGGCACATTCTAGAAACTTAGTTAAGTTTTTTTTGTTATTCAAATCAAGGTTGACATTATTGTTTGATGTGAATGCCACACAATCATTTGTAGACATATCGCCATCTACAGATATAGAGTTGAAAGATAGATTTGAACAATGTTGTAAATATTTTTTTAAATTTCGTTTATTAATCTTCACGTCTGTCTCTATAAAAGCTAGCATTGTTGCCATGTTTGGTTCTATCATGCCAGCGCCTTTACAAATTCCTCTAAAAGTAATTTTTTTTGAATCTATAGTATAAGATTTTGTTGAATATTTCGGAAACTTATCTGTTGTCATTATTGCCATTGCAGATTTTTTTAATGATACATATTTGTTAAATTTGTTATGTGTAATGGCGTGACATATCTTCTCTATGGGTAATTGTCTTCCAATTATTCCGGTAGACATGAATATGATTTCATTTTTTTTACAATCTAGTTTTAAAGCTAAAAGTCTTAGTATTGTATTCGCATTATCTAGACCTTCTTTTCCAGTGCAAGCATTAGCATTCCCTGAATTAATAAAAATATATTTTGGATTAGATTTAGATATATTCTTTTTTGAGAGAATTATTGGAGCTGCTGCAAATTTATTAAGAGTAGATATAATCTGAGTATTATTATTATCAGATAAGCAGATTAGTAATCCATCAGTTTTATTTTTTTTTATACCGAGTTGTAATGTGATAAATTTAGATCTCATAAAAGTTTTCCACAGCATTGTTTATATTTCATATTTGTTACAGGGCATCGCTTATTTCTAGGAATAGCATTATCGTTTGAATTTAATAAGCATCTAGGATCGTCTACCTGTTTATTAGATTCTCTTTTAGGTTCATTCTTTATAGATTCTGTATTATAGTTATCAATTTTTATCCTACAACATATCTTTAATATTTCTTTACTAATTTCCATAAGCATAACATTGAACATCTCAAAGGATTCTCTTTTATATTCATTTTTTGGATTCTTTTGAGCATAACCTCTTAGACCAATTGATTGTCTCAGATAATCCATTGAACTGAGATGATTTCTATATTCTTCATCAATAACGGCCAAGCAAATATTCTTAATCAAGGCATTATATTCATCAATTGTAATATTTTTTGTATTAAGTTTAATTTTATCAAAAAGCATTGAAACTAAGATATTTTTTAGTTCATCAAAGTCGACAATATTATCTTTAATAAATTCCTCAAAATTAATATCTAGTAAAAAGTCAGATTTTATTGAACTATTTAGCTCAGTAAAATTAACATTTTGCATATTTAAGGAATTAAAATTAAGTTCAATATAATCAGCGACAAAATTGGAAATAATGTTTTCTAGTAAGTTATTGGCGTCATTGTCCAATATAAAATCACGTTGCTGATATATAAGCTTTCTTTGTTCATTTGATATATCATCATACTCTAGTAAAGTTTTTCTTATATCAAAATTATGAGCCTCTACTCTTCTTTGTGCATTTTCAATAGACTTGGAAACCCATTTATGTTCAATTGCCTCGCCATCTTGCATACCAAGTTTTTTCATAATTTCAGACACTTTATCTGATGCAAAGATGCGCATTAAATTATCTTCCAGTGACAAAAAAAATCTTGATACACCTGGATCTCCCTGTCTTCCAGCTCTTCCTCTAAGTTGGTTATCTATTCTTCTTGATTCGTGCCGTTCAGTGCCCATCACGTATAATCCGCCTAGTGATTTTACTTTTTTATTATTTTTTGCCCATTCATCAGCATTATTATCATGTTTATGCCCACCTAGAACTATATCAGTACCACGACCTGCCATATTAGTAGCAATCGTTATTGAGTTTAGTGCACCAGCATTTTGAATAATTTCAGCTTCTTTTTGATGATATTTAGCATTTAGTACGTTATGTTTAATTTTATTTTTTTTTAAATACTTTGATATATTCTCAGACGCATCAACAGATGTAGTGCCTACAAGAATTGGCTGTCCTGTTACATGAATATCTGTAATTTCCTTCAGGATATGTGCATACTTTTCTTTCTCCGTAAGAAATACTAAATCAACTTTATCATCACGAATGAGCTTTCTATTAGGTGGGATTTGTACAACTTCGAGGTTATATATTTGTTGAAATTCCTCAGCTTCTGTATCAGCAGTCCCGGTCATGCCGCATATCTTATTAAACATTCTAAAGTAATTCTGAAATGTGATAGATGCATAGGTTTGGTTTTCTTGTTTTATAGAAACATTCTCTTTTGCTTCAATTGCCTGATGTAGCCCTTCAGACCATCTTCTGCCGGACATTTTTCGTCCTGTAAATTCATCGATTATAACAATTTCATTATTCTCTATCACATAATCAATATCTTTTTTATAAATAAGATGGGCTTTTAGAGCTGAATCTATGTGACTGAATAACTGTATATTATCAGTGCTATATATATCTTCAGAGGATTTTATTAGGTTATTATCAAGTAGTATTTTTTCAATAGCAGACTGACCCATTTCTGACAATGATACTGATTTCTGTTTCTCTTCTATAGAATATAAATCAGTATCGTTTTTATTCAAAAATATTTTAATAATCTTGTTAATTTTAGCGTATGTATTATTAATCTTATTATTCGAACCTGAAATAATTAATGGCGTTCTTGCTTCATCTATGAGTACGGAATCAACTTCATCGATAATTGCATAACTGAGTATGGATTGATTCTTATCGTCTTTGCTCATCGCCATATTATCTCTTAGGTAGTCAAAACCAAATTCATTATTAGTTCCATAAATTATATCTGATTGATAAATTTCTCTTCTGCTACTAGGCGGGATATAGCTATTTATATAGCCAACAGACAAACCTAAATATTCATATATAATACCCATCCATTTTGAATCTCTTTCAGCAAGATAATCATTTACAGTTACTATATAAACTGGCTTGCCAGTAAGCGAATTAAGATAAGCTGGTAATGTGCTCACAAGCGTCTTACCCTCACCTGTTTTCATTTCACTTATTTTGCCTTGATGAAGAGCAATACCGCCCATCAACTGCTCGTCAAAATGCCTCATACCAAGTGTTCTTAATGATGCCTCTCTTACAATAGCAAATGCATCTGGTAACAAATCATCAAGGTTGGAAGATTTAGCGTATTGATCTCTTAGTGAAGTGGTTAAGCTCATAAACTCAGAATCAGATATATTTTTGTATTTCTTCTCTAAATCATTAATAGTTTTAACAATTACCTTATAATCTTTAATAATTCTAGAATTACGGCTGCCTATTATTTTTTTTATGAAATTACCAATCATATTTTTCTACTTAAGAGGATATGGTTTATCATACAATAAATAGAGGTTTTATGAAAAAAATATCCGATTTTATACCAGATAAAGTTATAAAAAAGAAAGAAAGAATTGATTCGCTAAATGCTTTACTGAAAAGTAATGTAGACCATGAGGTTATTAATAAAATTAATGTTATAAATTTTACTGAATCCATCATAACAATTGAATGTAATGATAGCTCAGTTGCATCTATAGTTAAGTTTGAAAGAGAGAAATATTTACAAATATTTAAAGATTTTGGTATGTATAGTATACAAGATTTAAATGTTAAACTTAAACTGCCTCGGCAGCCTGAGTAAATAATATAGGAGACTTAGATTCGTCTTCAATAATCACTTCTTCCCAAGCACTCTCATTGTTTACTAATTCTCTCAGTAAAAGATTATTAAGATGATGTCCTGATTTAAAAGCTGAGAATGAACCTATTAAGCTATGACCAAGTAAGTATAGATCACCAATAGCATCAAGTATTTTATGCTTTACAAATTCATCTTTGTATCTGAGACCATCTTCATTAATTATTTTATAATCATCAATTACAATTGCATTGTTTACACTTCCGCCTAGTGCAAGGTTGTTTTTCCTTAAATTTTCGATATCTTTAGCAAAGCCAAATGTTCTAGCTCTGCTTACTTGACTTAAATAAGATATTGTAGAAAAGTCAATTGTTGAATTTTGAGTTTCTCTAGGAAAAGATGGATGATCAAAATCTATAGTAAAAGAAACTTTGAAGCCATTATATGGTTCTATCTTGGCCCACTTATCATTTTGTTTTACTTCGATATCCTTAATTATCTTTATAAATCTTTTTGGATGATTCTGTTCGCTTACGCCAGCAGACTGAATTAAAAAAACAAAAGGTCGTGAACTTCCATCCATTATAGGCACTTCAGGACCATCTAGTTCTATAATTGCATTGTCTATACCTAATCCTGCTAAAGCAGACAGAAGATGTTCTACGGTTGAAACAGATGCATCTCCATTAGATATTGTAGTAGACAAGCGTGTATCGTAAACGTTGTTAAGTGAGGCAGCTATTGTAGCATCAGACAAGTCAGTTCTTACGAAGACAATTCCTTTATCTGGTTGACCAGGATTTATTCGTAAATTTATTTTTCTTCCCGTATGAAGACCAACTCCTGTTGCTGTTATACTGCTTGCTAGAGTTCTTTGTTTTAACATATCGAAATATTACCAAATAGTTATAAATCTTACAAATACAGATTATTAGACCATATCTAACGTTTAAAGTTCTTTTTGGAAGTAATTAGAGAGTTTTCTTGTAACTTTATTGAATAAATTAGCAATTTTAGACGGATATTTGTTTGATGATGAGAGTTTTCTTAACTCCTTCTCTCTGTATAGCAAAAGACCAACTGCTGTTGAATAGCGAGTTTTTCCTCTCAAATCCTCGAGCCCTTTTATACTTTTTGGAGAACCTACTCTTGATGGTGTTTTAAAAAAAGATTCTGCATAATTATCGATACCATCTAGTTTAGCTCCTCCACCGGTAAAGACCAGTCCAGCTCTTATCTTATTTGAATAACCACTGTCATTGATTTCTTTTTGGATAGCATCAAATATTTCATTAATTCTGGCAGTAATAATTTGTGACACTATTGTTTTACTGGTCTCAGTATCAGGTTTATCTGAAACAGAGGGAACAGGGATTTTAAGATCCATATCTTGATCAGATGAGACGCATCCATATTGAATTTTAATTTGCTCTGCTGCATCTAGAGATGTACATAATATTATTCTGATATCATTAGTAATCATCTGACTGCCTATAGGGATAACTGCAGTGTGTTTAATTGTTCCTTCAGTGAATATAGCAACATCAGTCGTTCCACAACCTATATCAATTAAACAGACGCCTAGATCAAGCTCTTCATCTGATAGGACAGCTAAACTTGATGCAACTGGTTGCAAGACAAAATGATCAATCTCTAAAAGACTATTGTTGATGCATTTTGTTAAATTCCTTTTTGCAGTTGAAGAGGTAGTGATTATATGCACATTAGCTTCGAGTCTACCACCAGCCATACCTTTTGGTTCTCTAATTCCTGTTTGACCGTCAATAGTATAGTATTGATCAATAACATGAAGTATTTCTTGGTCCTTCGGTATCTGAATATTTTGAGCATTAGCTATTACCTTTTCTTTATCTTCTTCTGTTACCTCATCATTGATTATATTAACAGCGCCGTTACCGTTATAACTTTGAATATGATTACCTGCAATTCCAGTAGTTACCGATTCAATATTACAGCTAGACATGCTGCTTGCTTTCTCTTTCGCTCGTCTTATACTTGATACAGTAGTGTCAATTTCTGAAATCACACCTTTATTCAGACCTGAACAAGGCTCATTGCCAATACCTATAATTCTGAGCTCACCTTTATCATCAATATCAGCTACTAAACAGAGCACTTTGGATGTCCCAATATCAAGAGCTACAAGAGTATCAGTGCTTTTTATAGTATTCATTTAAAGATATTATATCTTATTTGCTCTACTATTTGATAGCAAAACCATTGGAATATCTCATATCAATTGAGGTGACTTTCTTTTCATATACTCTGTGAATTTCATCAAATGATAAAATTAATCTTTTGATATTTTTTTTAAAATTAGATCTATCAGAAATTAGTATTAGAGAGTCTGTATATATTCTAATTAATGAATGATGTATTTCAATTTTATCTATGTTAAGTCTTATCATATCTAGTTGTTCTGTTGAAAACATGAATATATCTTTAGCAAAAGTAGCATCATTATAATGGTCTATTATTACAGGGAATCTATTTTTATCTTGTAAGTGGTCAATTAGAGTTCCATTACTTGTCAGTATTTTATTCCCATATTGAGCAATAGGTTTATGATGAAATATTGTAATTTCAAGTGTAGATGGAAATGATTTTTTAATTTCTGCATATCTAATTTGATTATCAGACATTATTTTTTTTTGAATAATATCAATATCCATAAGAAGTAAGTCATTGCCATATAGAGAGCTAATAAGACTATCTAATTTATTTTCATTATGGTTCTTTTCAGAGGAAATTATTTTCACTTCATCAATGGGAAAAGTAAAAATACCAGATTTATATGTAATTAGCAGGATAAGAAAGAGTATAATATAAACTATTATCTTGGGCATATATCTAAGATATTTAATATTAAATTATAATAGTCAATACCGTTCTCTTTTGCTGCCTTTGGAACGAGGCTATGGTCAGTCATTCCTGGTATTGTATTCAACTCTAATAAAATAATATCATTATTTTTTATAAAAAAATCTATTCTACCCCATCTACTACAGCCAATAATATTAAATGCATTTAAAATAGTTTTATTTATTGACGAAAAAAGGTCATTATTTATTTTTGGAAAAGTAAATTCTGTCAGATTAGACGCATACTTAGCATCATAATCATAAAAATCATTATCAGGCTTAATCTTGATTATTGGTAATAATTTATCATGAAGAATCGCTGCAGTATATTCATCAGAAGTAATCTTTTCTTCTATAATAAATTGTCGATTTTTATCATGACAATTTATAAAATCATTAAAGTCAATTAGATTTGATATTAAATATATATTGTTACTTGATCCTGAGCACGTATCTTTTATAAAGAAATGTTCACCAAATTTTTTATTACAATAATCATAATCTTGTGATGTAAATAATTCATATTCAGGAATTAAAAAACCATTTTGTTGCCATATTTTTTTAGTATCATATTTATTAAATGATATTTTTGAAGATTTTTCATCTGAACCACAGTAATCTACTGATAGCATATCAAGGTATTTTTGAACTGTCCCGTCTTCTCCACCTTCTCCATGTATAAGATTAAAAACTAAATCGATAGAGTTTTCTGTAATTATTTTTTCTAGGTCTTCAAATGAATCAACCGACATATCAAAGAAGATTACATCATGTCCATTTGATTTAAGACAATCAAAGACAGCATTAGCGCTTTTTAGTGAAATTAACCTTTCATTTGACCAACCTCCACCTAAAATACAAATCTTGGGATTTTTATACTTCATTTAACTAAGATTACCTCTTCTTGAAGTTCAATATTATATTTTGTAAAAACTTTATTTTTCACGATATTGATAAGCTTCAAAAATTCCTTATATGTTCCTGAACCATCATTGATAAAATAATTAGAGTGTTTCCTTGAAATATAAATTCCACCAACTCTTGTTCCTTTCAGTTCTGCTCCTTCTATTAATTTTGCAGCATATTGATTTTTAGGATTTCTAAAAATACAACCACAAGAAAGCTGATTTATAGGTTGTGTATTTTTTCTAATAGAGTTTAACTTATTGAGTATGTTCCTATTAAATACCTTAGCCTGATTATTCAAAGTAACTTGAATGATAGAAGATTTTTTATCGATATTAGACTTTCTATAAGAATAACGTAAATCCTTGTTACTAATTATATATATATTCCCCTCGCTGTTGAGCAGCTCAATAGAATGTACATGACGAAGAAGTTCATCATCAAACGCTCCTGCGTTCATATAAATTGCTCCACCTATTGTCCCGGGTATTCCATGGAGGAATTCAAATCCAGAAATTTTATTGTTATATAAATATCTAGATACTTTATTACAAGAAATATTACTTGAGCAGTAAATATACTTGTCATCATGTGATATAAATCTTTTCATTCTTTTTAAGCTAATTATTGACCCATTATAATAATCAGTAATAAAACAAATATTAGAGCCGTTACCTACATATATATGTTTTCTAGATTTATTTATTTTTAATAAATCAGTAATAGTGGCCGGACATATTAGTTCTTTACAGGTACCACCAAGGCCAATAGTTGTTATATTTTTCAAAGGATAGTTATGTTTTATCATTATTAAATAAATTTATAATATTTTTTATATCACCTGCTCCCTGCAGAAGTAATACTGTATCTTCATCTACAAATGCTTCTATTGTTTTCTTTACATTACGTAATGATTTTAGATAAATTTTATTTTTTGCTTTTAGTTTTTTATATAAAAATTCTGAATCATACATCGTCTTTTTTTCACCTGCAGAATAAGTAGGTAAAAGTATAATCTTATCAGTATCATTTAATACTTTTAACATCTCTCTCCAGGAGGACTTTGTTCTTGAGTAACGATGAGGTTGAAATACAATCAAGATTTTTTTGTTAGGATATATTTCTGTAATGGTACCTATCGTAGATTTAATTTCAGAAGGATGATGACCATAATCATCAATAGTAAGCACTTTCTTATTATTAATAGATATCTTCTCATGTATATCAAATCTTCTTGATACTCCATGAAAAGACGTAAGAGAAGTAATTATATTTGATGGTTTAATACCTATAAATATACAGACAGCCATCGCAGTTAATATATTATAAACATTATGTTGTCCTAAAAGCTTAGTTGAAACTAAATATTTTTTTTTATTATAATTTACATTAAATTTCATCTTGTTTTTACTATATAGTATGTTACTTGCATACAAATCATTATTTTTTTTAAATCCAAATGTAAAAATATTTCTATTAATATTTTTAGCTAGGTTTAAAGAGTATTTATCATCTCCATTAATAAAGACTTTTCCATAAAATGGAATCGATTTTATGAATTCACGCATACAGGAAAGTAAGTTACTAAAAGAGTTATTATAATTTTCTAAGTGCTCAGCATCTAAATTAGTAATTGCGACAAGATGAGGTTTTAGTTTAGTAAAATCTGGATTACTCTCATCTGTTTCTGTTATTAAATAACTACTATTACCTAATTTGACATGCGGATCGTCAGTTTTGAGCATACCTCCAATCAGATATGTAGGATCAAGATGATTTTTATAAAGTATATGGCTTAATAAACTTGTAGTTGTAGTCTTACCATGTGAGCCAGTTATAGAAATACCATATTTTAATCTCATCAATTCAGACAGTATCTCCATACGCGAAAGTATTGTCATATTATTAATTCTAGCAAATGACATTTCTATGTTATTTTTTTTTATTGCATTAGAAAAAATGATTATGTCATCTTTATTTATATTTTTAGGATTATGGCCTATGTATACTTTTATCTTCAGCTTGCGTAATCTTTTTACAGATAAGGTGTTATCGATATCTGAACCATGCACAGTAAATCCTAAATTATGGAGTAATTCTGCAATGCCCATCATTCCAGCACCGCCAATTCCAATTAAGTAAAATGATTTATTTTTAAGATGATGTGTTATGGAGTTTTTCATGTAATTCCGGAATATTCTTTAGGATTATATCACTAGAATCAAATGGAAAAAGAGATTTAACATTATTTGCCATTATGTGTAATTCATTCTTATTCAATAACAGTCTCTTAATACATCGTTCTAAATTTTCTCTAAATTCATTGTTTTCCTCTACCATTAATGCAGCATTTTTTTTAGACAAATACTTAGCATTATTCAATTGGTGATTATCTGTTGCATAAAGATAAGGAATCAATATAGATGCTCTACCAGAGATTGATATCTCACTTAAAGTCATAGATCCAGATCGTGAAATGATTAAATCAGACCATTCGTAAAGTATATCCATCTCATAAGAGAATTCGATTACTTTAGCATCAATATTAAATTTTTTATATTGTTCCTCAACTTTATTTTTATTATTTACACCGCATATATGCATGATATGAATGGAATTTGAAAAACATGAGAAAGACGCAGGAATATTTTCATTAAAGAATTTAGCTCCTTGGCTTCCTCCGAAGATTAGGATATTGGTTTTATGCCTGTTTTGTTGATATTTTTCATCAGGGCAAGTTATATTTTTAAAATTTTTTTTAAGTGGATTACCAGATAATATAACTTTAGATTGTTTTGGAAATGTATTTGGAAATGTTTGAAAGGTTTTCTTTGTTATTAAATTATTAAGTTTATTTGCAGATCCGGGTATTGAATTTGATTCATGCGCGTAAATTGGTAAACCGTATAAAAAGCCAGCTAAACTTACAGATGTACTAACATAGCCCCCGAATCCTAATATAAAAAGAGGTCTATTTTTACTTATAATCCTGATACTTTGAAAGATAGATTTTACAAAGTTTAATATTCCTCTAACTTTATCAAAAATATTCTTTCCTCTGATACCTGTTGATGTTACATGAAATAGTTTAATTTTATTATTTTTTATTAATTTATTTTCAATACCATTTTTTGTCCCAATCCAAATAATTTCATAGCCTTTACTCAGTAATGACTCAGATATGTTTAAAGCAGGAATTACATGCCCGCCAGTTCCGCTTGATGCTATCATTATTTTCTTAGTCATTTAATACTTCTATGAACTGCCTGGCTGCGTGTCTGTTTCTTCTCAATTTGTATCCTAATCAGAATACCAATATACGTAAACATTAGAAGAAGGTTTGTGCCGCCATAACTTATGAATGGAAGACCCATCCCTTTTGTAGGAAATAAACCAATGTTGACTAAAACATGTATTAGAGTCTGTATCATCATTAATAGTATAATACTTAAGACTAAGTTTGACGAAAACTCAGAATTCACACGAGTATTACTATAAAAGATAAACATACGCCAAAAAAGTATAATATAGAGCAACAAGATAAAAACAAGAAAAATAAAACCAAGTTCTTCACCTATGATAGCAAGTATAAAATCATTGTATTGTTCAGGTAAATAAAATAGTTTTTGCATACTTGAACCCAAACCTTGCCCAAAAAGGCCCCCTGATGATAAAGCTATTTGCGATGCAATTATTTGATAACCGCTGCCTTGTGGATCATTCCATGGGTTTATAAATGCAAGAAATCTTTGAACTCTATATGGATATAGGACAATGAGTAAAATAATTGGAATAATTGCTGCCACAGATATTTTTAATAAATGAGACAATCGAACATTTGATATAAATGAATAAATTACAAATGTAGAAAATAATAATATCATGCTTCCAAAATCCCTCTGTAAAACAATGATAAACATTAGTATTGATGCGAAGAAAAATATTTTAAAAAAATCTTTATTGAAGTTATTTCTTACAATGTATCCAGATAACCAAATAAAGAATAATAATCTTGATACTTCTGAGACTTGTAAGGTAAAAAAACCAAGATTGATCCATCGTGTTGCGCCATTTATCGTAACTCCAATACCAGGTACATGGACAAGTAAGGATAAAAGTAAGGATAATAATAAAAAATACTGACCATAATCATAATAGAACTTAATTTTAATACGAGTAACAACATAAAGAACAGACAAACCTAATATGATGAATAACAGTTGTTTTTTAAAAAAAAATAGTGGGTTAGAAAATTTTGTTGCAGCAAAATCGACAGTTGATGAAGTTACCATGACTAGACCAATAATTATAAGACTGGTAACGCATGCAAGAAAGAGTGAATCTAGACCTCTATTATCAAAGAAATCAAAAGCATTTTTAAACTTTTTTATTAACATAATAATTTACAAGATTTTTAAAGTGATTACCTCTTTCCTCAAAGTTGTGATAAAGAGAGAAACTTGATGTGCCAGGTGAAAAAAGAATAGTTGTTTTTCTTCTAAAGTCAGAAAATATATATGAGACAACTTCCTCCAGATTATTAAGAAATATTGTATCAACATTAGGCAGAATTTCGTTATATAAATCCTTTTTATTGCATCCAAATAGTATTAATAATTTGACTTTATCATTTATTATTTTTGATAGTGATGAGTATGAGATCTTTTTTTTATCACCTCCCATAATCAAAGTTACACTACTTGAAATTGATTCAAGCGCATTTAATGTTGAGCTGGCATTAGTTGATTTTGAGTCATTAATAAAATTAGTAGCTTTATATGTACAAAATTTTTCTAGCCTATGTGGTAGTGCTAATCTTTGTGAAAAACCAATTAATGTATCATTAGTTGAAAGTCCTATAATTTTTAAAATGGCAAGACATGCACACAGATTCATTACTTCATGTTTACCATTAACTTTAAATATTTTTTTATTCAGCTTTACAGATTTATAATCCATAAATGAGATTTCTTTTAAAGCTTTCCCATTAATAAAAAATTTATTTTTATTTATATTATATGTTTGATATTTTTTTGATACTTCTATGTCTGAGTTAATAATACAGTTATCTGCATTATTAAATATTTGCAATTTTATATCTAAGTATTCTTTCAAGGAATCATGTCTATCTAAATGATCCTCAGAAATATTGAGAATTATAGAAATAAAAGAGTTAAGGTTCTTTATATATTCTAATTGATAACTTGAAAGCTCAATTATTATGTACCTGAAATCTTCTTCAAGCGCTTTGAATAAAGATACTCCATTGTTTCCGCAGGCAAGAGCTCTTTGGTTATTATTGTTTAAAATATCTGCAAGGAGATTCACTGTAGATGTTTTTCCATTAGTTCCTGTTACACAAATATATTTAGCTTTCAATTGACTTTGGAGAAGTTCAACATCTGTTATGAATTTACAGCCAGCATTAAGAAGTTTTTTCACATATTTGTTTTGTTTTTTAATTCCTGGACTTATAACTGTATAGCTGATACTTCTAATATTAATTATTCCATTTTTGGTGTGTATAATGTCATTATCAATATTTAAAATATCCTCTGTATTTATCCCTTGATAAGTAATTGAATTTTTATCAAAAAATATCTTACAGTTATTATATGTTACTCCTTTACCAAGTATAAGAAACGATAATTTAGATAAATTCATCTTATCTTCAATGTAGATAATGCAAGTAATACGAGTATAAATGTCACTATCCAAAATCTCATAATGATTTTAGGCTCAGATAGTCCTGAAAGTTCATAATGATGATGTAAGGGTGCCATTTTAAATATTCTTTTTCCATTTCTGAATTTGAATGAAAGAACTTGTAAAATGACAGACATGACTTCAGCAATAAATATTCCACTCATTATAGCAAATGCAAGTTCTTGTTTTAGGATTATTGCTAGCAAACCCAGAGAGCTACCGAGAGACAATGACCCACAATCACCCATAAATATTTCTGCTGGATAAGAATTAAACCATAGGAATCCTAAACCTGCACCTACCAATGAAGCTGCAAAGATTGCAATTTCACCTGAACCTTGGATATACGGAATAAGTAAGTACTCAGAAATAATCATATTTCCATGCGCATATGCAAAAATAACAAATGATGATGCAATTAAAATACATGGCAATATAGCAAGACCATCTAAACCATCTGTTAAGTTAACTGCATTTGACGAACCAACTAATATAAAAATTGCCCATGGGATGAAAAGTATTCCTAAATAAAAACTATTATCTTTCATAAATGGAACAACTGACTCTATTGATCCCGTTTCCATATATGTATATAAAAATATTGTAATTAAGGATGCTATAACTATTTGGAAAAAAAGTTTTAATCTGCCTTTAATGCCATCGCTATTTTTTTTTATCAATTTTTTATAATCATCATAGAATCCTATTAGGCCAAAACCAAGTATTCCAAATAACAATATCAATATGTAATTGTTATTTAAATCTGACCATAATAATGTTGAAATGACTACAGAAAATATAATCATTACACCACCCATTGTTGGAGTAGCATTTTTATCATCTAAATGACTTTTTGGCCCGTCTTCTCTTATAGATTGATAAAATTGTTTGTTTTTAAGAAATGAGATAATAGCTGGGCCTAGAAGAAGTGTAATTATCAGCGCAGTAAGAGCTCCCATCACTATTCTAGTAGTTAAATATAAAAATGCATTAAACCCAGTATTATATTGGGTAAGATATTCAAATAAGAGTAATAACATAGTTAACTGAGTTCCCGCACTATAGTATCAAAATTCATGAAACGAGATGCTTTGATTAAAACAGAAGATTGACTATTTGAGATATATTTTATTTGTCTAATTAATTCGTTCATATCTTTTGAAGTATAACAATTCTTACCATATATTAATTTAGCATCTTCCATGTACTTTCCCATATAGAATAAATATTTAATTCCCAATTTTTTTGATAATTCAAATATCATCACATGACTTTCATGTGACCTTGCTCCTAATTCACCCATGTCACCCATTACGAATAATTTTTCACGATTAGTTTGTGAAAATTGATTTAAAGCAGCTTTCATAGATTCCGGGTTTGCATTATAGGAATCATCAATAATTATTGACTTATTTTTCGCGATAAATTTATAGAATCGTCCTTTTACTCCTAAAAATGATTCAAAACCTTTTATGACATCATCTTTACTTGCTTCAGATTCCATAGATATTGCAACACTGAATAAAATATTTATAGGTAATATATTTTCAATATTGTTTTTACTTACTTCAAAAGCATTTCCATGAACAGATATTTCGTAACTATGGTCGGAGTATGATTTAAGAACATAGTCTGCATCGTCTTCCAGAGAGATAGTTACTATTTCTTTATTAGAATTAATATATCTCCATTGTTGATAGTGCTTATCATCTACATTCAAGATTACTTTCTTTGTATTTGAATGTGAATAAATCTCTTCTTTCGTTTTGATCAAGTTCTCCATATTCATAAATGACTCCATATGGGCTTCAGAAACGTTTAATAAAGCAGTTAGGTTAGGTTCTGATATTGATGTTAAATATTTAATGTCTCCTAGCTTACTAGCTCCATGTTCATATATACATCTGTTAGTATCTTCTGAAGCATTTAAAATTGATAAAGGTAGGCCGATCTCATTATTAAAATTTCCAATTGTAGTGCTTGTCTTAAAAGATTCTTTTAATATGGAGTCACATAATTTTGTGACTGTTGTTTTCCCGTTGGTGCCAGTTATACCAATAGTATAAGGGGAACCAATCTTATTTTTATAATTTCGAGCTATTGTACCTAATGCAGCAATGGTATTGTCGACACTGATTGTTGTAACCCTATTTTCATTGGTGATATGAGATTTATTATAAATTACACACCTTGCACCATTATTTATTGCATCTGATATAAACATGTGACCATCATATGTATGACCTGGTATTGCTATAAATAAATCACCTTCTGTGACTTCTCTGCTATCAATAGATACCTTATTAATTGGTAAATCAAAACCGCTAAATGTATTGGATAGATAATTAGCAATATCTGAGATTTTAAGATTCATCTTTGTTAATTAATAAATTTAGGTAATTGATATCATTATGTCTTATTTTTTTGTTTTTCTTCAATATATAATCTTCATTACCTTTGCCTAATATGAAATTTAAACTATCTTTTTTTGAATTTTTAAATAAATATTCAATTGCTTTTTTACGTGACTCAATAACTATATATCTTTTTTTATCAGCAAACCCCGATTTAATATCATAAAGTATGGAAAGAAAATTTTCATTCCTTGAATTATCCTCAGTAATGATTGAAAAAGATGAGTTGCTATCAACTATCTTTGCAATAATTTTTCTTTTAGACCTGTCTCTGTCACCGCCACATCCAAATAGTGTTGTAATATTAGAATTTGAATTAAAATTCATGAATATGTCATGAAATGACTGAATTGTGTGAGCATAGTCAATCACAAATTTTCCTCTTTTTTTTGTATTGATAATCTGTCTTCTTCCGGGCAAGGTATTTAAATTATTTATTGCTTTTTTAATAGTATTATTCTTGTAATCTTCCAAATACAAAAACGCACAAATGAAGAGTAATGAATAAATATTGAAGTTAAGAATAGTATATTCAGTAAGTTTGATAATTTTGTTACTTATATATATATTCTTTTTTTCATCATTATAAGTTATCAGACAGTTTTGTTTATTTCTAACATCATTTGAAATGAAAGTATATTTTTTTTTATCTTTGGTAGTTAGTTCTTTCATCAAGGTATCTGAATCATTATTGAGGATGATACATTTAGATTGTTGGATTATAGATAGTTTCGCCCTTGCATAACTTTTAATGTTCTTATGATAGTCCAAATGATCACTATAAATATTTAATATGAATGAATAATCAAAACATATTCCTTTAAGTCTTCCCTGGTCTAATCCTTGAGAGGAGCTTTCAATAATTACGTAATCATATTTATTTTCTATAAATTTCGAGTAATTTTTGTAGACAACATCAATTGGCGGAGTTGTGTAATCATTTTTTTTTAATAATGGATAAAGCCCTATTCCTTCACTAGATATTACTCCTACTTTTTTCTTCAAATTTGTTATTGATTGAGCTAATAAAAGAACTGTTGATGTTTTACCATTAGTTCCAGTTACGCCAATAGTTTTAGTTTTAAATTCTAATTTTTCAAGGTTGGTTTTATATAATTTATAAATATAACCTTTGAGGTCTTTTTGTATAAAATAAGGAACAGAACTATTTAGTTGCTTTCTGGTGAATTGAAAAGAAGATGCGAATGCACACGCGCCTTTTTTAATTGCATGTTTAACGTTTATAAGATTCTTATGTTGATTCATATCTAATGAAAGAAAAACTTGTCCCGGTCTTACTTCCCTTGAGTCGATGGAAATTTTATCATAGAGGTTTTTAGAATTATCTCCGTTTAATGTAATAAACCTATTTAAAAGATCTAGATTAGTTATTGCTTGTGACATAGTCTTGATCACTTAATATTCTCATGGAGTGCTGCATGAAGTCACTAAAAATTGGAGCGGCATGTATACCTCCAGATCCTTCTCTATTTTTAGGATTTCTCACAATTACTGCTGCTACATACTTTGGTTCCGGATCACCTAATATGCCAACAAAAATAGCATTATGTTTATTCTTTGCATATTTTCCGTTAACCAGCTGTCTCACGGTACCTGTTTTACCATAAACTGTATAACCTTGGACAGCAGCTCTTCTTCCTGTACCATCTTGAGAATGAACAACCTCTTTCATCATAGTGAGTACTTGTTTAGTTTTGACATTATCAAGAATACTTTCTTTATCATTACCATTATTAGAATTTTTTAAATAATTTATATTCACTCTTTTTCCATAATTTGCCAAAGTTGTATATGCGCTTGCAAGGTGCATTAAAGACATAGATAAACCATAACCATATCCGAGACTCATATGGCCGGATTCAGATAATTCAGATACGATGGGTAAACTGCCAGTTTTTGACCCAGGTAAATTTATAAACAATGATTGTCCAAAACCAAAATTACTTAATCCATCTAAAAGTTGTTTTTTTGATAGTTTACTAGAGATTTTTGCTGCTCCAATATTACTTGATAAACGTATAATGTCTGCCGGACTAACTGAGCCTAAATATTTCCAGTCTTTTATTTCCTTATCTTTAAGCTTTATAACACCAGGAGCAGTATTAATTACTGTAGATTTATTAATAATTTTTTGATCTAAAGCAGTATAAATTATGAGAGGTTTAATTGTGGAGCCTGGCTCTATCAAATCATATACAGCTCTATTTTTAATATTTTTACCTTTGAATTGGTTTCTTTTCTCAGGACTAAAAGATGGGTAATTAGCCATAGATAGTATGTCACCTGTATCTGATTCAATTAAAATAATTGATCCGCTTTCAGCTTTAAATTTATTAATATATTTTCTAAGAATCTCATAGCCAATGATTTGTATCCTTTTATCAATTGTTAATAAAATATCTTCCCCAGACTTAGATTTTTTTATTATTTTTATTGTTTCAATTGTCCTGCCAATATTGTCTTGTTTTACTTTCTTTAGACCATTAACAGGAGATAGAGTTTCATTTTTTATTAACTCTATGCCTTCTTGTCCTCTATCGTCTATGTCTGTAAACCCTAGGATATTTGAAAATGATTCACCTCCTAAATATGACCTTTTATTTTCATTTATAAAATATATGTAAGGATTTTTTAGTTGCTTAATTTTTATATACAGTTCTTTAGGTACATGTCTTTTAAGATATAACTCTTTTTTATTTTTATTTTTTAATATAAGTGAATTTAATTTATCTCTAGATATGTTCAGTTGGTTAGCAAGTATTGATATAGATTTATCAGCACTTTTATATAACTTACTTGGATTTATGCAAAGTGTTTTTGCCGGTAATGACATAGCTAAAACATTATAGTTTCGGTCGTATATAGTGCCTCTCTGCGCTGCTATCTTTATTGAATGTATTTGTCTTTTTTTTGCTTCATTTAATATATTCTCTTTACATGTTTCTTTATTGAAATAAAAACAATCTGTTGCTTCAATTTGAATAAAATAAAGTCTAATCAGAATAATGAAAAAAACAAAAAAGGCCACTGCTATAAATAGCAGCAGCCTTAGCTTTTCATTTCTTTGATTATTATTAATCAGCTTGCTGTCTTAAGAAAGCTGGAATATCAATAGACGTTTGTTCCTCAGGTTGAATACTATTAACCTTTTGAGCGACGTCGACGTTAGGAGCAATATTATTGTTTACTGTCTGCCCTAAATTAACATTATTGTTTTGCTCAGTCGAAGTTTCAAGATTAGCCTCTTGTGTAACATTTCTTTGCGCAAAGCCGGTTGCAATTATCGTTACACGTAAGTCACCAATATTATCATCTTCTTTTATACAGCCAGTAATTATTTTTGCATCTTCATTTGCTATCTCTCGGATTTTACTGCCAATAATTTCAAATTCATCGGTAGTTAAATCTGAACCAGATGTGATATTAACTAAAACACCACTTGCTCCTTGTAGATCAAAATTATCTAGTAATGGACTACTCAATGCTGTTGTAACCGCATCTATAGCTCTATTTTCGCCTGAAGATACTCCTGAACCCATCATTGCCTTACCCATTCCTGACATAACTGTCTTAACATCAGCAAAATCTACATTCATAAAGCCTCTAATAGTTATTATTTCAGTGATACCTTTTACTGCACCTCTAAGCACATCATTGGCATTTTCAAAAGATGAAAAAATTGATTCGCTGCCACCATACACTTCTTTCAATTTTGAATTTGGGATAACAATTAACGAATCAACCCACTGTTCAAGATTATTGATACCCTCTTGAGCATTTGACATTCTCTCTGGGCCCTCAAAATCAAAAGGTTTTGTCACAACTGCTACAGTAAGGATGCCTAGATCTCTTGCAATTTGAGCTATTACAGGTGCCGCGCCGGTCCCTGTTCCACCTCCCATTCCTGCAGCTATAAATAACATATCAGCTCCTTCAATAGACTCTTTTAATGTCTCGCTAGCTTCTAACGCAGCTTGCTTACCTTTTTCAGGATCTGCTCCTGCTCCCAAGCCTTTAGTGATCTCAGAACCAATTTGAACTGTTGTAGCTCCATTTACATCTCTTAAAGCCTGTACATCAGTATTAGCAATTATAAAGTCTGCCCCATGAATTTGAGACTTTAGCATTGATATAATAGCGTTTCCGCCACCACCTCCAACACCAATGACTTTGATAACCGCATTCTGATTATAATTATTTACTATTTCAAACATGGTGTTCCTCCTAATGTTTTAAGTTCATGATTAAAATTCTTTCTTTTGATGGTAACTGCATATCTAATGCTTCACCTAGGCTACTTTTCTGGAGTTTACTATCAGTAAGTTTTGTCTTTTCTTTTAATAGCTCTCTGTATAGCTCAGATGTTTCAAATAAAATCTTTTCATTTTTTGATATTTCAATATTAAGGGCTCTATTTTGATACTTTATAAAGATCACTCCAAAAGCTGAAGTAGTAATTAGAAGAATCAATATCAATGTTGAAACTAGATTCATGACTGTTTTTCCAATACATTAATTTTTGCAGATCTTGATCTTGGATTTTGTTTCACTTCAAAATCTGATGGCTTTATCTTTTTAATTAAATTGAACATTTTTTTCATAAATTCTGGCTTTACAGGCATTTTCCTTGGTGCAGAAAGATACTTGTCTGTGAAAACTAAGAAATCTTTGATAGCTCTCTCTTCAAGAGAATGGTATGTGATAAGAACCAATCTTCCATTAGGAGAGAGCACATCATATGATTTTTCTAATACTTCCTTGAGAACATCGAGCTCTTTATTAATAAAAATTCGCAATGCTTGAAAAGATCTTGTTGCATTATGTTTATGCTTATCATTTACTAACACCGATTTATTTATTATATCTACTAGCTCTAATGTATTTTTTAGCTTTTTAGTTTCTCTAAATTTCATAATATTTTTAGCTATTCTTTTAGAGAATTTTTCTTGCCCGTACACTCTCAATATTTTTTCGATTTCTTCCTCTGGCAATTCATTAAGGTACTCAGCAGCAGTTTTACCAGAAGTTCTATTAAATCGCATATCCAATGGAGCGTCTTTGTTAAAGCTAAATCCTCGATTTGCATCATCCAGATGAACAGATGAAACACCCAAATCAAACAAGATTCCATTTACTGATCCAAATATATTCCAGCTTTTTGCATAATCTTGTATAGAGGAGAAACATCCATGTTTTAGGGTAAATCTCTTCTCATCTACAAATTCTTTATTATTAAAATCTATTGCATCTAGGTCTTTATCAATTCCAAATATTTTTGACTTTTCTGATGTCGCATCTAAAATTGCTTTTGTATGCCCTCCATAACCTAAGGTCGCATCAATATAGATTCCATTTTTATCAGTAACTAGTTGGTTTATTGACTCACTTTTTAATACTGGAACGTGGAAATTTGTATTATCCATTATTCTTATACTCCATGATTTCCTCATAGGCATTTTTAATTTTGTAAAAAAGCTCCGTATATTCAGAGTTGTTACGGTTTTTATCTGGGTGATATTTAGACGCTAATCTTTTAAATGCTATCTTAATAGTCTCAGTGTCCTCATTCGCGTTGACACCTAAAACTTTATAGTGATTATTACTTATCATATACTTATGTCACTAAGTGCTTGTGCATCATCATTAGAAGTAACCTCTTCTCTCCATTTATCAACATTCTGATTCCATGAATGTTGATCCCAAATCTCAAATTTATCGCCTTGTCCAATCAAAATTATCTTTTTACTTAATGTTGCATATTCTCTTAGAGGTTTAGAAATTAGTATTCTTCCATTTGAATCAACATCTATATCTTCAGCATGGCCAATTAAGAGTCTTTGAATTCGTCTTGCATTTTTATTAAAAGAAGGTAACTGATTGATTTTTCCTTGTATTTTTGACCATGTTTCTGATGGGTATAATAGTAGGCATTTTTCTTCTGTATCAATAGTTATGACCATAGATCCCTTAAGAAGGCCAATAATATGGTCTCTGTAGGTTACTGGGATGCCTAATCTGCCTTTTGAATCAAGGTTAAGATTATGTATACCTTTGAAAAGATTATCCATTATTCTCCACTATTTAACAAATAATACCATTTATCAACACTATATGCCTTATTTTTGAGATATGCAAGTATATATAGCTCTAAAGTAATGATTTATTGAAAATAATATTGAAAATAAAATTATATAAAAAACAATAGTTTATGAATTTATTTTAGAATTGAGAGTTAGTTGATAAGCCGGGTTCTGTCTCGTACAGCCATTTATCTAGAGTTATTGTCACCAATAACCTCATTAGCAGCAACCACGTGATTATATTGGGATTAATCACAAATTTGCCTTGCTCCAAGCGGGGTTTACTTTTGCCTACCTCATTACCTTGGTAGCGGTAAGCTCTTACCTTACCTTTTCACCCTTACCTCCCTAAGGAGGCGGTTATTTTCTGTAGCACTTTCCAAAACTCACATTTTCCAGGCATTACCTGGCGCTTTTCATCCCTGGAGCCCGGACTTTCCTCTATATATTATGAATATATAGCAGCTGTATAACCAACTCTCGGTTTTTATTATAAGAATATACTTTTATTATGCAAACTATTTACGGGCAGCTAAATATGCTACCCATGCTGGATCGGCATCACATTTGGTTACTTTGTAAAATCTCTCTGTTTCCTCATTTTTTTTATCATTCCAACCTTGCATATAAATATCTACTTTCTTAAAACCAGCCTCATTAAGACATTCTTGTATCTCTGGCAATGTCCATAGTCTCCAGTTATAAGTGAAAGCCTTATTAATTTTTGTTTTATCTGGGAATTCAAAATGGATATGGCACTTGATATCATGAGTTATTGGATTAAATGAAGATTGGTCCCAAACGTAAGTAAAATTTTTGTGTTTTGTTCTCTCTTCTAAAAGCTGATGTGCTTCGTATCCACCAAAAGCATCTAACATTAAAATACCTCTATTTTTCAGCTGCTTATAAGCGTGCTTAAAATAATTAATTAATTTTTTTCTTTCTTTAAATACAAAATAACTAAAGTTTGTTGCTAAGACACAGTCGACTTTATCTTTACTGAGTTTCGATGAATCACCATAATAAATTTTAAGTCTGTCCTTTTGATCTTGTGAAAGCTTAGTTTGTGAGTTTTTCTTTGCTTCTCTGACCATATTTTTATCTAAGTCTACAGCGACAGCGGTATTTTCTTTGTTAGCTAAGACCCATTCAGCTGATATTAAAGCAGATGCACAGAAATCTTCCCTGAGACTTTTACACTTAGTTTTATTGTATCTTTTAAATAGCTTATTTATAAAATCAACTTCAAACTCAGTACACTGTACAGACTCCTCATACAACCGGTTTATATCAGCATTATTAGCAGATAATTTCTTTTTTTTCTTCATTATAATTCTCGATGTAAAAATTCTTTAAGTTATCAATAGGTTCATTTGAGTTAATTAAGTTATGAAGGTGCTTTCTCCATCTCTTAGATAATCCGGTTCCTTTGTAAAGATTAGTAAGATGTTTAAGTGCAAATAACTTGTTCATAGTATCGGCAGCATCTAGTTCATCTATATACTCACATACAATTTCTTCGATCGAAAAAATTTTGGAGTTAGAGAATACCTTGTTCTCGATTTCAGCTAGAAACATTGGTTTATTGTATATTTTTCTTCCAATCATAACACCATTGTAAATTTTTAACATTTCCTCTATCTGATCAATATCTTCAATGCCGCCATTTATAAAAATTTTTACATCAGGAAACATTTCCTTTAATTTAAAGACGTCATCATATCTAAGCTTTGGAATAGATCTGTTTTTCCTAGTGGATATTCCATTTAAAATGGCATTTCTTGCATGAATATAATAAATATCACATCCTGCATTGCTGGTCTGATCTATGAAATCTATAATCTTTCGTAAGTCATGCTCGTAACCTAAGCCAAGTCTAGTTTTTATTGAAATAGGAGTTTTGGTATGTGACTTAATAGCATCTACGTATTCAGCTATCTGAGATGGAGTTTCTATTTGACATGCTCCGAAGCCACCTTTAACTACTTTGGAACTGGGACAACCAATATTAAGGTTAATCTCATCAAAGCCTTGTTCTGATATAATCTCTGCACATTGAATAAATTTATTTTTATCACTTCCAGCAAGCTGTATGACCACTGGGTGTTCGACATCTTTGACTATATACTCTTTGAATCTTCCTCTTAAAAGAGAATCAACAGTTATCATTTCAGTAAATAGAACAATATTTGGTGAAATTATACGCACTAATTTTCTAAAATACTTGTCTGTTCGACCAACCATTGGTGCTAAGAAAATTTTCATATCTAATCTTATAACTTATTAATTTTGAATTAAAAGATTATAATATTGTAATGTCTAATAAACTGCAAAAACATGATGTATCAATAGCTATATTAGCTGGGGGCAAATCCTCAAGAATGGAGGGAAATGATAAAGGCTTGATGAAATTTAATAGTATATCTGTGTTATCCAGAATAATAGGCATAGCAAAAGAACACTCATCAGATGTATTTGTTATTGCGAATAATAATATTGATTCTTATCGGTTAATACATGAATCTGTATATTCAGATATTTTGGATGACTTTCAAGGACCATTGTCAGGAATTTATACAGCTCTAAATAAATCTAAAAACAAAAAACTAATAGTACTACCATGTGATGGTCCATTTATAAAAACAGAATATTTTCAAAAATTAATTTCATGCAACAGCAAAAAAAAAGTACAAGTCGTTAAGACAGGGAATCGTCTACAGCCGGTATACGCTTTACTCGACACTGATTTGGAGGATAATCTTAAAGAATTTCTTCTATCCGGAGAGAGAAAGATTGATAAATGGTATACTGCATGCAAATTTGATGAAATATTATTCAATGAAAATGATGAAATGTTCATAAATATTAATTCAAAAGATGATATTGAAAATAATAAACAATTAATAAAAACAATCTATGGATAACAGGAAAATAGCTTGGTGTATTACTGGCTCAGGTCATTACCTAAAGGAGTCAATTGATTTGATGCTCACATTAGATAATGTTGATTTATATTTAAGTAAAGCAGGTGAAGAAATACTAAAATGGTATAACTATGAATTATCTGATTTCAAAAAAAAGAAAATTAAAATTTTCAAAGATGTTACGTCCAGCTCATCTCCTGTTAGTCTTCTATATGAATCTGTCTATAAGCTTGTTGTAATCTCTCCAGCAACATCCAATACAGTTGCTCTAATGGCTCAAGGTATTTCAAATAATTTAGTAACAAATATGTTTGCACAAGCAGGAAAATGTGAAATACAATCATTAGTGTTTGCATGTGATACGGAACCTGTTGTCATAACGCAAGCACCTAAGAAATTAGTTACACTCTACCCAAGAAAAATTGATTTAAAAAATTATAATGCCCTAAGAAAATTTGAACATGTTACTGTTGTTGATAATATTAGCTCTTTAAAAAAATCTCTTAGAAAATTAATTAAATGAAAAATATATTGTTTATTACAGGAAAGCTTGCTCAAAAGGGCCTTAAAACTGTGATTGAATCTATAGATGATAAAAGTTTTACATATGAAATAAGAAATTTAAATGTCAACGTTGCTGCACTGCTCACTACCGATATGATTGAACGAAGAATTGGTGATGTTAGTTCATTTGATGAAATAATTATTCCAGGGAGGGTTCGAGGAAGTATTGATGATCTTGAAAAGAATATCAATAAGAAAATTATAAGAGGTCCAGACGAATTAAAAGATTTGCCAACACTTTTTGGCGAAAAGCCAGTAAAATATGATTTGTCAAAATTCGAAACTTCAATATTCGGAGAAATTACTGATGCTTTAAACATGACTGTCGAGGAGGTGATAACCAGAGCAGAATATTTTAGATTGGAAGGTGCTGATGTCATTGATATTGGATGTCTTCCGAATAAAGAGTTTCCTCACCTTGAAGAAATAGTACAAGAACTTAAGAACAGAAATTTTTATGTAAGTATAGACTCCCATAATACTGATGAACTTATAAGGGGATCTAAAGCTGGAGCAGATTATCTATTAAGTATCAAAGATGATTCTTATCATATCTTAGAAAACTTAGACTCATATCCAATATTAATTCCGACAGATGGTGATATGAAAAAGTTCTATAGCCTTATTGATAGAGCAATATTAGATAAACTTACATTCATAGCAGATCCTATTCTAGATCCCATATCGTATGGCTTTACAAAAAGTATAGAAAGATATATTCATCTAAGAGAAAGATATCCTGACATTCATATTATGATTGGTATAGGTAACATAACAGAACTTACACATGCAGATACAACTGGTATTAATATGTTAATGTTAGGTATAGTCGAGGAACTCAAGTTAAATCATATTCTTACCACTCAAGTCAGTAGGCATTGCAGAACTGTTATAAGAGAAACGGATCTTGCAAGAAGAATTATTCATGCAGCTTCAGAAAATAATATCACACCCAAACATATAAATGATGGTTTATTGATTAACCATGGGCACAAAGATTATGCTTTTGACTCGGACGAACTATTAGAAATGAAAAGTAGTATTAAAGATAAAAACTATCGAATTTATGTAAATAATGATGGTGTTCATTTATTTAATAAAAATATTTATAAAGTTTTTTCAGATCCTTATGATTTTTATGAGTTTCTTGATGTTAATGAAGATACCGGGCATGCTTTCTATCTTGGGGTTGAACTAGCTAGAGCTCAAATTGCATATCAATTAAGAAAAGAATATTCTCAAGACGAAGAATTAGATTGGGGTTGTTTGATAGATAAAAAAGCTGATAACATGCTTAAATCTAAAGAGCTGGGTCCTACATTTAAGACAAGAAAATGATTCACGAAGTAATAGTAACAACAATCAATAAAGAAAAAAAAGTGCATATAGCTCCGATGGGTATAAAGATTTTTAATGAACAGAAAAAGAAATATGTTCAAATTTCACCATTTAGACCTTCACAGACTTTGAATAATTTATTAGAAACAAATATTGCAACTATTAATTTTATAGATAATGTTAAAGTTTTTTCAGGCATAGTTACTAAAGAAAAGAGAACCTGGGAGCTAAGCCCATTACTAAATAACTATGTACCACATCTTGATGAAACGAATACTCATATGAACGTTGTTGTAGACGATATTGAGGATGATTCAGTTAGGCCAAAAATAAAATGTGAAGTACTAAAAGAGGAAATTCATAGGCCATTTTTAGGTTTCAATAGAGCTCAGTTTTCTGTTATTGAACTTGCTGTTTTATCAACGAGATTAGGTCGAATAAGTGATGATAAAGTCAGAAATGAATTAGAGTATTTAAAGATAGGAATCAATAAAACGGCCGGCGATAATGAAAAAGAAGCTTGGAGCTGGATTGAAAAAAAAATAAATAAGTATTTTCAAGATAATGATTAAAACCTTAGGTAGTATTAAAAATATAGATGAGGCTCAAGCTTTGTCAAATCTTAGTTTCGATATAATAGATATTAAAAATGTTGATGATGGTGCTCTAGGTTATGTTGGCGATAAACAGATTGAACTTATATCAAATAAAATAGCTAATAAAGATATTAGCGTTACAGCTGGTAATCATATTCATCCGAATAACAGAGAGATTGAAAACAGACTAAGTTTCCTCTGCTCCAAAGGAATTAAGTTTATGAAGATTGGAATATTTAGTATGGATTATCTAGATCAACATATAATTTTTTTAAAAAAAGCATCTACTTATAATATTCAAACTGTTGGTGTAATTTTTGCAGATAAAAGTTTGCGCATGGATGACATTTATAATGTATGTAAACTTAATTATGATGGTTTAATGATTGATACAGAAACTAAATCTGAAAATTCTACACTTGATTTACTAAGCGCTGATTTTATAACTACTTTTATTCAAGAATGTCATAAAGAAAATAAGTTTTCTGGAATATCCGGGTCTATTAATCAGGATAATATTCAATATGCGATGCAATTTAAATCAGATTTTATTGGATTTAGAGGAGCACTATGCAATTCCTCACAAAGAAAATACTTAGAGATTAAAAAATGTAATAGCTTGTTGAAAAAAGTAAAGAATATTAATCAGAAAATGTATCAAGAAGCGGTTTAACTTTAGAAATTGTTTCATTATATTCACTTTTAACATCTGAATCAGCCACAATTCCTCCTCCCCCCCAGAAATATAAGTTATTATCAACTGCAAGCATTGTTCTTATCGAAATATTTAGATCAACTTTCTCATCAAAACCTATATACCCAATGCTGCCACAATAGACAGAGCGATTATTTGGTTCTAGCTCATCTATAATCTGCATAGATCTTAGTTTAGGCGCGCCTGTAATAGAACCGCCAGGAAATGCATCCTTTATAAGGTTGTAGATACTTGATGCTTCATCTACTTCTCCTGAAATAGTACTTACCAGATGATGTACGTTTGCAAATGTTTCAATTTCAAATAACTTATCTACCTTAATAGATCCATTTTTACAGTTTATGCCTAAATCATTCCTTAGTAGATCAACAATCATTAAGTTTTCAGCTCTATCTTTGTCTGATGTTTTAAGCTCATGAAGATTCATTTTGTCAATCTCTGGATCTTTTGACCTAGGTCTTGTGCCTTTGATAGGCTTTGTTTCAACAATATTATTTTGAACAGACAAAAATCGTTCCGGTGAAAATGAAAGTATCTTCCCAAAAGGATAATTCATGTATGCGGAATAAGGAGACGCAAATGATGAATTCAATATTTCATACATAGAGTATTCATCACCCTCATAACCTAGACTGAACCTCTGAGCCAGATTAACTTGATAGCAATCACCTTTATTAATATAACTTAATATTTTTTTTATTTTAGATTTATATAGGTCATATGTCATATTAGATTCACAACTTGATATACTTTTAAAGTTTCTTAAATGGCTCAATTCTTTATCTGTAAATTTATAATTAATTATTTTATTTACAATCTCATTTTTTTTGTGATACAGAATAAATGATTTCTTTTTTAAGTGATCATAGGTAATACACCAATCATAAATACCAAAAGCTACTAATGGATAGTTGGGAGATTCAATATTTTTAGTTTCAATATTATGTAGTTCATTCCCATAATCATAGGACATGAACCCTATTGCTCCACCACAAAATGGTATTTCTTTATGAGAAGAGCATTGATTCTTTTTTATAATATTCTGGATCTTTTCGAATATATTATCTTTATTTATCTTTGACCCTCTGTCAGTATGATCAAGAATAATTTTATCGATTGGGTTAGAGGTTAATATGTCAAATCTTTGATTTGAATATTTTTCATAATTGCTATTTAGAAATATAGACCAATCATTATTTTTGATAATATCAAAAAATTTCGTAGGAGGAATTGAATAATCTAAATCTTTAATATGGAAGTTCATTTGTTTAATCTACACATTACATAAGACGGATAAACCCTAGTTAGAGCTGTTCCGCCTTTAATCTCTGACTCTAATATATTATTAATATCTAGATAGGGTAGTTTTTCCTTGCTACTTATATTAGATATGATTTCATGGCCTAAGCCAATACCTATAATTTTTACATTTTTTTTATCAGGGAAATGTTGATTCATATGGTAAATTATATGGGATTTAATTAAATCAATTTGACTATTATATATCTGACTAGCCAAATGTTTAATTAAGTCTCTTTTATTTTTTGAATAATCAAAACCAAATGATCTTGATACTCTTTTAAAAGCGTTAATTTTATTATTCAAAGTACCGTCTGCAGTTTTAGAATATATATCTTTAATCTTTAGTGTATTCAAAATAATATTTATATCTGACATCGATGAAAATTGCTCGGGGATTATTTTATATATTTGTCCTTTATAATTTATTTCATTAATATTTGAATAAATGGGTGTTCTTGCGCATCCACTATAAAGTAGCTCCTTGGTTTGTAAACCAGAAAGATCTGATGTTCTTTTATTTTTAATATTTCCATTTTTGATAATTATAAAATCACATGTAGTTGATCCATAATCAATAGCAATAACATCTGAATAACTATTTGATAAATAAAGAGCAGTGGAGTACCAATTATATGATCCTATATTTCTCAATAGAGATTTTGAAATAAAATTGGGTTTGATGAAACCATTACGACTAAATATATAAGATGTACATTTGCTTTCAATAATTTGTTGTATTATAAATTTAACTCCAAAATCTCTATTATCGAAACAATCGCACATCTCTGCAGACATTGTAAAATAGTTACTGATAGCAAATTTTTTTTTCTTATAAAGAGAATTTACTTTTCTGATTAAATTTTTAAGTTTTTTATAATCGCGCCAGAAATCAAATGGGAGTATGTCATACCAGATTAATTTTGAATCATCTGACTCAACGCAGTATTTTATATGTGCACCACCAATATCCCAGCCAATTGATATTTTTTTTAAATTTTTATGTTGCATATTCTGCCAACTTGCTCATTTATATTTCTATTAATATAGTTAAGTATATGATTATTTTTACAATTCTCTATTAATGCCATAGAAGTAGTGAATCTTGGATTAATTTCTATAAGATATATCTTGTTATTATTAAAAATAAAATCAAATCCTATGAACCCTCTTAGGCCCGGAATAACATTCAAAATGTCATCTATAAATTTATAAATTGTATTATTAAAAGTTGAATGTATGTTAACATCTATAGAGTTAAGCTTGAGACTTGTATTTATCCTAGTTATATGTTGTTGATTTACAGATATTAATTTGTATCCAGAATCTTTAATGTAGAGATTTGCGCTATATGATTTTCCAGGAATATAATTCTCATGGATCATATTTGATGAGTTTTTTCTAAGAGGATTATTTATTATCGAGATATTATTGCAACCACATCCATATCTATCTTTAGTTATAAATTTATTATTTTTAGACTTTGATGAATATGAATCAGGGTTAAGAATCATATTTTGATTACAAACATCTTTAAGCATGAGCTTATCACTAGCAATTAATAATGATTTATTGTCAGATATGTGAATATTAGTTATCTTTTTTTGTCTTATTTTCTTTACATAATTAAATAAAATTAAATCTATTTCAGGACATATTGGCAAAAAATAATCATATTTACTTATAAAATTGCTATCAAATATTATATCTTTATTATCAGGATTAACTAAAATAGCATTATTATTATTTTTATACTTATGTCGATAATCACAAAAAAAATGAACAGTGTTTTTTGATTCTTTTATGAGGGAATCTAAGATGATATTTGCTTCATTTATTAAACTATAATTAAGTTTATTTTCAATCAAACCTCCACCTGTAATATACTCAAAAATAAGAATTTTTTTCATGATGGATATTATACCTGCAATTGATATAAAAAATGGCATAGTTGTAAAAGCTTTAAAGGGCGATAGGGAGAATTATCAAGCTATTAGCAGTGCTAGAGGATTTACTTCTAACCCATTCACATACATCAAAAAAATGATTGATAAATATCATCCAAGGAAAATCTATATTGCGGATATTAATTCATTGTCTAAAGATGGTGATAATATTGATTTGCTAGTTGAAATTGTTAATCAAAATAAAAATTGCGTTTTTTGGATTGATATTGGAGGTAAATTTGATAGAAGATTAAATAAAAATAATATTGTTCCTATATTATGCAGTGAAAATTGTTCCACTATAAAAAATATCAACTATATTTTTAGGAACTATATACATTCATATGATTATAAAGATAAGCCATTAGGTATTGAGGTATTTCAAAAATTACAATCCTCCTATAAAAATAAAGTGATATTTATGAATATCTCAGATGTAGGAGGTAACCATGGACCAAATTATAAATACATTCGCTCTATTCATAAAAAATCATCAATAAAATATTATATTGGTGGTGGAGTCAAATCAGTATTAGATATAAATAAGCTTCAAAAGATGGGGTTCAGCGGAGTATTAGTTTCATCAATATTATTTAAAAATTATACGAGTACATACTTAATAAAAAAAAGAGCTGGCAATAAGCCAGCTCTCTCTCTTGAATAATCAAAAAGATTATTTTTCAAATGGGTGTTCTGTAGCTTTTTTAGCAACAACATCTTGTGCTTTAGGCTCACCACTTATAGCGTTTTTAATAGCCATTTTCACAGCTTCAAAATTATAATCATAGATACGTTTATTATCATTAGCGTCCCAATGAATAAATACACCTACGCAGATGAAAATATCATCAGCTTCATCAGCTGGAATTGTTCCATCTTCAACGCATTCAGTTACTGCTCTAGCAACAGCTGCTTGAGCTGGTCCGAACATTTGAACTGCTTGTTTAGCACCTTTGATAGTTACTTTGTTAAACATAGCTGTTGCTGGTTTACATAGTAAGTTAGGTGAAACTACAGCTAATAAAGAGGTAAAACCATCTTTGTTATTACATAATGTATTACAAAATGCATCTTCTACTGCAGAACCACGTGGTCCCATTAATAAGTCGATATGCGCAATCTCGTTATCACCACCTTCGGTTACAACTAGAGCTTCACCAACTAATACTTTGTCGACTACTGCCATTATTTATCTCCTATATTTATGTTTATTAATAAACGGACACAAATTTATTATTTTGGTAATCCAATAAAATAATCATATATCATTATTGTAACAACCAATAAATCTGCTGTTGTCCCCGGATTAACTCGAGCCATTTTGTAATGATTATCAAGAGACATTAGTTTTTTACCCCAAGACTCAAGTCGAGCATTCCCGTCTAGTATTTTTATCAAATCAGAGGCCTCATTGCTAGTCTTTTTTGCAAATTTATCATCATATTTACGACATATATGAGAATCTGGGTACTTTTCTAGAGTTTTAAGAAAAGTATAAGAAATAGATAATTTTATATCCTTTATTCTGTCAATAGACATAATGAGAGTGGGCAAAATAAATTCAAATATATCCTCAAAAAAGCATGCATATTGTTTTGAGATCATATCGTATGAAGATGATATTTTCATAATATTGTACAATGATATATTTGGCTTTGAATCTACATCATATTTATCTTGAACATTTAGTCCGCCCGGTTTTGCAAGAGAAATGGCATTACATATCTTGAAAACATCATCACGTGATGATGTTAATACACATTCTTTAATAGCATCTTTAACAAGATGGTCTTTGCTAAGTGACAGACTATCTGAAAATAGTGAACAAAGAAGAATAATACCAAGATTAGTATTTTTATGAACTTCTTTCTTTGTAAACTTAATGCAATTTAATATTTTATCACCTAGATCTAAATTTGGCGAAGTGATAATTTTAGATGTTACTTTATAGCTAGTTATAAAGTCATCGCAAGAAGTATCATGATGACCAGAAAATGTATTCACATTACCAGGCTTGATACTCTCCACATCAAGTCTACAGGCATTTAAATATGATGATTCAAGTTTGTTTGCTTGATAATTAATTTTTAAATTTGAAATATTTCTACTTTTATAAGTCATATTAATTAAATAGGATTTCAACAAATTGATCAGCAATATTCTCAGATTCTACATCCTGTAGACCGCGCCAAGCAGGAATGCTATTAACCTCAATGACATAATATTTGTTTTCATAATGCATGATATCGACGCCGCAAAAGCTCATATTCAATAATTCACTAGTTTTTAACGCCATATTGATTATTTTAGGATTTAATGATTCTTTTTTACAGACAGCACCTTTAGAAAAATTATTTATAAATGTATTACCGTATCGCGTCATATAAAAGATCTTATGTTTTTTATGCCCTCTGATTATCAATACTCTGTAATCATGATTAATTTTATTTTCTAGATACTCTTGAAAATAATATATGTTCGTTAAGTTATCTGTTTTTTTTAGTTTTGATGAATCTTTTAAAAGTTTAATATTATCTCCCTGTGAGCCAAATAATGGTTTATAGACTAGTTTGCGTCTTTTTGAGTAGTCTTCTATAAATTTTTGTGCTTTTTCATATCCTCTATAAACATATGTAACGGGAGTATCTACTCTATTATCAGATAAAAAATATGAGGTATAGAGCTTATCGACTGTTTTCTCAATTTGAACTGCAGTATTAAATACTTTAGAACCCATGGCTTCAAATATTTTTAAAATATTCAGATAATACGTTATTTCTTCTAGTGAACCACCAGGAATAAATCTAACTATTACATAATCAAAATAAGGAAGCGGTTTTTCATTGAACAACAGTGAAGCTTTATTATTCTCTAAAGTAAGGCTTATTTCAGATAAGCATGCAGAAAAGACAGTGTGATTGATTTTACTTAATGATTTTTTAAGTTGTTGAAAATGCCATCCTTCCTTTTCAGTAAGAATAAGAGTTTTACTCATTTATTAAATGAATCATCCATTAATGATAAGTCAATTTTACCAGATGAATAAGATTTACCTGTCTGTAGACTAGAGACAATAACTTTAGCTGGACTAAAAAGCATTTTATCTATTTTATAAAAATCATATTTATATTCTTTAAACACATCTGAGAAAGGTTTTCCATAATCACTAGATGTACTGCTTGGCAATCTTTTGGCTAATTCCTCAGCATCATCATTTGGAGTATCTACATATAAATGTACAAGTCCGCCATAGAGAATCGCATCATTTGTTCTGCCCATACCTATCAGAAAGTCTGGCGCAGGTGGTGGTAATGGTGCAGAACCAAAACCATCGACAACCTTATCTATAGGAAATCCTAATTCATGAACTTTATGCAGTCCAACCTCCAGCACTCTACCTACCACTTGAGTTGTTCCACATAAAGAACGAGTTGGAGTAAGGATAACAGTAAGGTTCTTTTCTGAAATATTACAATCATTCACAATTTTATCAATAATCTCTTGTGGAGGATTCTGGTCAACCTCAAGAACAACAACCGTAGAGAAGAATTTATCCTCATAGTTAATATCTTTGAATATTTCTTCTTTACCTGCTAGAGCTCGGCATGGCCCAGATCCTAATGCAGAGAAATTATCATCATTTTGAACAAAAGACAGTGACCAGCCAGCATATTGGCTTCCTAAACATGATAAAACAGGATCTGTGCTGTGCACGTGAATTGATAAAGGCCAATTAGGATTATTGTTAGTCATTGATAAACTTACTGAACCAAGACCTCCCATGCAAATTTCAGTAATAATCCTTCCTGCTTCTAAGCAACCTCTAACTTTAATGCCTGCGTCTATGATCTTAGCTCCACCCTCAGATTCAGAAATACTTAAATTAAGTTTTTCATGAGACTCTATAAGCTGTTCTACAAGAGGTTTTACTTGTTTATTTATACTGATTGAATTATTCATATTCTAGCTGTGTATTATAACAGTCAATTATTTCCATAACACTGTTAATTCTAACTTTTACTTCATCAATGAGATCATTTTGTTTATTAGCGTGAATATTAAGGGTAAATATAGGAGTATCTTTCTTAATTAGCTCTCCAATTTTTGGGCAGTCAGATATGTCATTGATATATCTTATAGATTCATCAATAATTATATCCTTTTTAGCATAGAAAATTACATATGCGTAATAATCATTATTAGATAGAGAATAATCATCAGAGATACCAAGATGATTATGCATCAAATTATTATATCTTCTTTTATACAATCTATAAGATGATGATAGTCTAGGATTAAAATCAAGTAGAAATATTTTATTATCATAGATTTTAAAATCTATGCTGCAATATCCAGATAAATTATAAAAGTTTACTAGAGAGCTAAGCCATTTATGAGGAAATTTTACTTCAATATTATGGTCATCAATAGTCATAGCTCCAGAATGCAAAAAAGGGAATTTAGCATTATCTTTTATTAAAAGAAGCTGGTTATAACCTAGTACTTTGAATTTATTATATCGAGCAATAAAAGATATAGAGTATGTTTTTCCCGGTATATATTTTTGAAAATATGCATCTTTAGACTGAATGCTATTTCCAACGCCAATACCACCTGAACTATTAAATTTTTTACTAATGAATTTATAATGATAATCTTCAGATAATTCAGGCAGATTTATTTTATCAGTTAATAATTCCTTATTCAGGTTATAAATATTACTAAGAAAATGAAAGTTGGAAAATGAATTTCCTATTATGGGAAAGTTAGTATCTAAATATCCCCTTATTTCTGATTTGTCTTCTAACCCAGAACCATAAATTACATTTGTAGACTTATTGACTTCCTTAGAGTTTAAAAATTCTTTAAAGTCATTTAATGATTTTAAATAGTTCTTTTCCTGCGAGTAGGGATCAATATAAATTACTTGTGCAGAAATATTAATTAAATCGTCATGGTACTCTTGATGCCCATTAGAAATTAATAAAACTTTTTTAAACGCTTTTTTGAGCAAATTTAAATGCATCTTCAAAGTCTAAATAGACTGGCTTATCAGATGTATACATTAGCTTAAGACACTCGTGTTGAGATTTATACTTAATGTTTCCAATCGCTAAAGCGCCTATTCCTCTGCATTTACTCGGAGATACCTCCATTATTTTTCCGCTATCCATTACATCAACTCCAGCTATACCAGATGGAGGGACAGCGTTGGTATCAGCACAAATTTTAAGATTCTCGCCTGATTTAACATGATCATCTGTCATTAACTGGATCCCAGCAGCTCCAGTATTAAGAACAATATCTGCATCTTTAAGATATTTCTGCTTGTCTTCATCTACACCAGGACTGACATTTTTTGATTGGTATCTATCATTACAAATAGCAGAGATCTTTTCAGCCTTTTCCATACTGCGTCCTACTAATCTAACTTTAGCACCTGCTTTAGCACAAATTACTGCTGATGCGACCCCTACAGGACCAGTTCCTCCTAAAATAACTACATTCGATTTATCTAGACCTTGATTGAATCCATCATTAAGATGTTTCTCAGTAAGTGCAACCATTCCAGCTGCCGTTGTAAACGCACCGCTTGGGTCAGCAAATACAGATACTTCAAATGGAGGTACCATATGTTTCTTAGCTTCTTCTATCATATCCATTGCTTCATGAGTATCTCTTCCCCCGAAGAATATTCCTGTTCTTTTTAAGCCGGATGGAGATCTTGAAAATATAGCATCTTGCACTAGAGCCTGGATTTCAGATTGCTCTACTCCTGTATAGGGAATGATATTGGTCCAACCTGCATCATGTGCCATATTTACATCAAATGGACTTGCATTTTTCTCTGATGTTATAAGATGTAGAATATGTGGTTTTTCCATGAATATCTCCTATGTGTAAGTTAGCTTACGCTTATTATTTTTAGCTGATACGATACTATATGAGACGTTATTATACATACTTATTGTCTTATCTAAAATAGGTAAAATTTCATTTATGTCATCTCTAGGGTCAATAAACATGTAGCTTGTAGGTCCCCATGAGCTTTGTCCTGAACCAACATTAAAAAATTTAGATACATGATTAATGACTTTAGCTATATCTGTACTAAGATATAGGGATTTTTGTATAGTCGAATAAAAACGAGCGTTTAGTTTTTGAAATTTTGTTAAGCTACTAGCAAACACAGTAAAATCATGATGAATAATAGATGGTATTAGTTCATTAAGAGCAATATCCGAGAGTCTAGAACGTAAAGTATCTGAATTTTTTGATGTAAAAAACTTATTTTCTGGTTGTCCATGAATACCTTTTTTTGAGTTATCAAATAGAAGTATTATCTTCCAAGAGGATGGGAATTTACTTTTAAATACAATCTGGCTTGAAGATAGATCGTTTTTAGGTGCATCTAGAATAAAACCACCATACCTAAATGAATTATAGCCAACTCCAGATCTAAAGTTTCTTTTAAATATATTTACACCTTTATCTAATTTAAAGTATTTCAAAACTAATTCTTGTAATGAAAGTATGAGCTGTGTACCTGAACCAAGACCAATATGGCTACTTGGTTGAGCTATACAGCTAATCCCTATGTTAGAGCTCAATTTATTTTTTTTTAAATAATTTAAAATAGTTTTTGATATATTTGGTGAAAGATTAGTTTGAAATTTTTTTTCTTTACCGATACTAATAATCGTTGGGAATTTAGAAATGGAAAGACCAAGTCCGCCATAAGAATATGGTGATGATGAATTAAGATTTATAAAACCAAGATGCAGTCTTGAGTTTGACTCAACTTTTATCATATTAAATTCTTTATTTTCTGTCATTAAAGTAGAATATATTAATGTTTTTGCATGTAAAGTTTTTTATTAATGATGTAAAATAACACATGCCTAAGATTTCTGATTCTATTGAATATAAAGACATTGTCTGCCCCTTTTGTTCTCTTCATTGTGATGATTTAAAGCTTAATATTATAGACAATAAAATCTACGTTAAAAATGATATAAATGAATCATGCAAAGATAAGTTTGAACGAAATAACTCTACCTCTATTAATACGGTTTCACCAAAAATAAATAGTAAGTCTCAAAGTTTTGATACTGTAGTAAAACATTCAAAAAAATTAATAAATGAATCAAATGAAACCTTAATTTTTAATTCAAGTGCTGACGTAAATATAGCTAGAGAGTTAATTGTCTCTACATCTAAGATAAATGGTATTTTTGATCATATTAATAGTGAAACTTTTCTGAAGAATATTGACATTTATCAAAGGAAAGGTTTTATGTCTACATCTTTGTCTGAAGTCAAAAATAAATCTGATGTGATTGTTTTATTTTCAGATAATATTTTAAAGAATTATCCAAGATTAGTTGAGAGAGTGTTAGCACCAGATAACAGTTTTAGTGTGAAAGCGAATAAGAAAAAGATTTATATAATAGGTAATAAAAAAAATAATATAAAACAGAGTTTCAAGAAAGATGGTCGTATTGAATACATAGACTTTAATATACGAGATACATCAATGTTAATTGAGAGTTTAAAAACGAAATCCAATAACACATCAATAAAAGATAATATATTTAATGAACTCCTGAAAAGGATTAATAACTCAAAATATCTTACAATATGCTGGGCTACATCGGAGCTTATAAAAAATGTCAATTGTTACAACACCATAAGCTCCATCTCAGAATATGTGATATCAATAAATGAAAAATCAAGGGCTGCTTGCTTACCTCTTGCTGGCAATGATGGTGACGTAAGTAATGTTCAAACTACTGGCTGGTTAACCGGATTTCCCTCAAGGATAAAATTCACTGGAAATTATTTTGAATATGATAGAGATTTGTATCATGGTAATAACTTAATACAATCAAACAATATTGATCTTGTTATTTATGTTAACGGCATTTCTAATAAAAAATTAAATCTGAATAAGAA